>Ga0210059_1006356_pt1 | contig 18973 bp, 12 predicted proteins | sample Ectturendosymbi2_FD_188042 | JGI IMG/M metagenome (GOLD analysis project Ga0210059, IMG submission 188042) | Ecteinascidia turbinata endosymbiont from Florida, USA - Sample 2 (SPAdes) (version 2) | ecosystem: Host-associated > Tunicates > Ascidians > Unclassified | place: Key West, Florida... | reverse complement strand
TCAGAACATCAGTAGCGGTGAAAACCACGAAAGTTAGACACTCTCGCAAAATTCTTTCCAGCAGTGAGAAGCAGATCTGTAAATTGACAACGACGATCGGACAACTTACTAAAGTTAGAACACCGCGCAGGCTTAAAAATTGCGCAAATGAATTATGAAAATTCGCCAGAGCAAAACCAGCTTTGCACTTGCTCACTCACAACTCAGAACAAAACCTAATGTACATGGGCGTCGGAAAAGGAGGCAGGGGGGCGCTTCCCTGGATTTTGAAATTTTCAGTAAGAAAGATTGTTTTTTTAGTTTTAAGTGGGAAAAAGCAAATTTAACCACTTTTGGCCCCCCTGGAAAAATTTTGAAAAAATGCTCTACTGGCCCGCCTGGAAAAAATACTTCCGACGCCCATGCTTATATATATTTACACAAGCCTGCATACATAACAAACCACACAGTGTGTTAAAAGAAGACTGCGTAAGCGTAGTTTGATTAAGACAGTTTGGTGCAACTACAGGCCCGCTGGCTGCATGTGGCCCGCCTCACCGTTTTCAGTGGCCCGCGGAAGCATTCAGAAAAATCTTCCAATTTGAAATTTGTTGAAAGCATGTGAGGTTGCATTTGTTTCACTGAATTGCTTGCGCTGGATATAATGGATTTGCACAAGAACAATGAATAATACGTTTTCTGTGTACCATTATTGTTTTTGTTTAAATGATTTATTTTAGGATCAAATTAGAAAGTACGGCCCTCCCCTAACCCTCCGCTAGGACACCTGACTGTATAACCTCTGTGTTTTTACGGTGCCCCGGCGTTCGTTGTCTTTAAGAGTACATCTGGCACATGAACTCAATACCGCCAAATTAATCTGTCTACATCTATCAGCTAAACCCGACTTTCTCAAAGTAACCCTCGAGCCAAATTAATTACCCATCGCTGCAATAGGAAATTTTATTTACTGTTGAACAAAGAACAAGCATAAAATCTTTTATTAAAAATGTAGGCTGCAATACTAATGGTGTTAGAGACTGTAAAGAGCTTCTGGAAATTAACCAGCAAAATAGATTTCCCAAATTGAAAGATTTCGCACTAAAAATGCGCTCAAGGTTTGGAAAGACATACATGTGTAAGAGTAGGCTACGAACATTTTCTACGATGAAGCAAGTCAAATCTACTGCACAAACAGAAATTGAATGGCATACGAAACACTGGACGATAGTCGCCGACTTGCTACCACTAACACTGGCATTGTTGAAGGGACGATGATGTCAGAAAAGTCTCGCCTACAGTCAGGCATCCCACCGATAGAGATTAGTAATAATTTGCAATTTGCTATTGTGTAAAATTTCCATGACGCACTCAGGTATCTTCCCTTTTTTAGTTTTAAATGTTGTGAATCTGTTGTTTTATACATCATTTTATTGGAAGTGGCCCGCAAGTTGTGACGTGTTTGTAAAATGGCCCATAGGTGAAAAGTGGTTGGCCCACGCTGGATTAAGCTAATCACTCAGGCACATTGGTCACACTCCGTCTCACACTAGCAATGGATTTATGAAGCTTGTGGTTGCATTGCTACAGATTCACTCTGGCTTCTTTTCACACAGTATAAACTACGTGCCTTACCGCTATCAGCAGTCACTGTCTCGCTGCATTATCTACCAAGATATCTGCGTTCAATAGCAAGCAGCAACATGCGGCAAAACGCCTACTGTCGTGATTTGATGTGAATCATGTTATTGTCACAAAATAAAGACCAACAGCAGAAGAATTCCCCCCTGAGTTCGGCCACGCAATGGAGCATAAGTGAACTGCAAGCTCAATACTGCATGTCACCAAACCTGGCTCTTGTGCAGTGTGTGTCATACCGACAAAGAAAGTGTCATTGCAAGAAGTAAATCAATTAATTGAAATTGAACTGCTGACTCCATCTTTTCTAGAAAATTTTGGTTCTTAGGCCCAATTTCCAGGGGGTCAAATGCCCGTTTTGCCCCCCCCTACGGACGCCGTTGAACCCCATACAGTGTTAATTTTGTACACCTGCCGATATTTGCTTGTTTACCACTTACACCATCAGACAAAGCCAAACAGCGAGAATAAACAAGTCCTATTTCACGGTGAACTTACCATTGCGGTGGTAACGATGTCATTCCTCTTTGCTGCTGCTAAATGCATCTCTTCTTGTTCACGGTGGCTTTCGACTTGAGAATCAGACAAAGCACTGCCACTGGCAGAGACTGTTAAGTCTGCATCATTGCAGACTTTACCGGGAGATAGGTTTGGTTCGACAGGCCTCAAATCTGTTTTACAGGCTACGAGAAGCTTTGGAATGCCTGGGCAAAAATGTTTGACTTCTGGATCCCAACGCACCTCAATGTTCTGGAAGCTTGATATGCTAGCAACATCGTAGCACAAGATGAGAACATTAGCATTGTCGTACGACATAGGGCGCAAACGATCATAATCTTCTTGGCCTGTGATAACAAAATCCAACACAAGTGTTTTAAAAATGAAATGTTTAGATAAAAGCTTAAAGGTTCCTCATGACACATTACTAAAGACTCTGATATTGTAACCATTGTTATAAAAACAAAACATTGTCACTGTGGTTAAAATTACCTTAAATGTTTGACGCGCTACATTTTGGCGTTGCTATGAAAAGCACTTAGTACAATTGGATGTGTTTCACACGAACTCAAACTCATGCACAATCTGACAGCTGACACCAACGAACAGATCTTGGCGAAAACTATTTTAATTGAAGTCGTACAGTGCACCCGGGCAGGGGCGGATTTAAAGTTGTGTGGGGCCCCTGGCCGAAACTTAGAAAGGGGCCCTTTCTATATATATATAAAACTGCCGTTAATAGGGAAAAAAATAAATGAACGAACTGAAGTATTTCTATTGTTGAAGCAAAAAAGCTTGAGCAAAAAAAACGAATCGTCAACTAATATGGACGTCACAATATGAACGAAACTCATTGATTTTAAGTCTCCATTTCTTGCTGGAGACTTGAAACCATGTCCATAAATGTTCACAAAACACCGGTGGAATGCTTTTTAATATACAGTGGCACCCGTCGGCGACCACTCCACTATCATGACCACTTTAACGCGGTCTTTCCTATGTCATTACTCATTACCGTTTGTTTCACTAACGCGTCCACCACGGTACCCATTTCATTTTTCTGTTTACAATCAAGGACAAATTAGTAAGACTATTGGTAGGAACAAAAGCATGCAGTCACTTATCAATAACTGTTGTGAAACTCACTTTCACTTATTAGTATGGTTTTACGTTCGTTCATAAGACATAACACTACTGAATTGTTTTATTTTTCTACTGCACTTGGAATATAAAATGGAACTCAACAAAATTCTTAACCAAAGCACATCTCACGACTTACGTCGTAAATCGAATAAGTCATTGAGTTTAGCTTGAGCAATCATAGAGTTACTTGAATGAAATGTAAACAGAACCAGTACGTCCTTGATACAGTTTAATTCTTGTTATCAGTTAACGTTTTAAGTAACTCGATATCTGCCGACTTTTCTTTTCATTATTGCGTTTATTCTGTTTTAAGTCTATTGTCAAGAATTGTACCAAATAATGGCGATTCACATAAAAGTAGTATGTACCAAAACATCCAAACTTACATCTTGCAAATTAATAGTACCAGAATTGGTATTAAATTACCAGTTGACATTGTGTATTGTGTAAGGTCTTCACTCCCACACGCAACGCGCTAGACTTCAAACATGCATCGCAGTAACAAAGAACACACAAATACATGAAAGTAGACGAGGATGTATACGTGGCGTAGGCTATATACCAACTCTGGCAGTCCTGCCTTATGACACCATGATTTATTATCCTAAGCTAAAATCTAATTACTTACCATTTTTGAGAGACTTGACACCACTTAACAAGTTCACAACTTCCTTCGGGGCTGTCTGCAGGACCGATGTTAAAATGACGTGGACAGAGCATGCGCATCGGAAACCAAAATAAGACAAGCGGGTGCAATACCTTAATTTTTTAGACCTTGGAGTACTGACTTGTTAGTGAGTGTCGATCAGACCACACGCCAAATAATCAACAACTTTTATGTCAACGAAGCATTTCAATGAGTGAGCAAAGAGCGCCTACTTATTAGTTCCAATTGGTGATGATATCTTTTATAGCGTATTGTTTATTGTTTACATACTATTACATTTTTTACCAATTTAGGCATTGGGGGCCCCTAGCTATACCCCAGTCAGCACCCCGTTTAATCCGCCACTGCATCCGGGATCGTAATTACTCTGCAAACGATACGTCATGTTCTTGCAACAGCATCTTTCACTTTCCGGTGTGCTTGGCTTTTGAAAAAGCAAGGCTACGCACCTGCAGTGTCCCATAATGTCATGATCGATTTGCTTCCGTTAAGGTTGATCTCTGTTGTGTAATTTTCGAAAACTGTGGGTGTGTAAAGCTGCGACATAAAAAAATAATAGTGCCTCTTAAACATACGATTCACAGTGGCAAGGTGTCACAATACGTTGGGTCGCACAAAGCAACCTATGGTTGTCTAACTTTCTCCTACATCAGAGGTCCGCAAACGCTTTTACGCGCGATCCTAAAAATTAGTTCTAAATTCTCGCGACCCAAACGTTTCGTGAGCATATAATTTTGCCGATATTACTCCACAATTAAATATAAGTTTTAGGACTGCAATAAACTGTGGCAATTTTAGTGCACAAATTGTAGGAAACTAATGATACACATAAAAAGTAAATTGTTGTATTTATTCTGTCTAACGAGAATGGCAAATTTAAAATGTAAATTTAGATTATTTCGCGACCCATGTGTGGAAGGTCTTGCGACCCAAATTTGGGTCGCGACCCACTATTTGCGGACCCCTGTCGTACACCACTAAAGCGGAACAAGTCTAACGTCATAGCTATGCGCATGTACGGACCAGCTGGCCAAGCCTTATTGAGAAATTCAGCACATGCAAAACATTTCCATCTTAAAGGATTTCCAATGCATCAACATCAAGAATTCACGGTAAAAGACCCAGGATCAACAATTAGGTAATAGTATGAGAGTATTTCTACATGTCAATAAGTGTGTGTTTGGTGGCACACATGCAGCAACTTCTAAAATGAGCGTTTACGATTCTAATAACGTGATGTTTCGTTAGTTCATGAATTCAAAGTGGAAATCAGAGTTGTAGATTTGGCGAATTCCACCCATCGCGCTGATGTGAAAGCCTGCGTAAAAGATCATATCTTATGCTAAGTTTCTATCTCGAATCTTCTTCGCATTTACCGCAGGATTGCTGAATTTACCAGAGTACTGCAACGGCATAATCGAATGTAAGTCGAGTTCTTTGGTCAGAAAATTCAGTTCATCTCAAGGCAGGCGATACTCCTTAAAACGTTTTTTTGAGTAAATGGGTTCTTGATGTCGTTGTTTTTATTTTTTAACCTGCGCTTTCTGCACAGTACTTCATTTTCCAAGTAACATTCTTAAATAAACGCAGGATGGGATCTCATTTTTCAGTATACTGTTGAGCTTGATTTGAGCGTGCTACAACGATACTTGATAATACCAGTTTTCTTTTCAATAATAAGAAAGAAAAAGAAATAAACCTGTGAACGCATGTTAAGGTACTTTACGTTTCTCGCATTTCAGCCACTCACCTCTGGAAATTCCCCTTCTGTGTATACAGTGAGCAATGACGTCTTTCCGCAGGCTCCATCTCCTAGTAATACACATTTGATTTTTGGCAGACGTTCATGACCTGCAACCTCTCTGGAATCGACTTTCTCATGATACCCGTTCATGTTCGTCGCAGCTACTTTTGTACGTGTAATCTGGCTTCAGGTGTCAGCATTTTTTTACATGAAAACGAGTTTGTTGTACTCTATACAAAACGACTGCAACGTTTTATAAATATCATCTTTTTCAAACTGTATAAACAAGCGTTTTTGGTAACAACTCAGATCAACATTACAAAAGTAAATGCTTCCACAACATTACAAGTAAATGCTTCCACTGTCCGCTTGGTTTGAGTCACAGACTGGTTGCTCGTAGCTGTGATTTCGTAGTTGTGTTTTCGTTGCTCTGTAATTGGTTCCAGATAGTTTCTTCAGCTTCGGTGAAAACAGCTATTTTCTAGTTTTCCCTTGTGCCAGCTTGTGTTCTTATTTATTCATTTTAGTCTAGAGTTTTCTTGCTGTCTCTGCTTTCGCTGTAGTTCTTCGGCATTTCACCGTGAGCATTGGTTGCAGATTTCAGGACTAAGGATGTGTATATTCACGTGAAATTGATTTCCTATTTTTTTTAAATGTGCTGATACTCGACTGCGTCGCTTTTGCGGAGATGAATTACTTGATACTTGGACACTTGCCAAATTTCCACCTACTACAGCGCTTGACGTAAAAGTGTCGCAGCAAAACAAGGAGGACGCATGTTTTCTAAGAAGTTCATTGGAATTATGTGTGAGTAAGAAGGCAGAAAACTCTACAAATATTTTTCAGATAATTTGGCACCCTACTTGGCATATTCTTCCATTTTTTGATATATTTTTAATGCAAAAGCAATGTATTCTCAACAAATACTTTAAAATATTACATCACACTCATCTTTGAGTTAGAAACATCAAGAACTTGTTTGCGGTGAATTTAATAGAACCGTCTATTACGTTAAAAGCATGATGAACAAAACTTTCCACGCTATCGACGCTATTCTGGTAACGCACTCGAAGATGGTGAGTATGACAATATCACGATAAACAGTAGCCTATAGGTTATCGCAAATTTATTTGGGTGGCCGATGACGTGCATATGCAGGCTGCATGTCCTGATATTGATATGCAACCAAAGTTTTAGTCATGAAAGCAAACACTTGGTTAACAGATGCTCATAACAAATATGGATCAATTTTTGCGTGACCTAAATGCCATTTTTGAATAACGTGTAAGGTAAGCAAACCCATGCGGGAACAGGAGTTAAAATTGTTCTTTTGTACATAGCATGACCGACGTATACACGTACAAGTTTTGTGCGAGCCTTATAAATCAATTTCACTGCTTTAGTGTCTGTGGAAAAGAACCTTTTCGCAGCACTTAATCAGTCACTGCAGCAGTGGCAAACCACAGTATATTTATATCGCCTACTAACTCTTACCTCTTAATCTAATAGAAACTGTAAACTACGCTAAACGAATTCCCTTAACGCATACTTGTACACGTGGTAAGCGAGTTACCGCATTCAGCAAAAAGACCGTTGCACGCTTCGTCAGGTGAAGACGCGACAGCAAGAAACGAAATAGCAGTCCCATTGAAATACTGCTAATTGCTTCGCATGCAGTAGAAGCTGATGCATAACACTGACAAGTATGTTCGTGCTGAGGCGCTTTGGTGAGTACATCTAATTCTGCACACCTTTGTCAAGCGAACACCATACCTTGGCTTGCGCTACCACGACTGTTCAAAAGCAATGCCAGAATTTCATTTATTTCAGATACAGTTTTCCGATATGGTCTTTTCAGTGCAAAAAAATAAAGCACAGTCTCTAATTGCACATATTGCAATTTCAAGCACTGTGCATGAAACCTTATTTTTCTTGCAAGCTTTCCATGATTTACTTTAGTTTCATTTTAATGTACAGTTGACGTTTTCGTCATTCTTTGTTGTGACGAAAAAGATTTGCAATAATACAATCGTGCGCAGGTACTGGTGCTCTCGCTGGTACAATAACAGCATAAACAGCATGCTACTAGTTGCACTTCAAATTAATATGAAAAAGGTGCTTGCAATTAAGTATGCCGACAACAAGCACGTATAGAGTAATCCGTTTTTCAGATCATATCATTTCTTCTAGGACAGTGGTTCTTATCCTTTCTTCCACCACGACCCCTTAAGTAATTTTTCTTTTTTTCACGCCCCCCTTACCTTAAATAGGTTGTAAAAACAAATGTATGTCTTGGTAAATTTATTTAATGTTTTTAATTGCAAGTTTTTTGTAAGAGACACGAAGTCCTTAGAGTACAAATACTCAGTCTACATAATGCATATTGATAAAAACAGACACAACAGAATGATTAATAGCGAATTTGAAGGTAGAACAACAGGGTTACAGACACTTTCTTAAGACTATTGCTTGTTAACCCGTAACACTTGTTACAACTACATCCAGAGTAGGACATTGAGTCCAACCCTGGTTAAGGCCAGGTAAAGTACGAAAGCACTGTGGCATGCACACGCCCTCAAACAAACATTGTAAATTCCGAGCACTCAGTCACAAAGTAAAATGCCGTTGTAGTGTTCAAAGGATAAGGGCGAATACAGCATAAACAACCTGATTGCATCAAAGCGCGCAACTATACGTTGTTAGACTTTCTGCATCGTTCAAGAAAGAGATAGGCTACATATTTTATCACAATAAGGCCTCAAAAGTAGGAATGTTACATTGAACCTGATGACTACTAACGCTCGCTCGTCCCTGCAGGTTGTATAGAGCCCTGCACCCAAAATTATAGGCCACTGATTACTTGACAATTTTTGGCTAATATTTGGTGCAACATTATTTTGCAGCATTAGATGGAAAACTGGCAGGGCCCATGCGTGCCACCCTTAAAATTTTTGTTTCTGGCATTTTTTGAAAAAAAAACGAAAAAAAACGTTTCAAAGACTAAAACAATTTTGCTTTCGTTTGGAAAACACTTTCGTTTCGCGAATATTTTCTAAATAAAACATTTTCGTTTTAAAAAAATATTATTTTCCTTTCGGAAACACTTTCACTTTTATTTGCAAATTAAAATCTTTTCGTTTCAGAGACAAAATGATTTTACTTTCGTTTCGAAAACACTTCCATTTCGCAAATGTTTTCTAAATAAAACATTTTCGTTTTAAAAAAAATATATTTTCGCTTCGGAAACACTTCGCAAAACAAATCGAAAAAAATCCCATCTGTTTTGTGGTCGTGGCCCATGTGTGCTACCCTCCGTTGTGGGCCAGTGTTTCCACTTGAGAAGGCTTGATTTGCAGATACTGCTACGTCGATGTCTGGCTCCAGTAGCTCGCGGTCGTACTGCGCGTACCTGTAGACTAGTCTTGAGTCTCTCCTTGTTGTGATAACGTATCCTTGGGGAAATGTCTTTGAGGGATTTGTGACATAATAAGTATAACCTGTGGCTTAGAGTAAGTGAATGGTATATTTTTGGCCAAGAGAAGCGGATGGATTGTGCGCATGCGGAGCTCGTGCCCCCTGGAAATTTTTTGACGCCCCCCGGTTAAGAACCACTGTTCTAGGAGATTTAATCCATGAGACTTGTGTGTGTATTTATCTAATGCGAAAGACTTACATAGAAGCGTGACCTATCAGGAGACTATATCAACTAAAAAAAGAAACTACTTGATCTTGTTCGTGAAATATAGATATGATTTAAAAGGGGTCGGCAACACTTGGCACGTGCGCCGCAAGTACCACGGGAGGTGATTACATTATTCACGGCATGCCTAACGATTATACACTCAAACGAAATTGTATCGATTTGATTCCTAGAGATACTTAAATCTGCTTCGGTAAATTCACCTTGTGGAGTAAGCGCACTTCGTTTAGGTAGAACCGAACGAAAATTACGCATGTCTTAAGCTGTAGATCGCCTCAATTGAGTGCTTTGTCACAACTAGGGTCTGTGGATTCAAAGCCAAGGTTGAAGCTTACTAGACAATACTATGACCATGCTCTGCAGATACGACAATGCTGCAGAAAGCAAGGATTTTCCTGCGTTTACGACAACGATGTTCTGACTTAATCCTAATCTCCCGTGTAGCAACAAAAATTTACATATCGTATTTATTTGATTGTAAGCCGCGGCGTATAAAGATTTTTTCATCATTTCGTGCGGCTTACAATCAAGCGCGGCTTATATTTTTTTTCTTTAGCTTATCGAAACGTCGAGATGACGCCAGTCTTTCCTTGACTACAGTTTGTTGACCAATCTCTTTACGTATTATCTTCTCTTCAGCATCACGTGCACACATCACAGGAGAGATTGTGATGATCAGAAGGCAGTTGTAGTGATATGTAACCACCATTACCAGGGTTGCCAATTAAACGCGAAACGTGTTGTATACGGACGTATCTCAGAGGCTTGGTTAACCCATGTTCAAGTGCGGCTTATAATCAAGTGCGGCATACATTAATTTTTTAACACCTTGTCGTGCGGCTTGCAATCAAGAGCGGCTTACAATTAAGGGCGACTTACAATTAAGGGCGGCTAACAATCGAATAAATACGGTAACTCACCTTTCTGATTGCAATTCAAATTAGATAGAGCAAAATTTTACTCACAAAGAGAAGTTTGACACGCGAAACCATTAACATTTTGGCATAAATCTTAAACTGGCACGCGGCGTTCAAAACGTTTTCGATCCCTGCCTAAACGAACTTTTGTTTTAAACCAGAGGTTCCCAGCCTTCCTCTGACCATATACCCCTTCAGCACTTTGACAGATGAGCATGTACCCCCAAAATTTCTTATGAAAAAAAGGCTGAATAAAATAACAAAACTCCACTGAATTTTAAGAGAACATTTAGAACTATGAAGGTAATTGTTCTTGAAAATAATATTCAATGATATATGTATAATATTTGGAAATAAATAACATTTTTACCTTCTGTTGCTTACCCTAAATGTACCCCTAGAGCTACATGTACCCCAGGTTGGGACCCCCTGTTTTCAGCATTAAACACCTATGCTGATCGCCACTCATTATTGCATAACTCGGCACTTGCGACCTATATGCATTTTAGTAGTATTACAGGAACTGGGCCACTATAGCTATCCTTTCAACCACCTATTGGTGAGAACCGTTTATTAAGTTCACTTCTTTACTCGATAATGTGTTAACCAAAAAGGTTAACTTCACTAACAGTTAATTCCTTTAACAAGCTACGGAAGTTAACGTTAACTTTAAATGCAGTGACACCAGGCAGCAGTTACGCAATTATCAACATGGACTAGTTTATACCTATTGCAGAACCATTCATTGTCCTGATGAAAGTCCATAGTTGGGTCGAACAAACGTCAGCATAGTTCCAGCGTTTTACTCTCGACAGATGCGTCAAAGATACAAAAACAGTTAATACCATGTTCTGTAAGACAACCATCCATCAGCCTCAAAGACGTGATACAGGAACTACTAGGTTTTGTTACGCGTCATAAGCAGTTTACTTGCAGAAAACAAATACTTCTTTTACAAATATATAAACAGCAGAAACTGACACGGTCACATAGCGGCTTTTGAATTTAAGAGCTTTTGGGCTATGCCGATTGTACACTGCTTTACACGTTTTATTCTGCTGTTTTCATCGTTAGATGCAATTTCAAAAGCCGCCAGAATCAATGAATATTAATTTGTTCTATCCAAGACTTAAAAATTTTAAATCTACTTTTGAATCAAAAATTTTTAAAAATCTTTGATTTCATGCTTTTGTTTCAACACATTTTCTCGTGCAGCACAATATTTGTCATGATATGTTTTCCACTATTAGATTTTAAAAGTACACTATTTTCGTTATGCATGAAGCTTTGCAGTTAGCATAAAATGCCTTGATGCAACGTATCTTAAGCTTACGTATAAACCAGAACATGTTCTAGAAACCGTTTCACTTGTATAATGCCGGCTTGTGCTGTCCACAGCGCTTGCTGCGCAGCAATTAAATATTGAAGCTAGCGCTGAAGTCAGTAATAACGAATGAAAGCTCAAGTTCTTCGTTGGACTTGCACCTGCGTCATACGGTACGACCATTAGGCATCAATCCCCACCTAGAAGAGATTAAAACGTAAGCGCCACGTACTGCCGCGGAGCTAGAAGACTGGACAGGTTCCAGCTGCCCTTTTGTGACGCAGCCTGAAAACAATGCAATGCGTTTTAAATGTTGCACAAGTGAAAAGTAAGAACACAACATAAGCACGATTGTGATTGGCAGGGCTGTGGAGTGGAGCCGGTACTAAAATTTCGAGCTCCGGCTCCAACTCCAGGCATCTGAATTTTTTGGCTCTGGCTCCAACACCTAGAAGTTTTTGGCTCCGGTACCGGCTCCAGAACGATTTGGTCCATTGAAGCTAAAAACCATTGTAATAATGGCACAACTTCCTTGCCCCACAAACTATGTATGTGGAACCGGAAACCAAATTTCAGGCTCCGGCTCCACAGCCCCGTCGCGCTACAAATGGTTTAAATTGGAACTTTAAGCTGCGATTGTGCTTCTAAGCGTCAGTACTGGTTAAAAATCGGTAAACTGGTTTGCTGCTGGGATGCAGTGCGTATTCAATCAATCCTTCACCCCACATTTCAGTTCGGGCATTCTGTCGACACTCTACAGTTCTGTGGCACAAATTTACCCCTGAACTGTTTTGTGAAGTAATGGTCTTTTAACGGAAGTAACAAAAGAAATGGAAGTTAATAATTTTGTTAATTTAAGCAATAAACCGTTAATGCGAAAATTAACTACTTCAATTAACGGTTTAATGTCCACTTCTGGACCCACCATGGTTGTGAAGAAAAGTTTTATTGTTTCTGTTGAAGTTAAAAATACAGCATTTCATGTTTACGTAAACAATGCCTATAAGGCAGGGGTCGGGAACCTATGGCTCGCGAGCCAGATGTGGCTCTTTTGATGACGGCATCTGGCTCACTTGACATTTCTTAACACACAATTGTTACTAATGAAACTTTTCTGTTATTTTCCATCTACCAGACTACAAAGCCATCAGCAACGCCATGCAGCACCAGATGTCGCATTAAAAATAATAAGCATGTTATTAAAGATAAAATTCATACATTTACCATTGTTTAAAATTGTTGGCTTGCTTAAAAATGCACAAGTTAGGTAGTTAAATTAAGTGTTGAAAAATATTATATGGCTCTCACGGAAATAAAATAAAAAATATGTAGGTTTCATGCCTTCCTTAGCCAAAAAGGTTCCCGACCCCTGCTATAAGGTATAGTTTGATGAATACATGGAGGATGACAGCAGGGCGCGAAGCATTTTGGGTGATAGGTGTTTCTAAATTTCCTTCGGGCCCTGCAGGCTTTTAAATCTTGAACTCAAACTATACGAGGTACCAGAAGGTCGCAAAGCTGACGCTCCTTACCACAACTCTATCAAACCTGGACGGATCACATTTGATGTAAGATGCCAGGTGAAAAGATCTTGACTTCTGTTCATCTTTTGATGCAGTAGAGTATTCCCTACCAGCAAAGCGAGCAGAAAATGTCCCTCAAAACTTGTGTTTCACTTATACACTGCAAATTAATCTTCAATATTCCGTTTTTTTGTTTGTAACTTTCCATTACTTTTCTACCGTGATGTCTTAGATCTGGCCAACAAGTAGCGCAACTTTGTAAGGAAGTCTTCTTAAATGTGGGTTTCTGAGCCCCTTCACCTTCCCGCTGGTTACGAACATTGACGCTTTGTGCTTTTCACAAGGTATCAGTTGCTCTCATTTCTGAGTGATACGTTTGCTGATACTTAATAACTCTAAGAATCTTAAAAACTACAAATCGACTTTTTCTTTCATTTGTTGAAACATCGTTCCTCAACGATATTAAGTATGCGGGAACAAATGCTTTTTTCTAGATTTTCTCGGAGATTTTCAGCTCTGACTTTGTCGTGTGTTGCAGTCAGTTTTTATATGCAATTGGAGTTTTTACAACTATTGCTGTACGACAGGCATGTCCACAAAATAGTTGGTACATTTCTTAGGTTTGGTTTTGCAATAAAAATTTAAAGAGACTTATGTTCTTGATCTTGATTGGTCATAGCACAGTTATACATCTTTGATATTATTACCTGGAGTCGCAGATCGGTCAATAATTCTTCTCGCAGGTAGAAGCCCACTTAGATTCTAACTTTATCCTAAGCGTAGGATGTAAAGAAGGAAGCAAAGATGTGCTGTCATAATGTCCTAGATGTAGGCAATAGGCATTACTAAAACTCGGTTTTAGTTTTAAAGAGTGGTTCTCAACTTTTTCGCTGGGGGAACCAAATCCAGACGTTCAACATTGTTAGAGAGACTCACTAAAGAAATTTTAACACAAGTCAATTGACATGTTTTGTTTTATAGCAGAACAAGGTCTGTTACACAAAATATTAGAGATTTTATTGAAAGGCTGCTGAGGACCGCACAAAGGGTGCTAGGGGGCCGCATGCGGCTCACAAACCAGTGGTTGAGAACCACTAGTTTCAAATGTAATTTTTTGCCTCGATTAAAAATTGTTACACTGCAAACGAGAGGCTGACTCGACATAAATCACCTTCAAACTACAGAACTAAAATGTACTCAATGCACTTTCGAGAAATGAAAATTCATTCTCATCTGATCTGTAGTAGATGCAATCACAGTCTTGCCGGTCTGGATCAGTGATATGCAATGATTGCTGGTGCTTCTAAGAATCGTTATATGCATGGTTTTTAAGGAAAATGTCAGGTAGCCATTATGGACCTGTAGGGACCCGAAAAATTTCCGACCAAATCTCATATAAATAGAGGTGTATCCGTTCAGATATTTCTCTTGATAATTTTCTCTGATTCTAGGGCCCGATTTTCAATTCTAGGAACCCGAATCGGGTCCCTGAAACACCTTAAAAAACGGCGACTAGAACAAATTGCACCAATTTCCCGGCATTTTTCTGAGAGTCAGCACTGTATTTTGCACTAATTGTCACAGTTTTATCAGAAAATTTGTTTTTATAAAAGATTTGTGAGGAAGATTCTAAATTACAGCATGCACTAGTTGCAAGCTCTCAAAGCAAATGGGAAAGACCATGGGGTGAGATATATGTGCACGCAGCGTTGTTTGAATATCTGGAAATTGCTTAATACGTTGCTTTTTCCGCTAATTGTCTTGAAAAACACAAAAGAGGAAGTGTCTAGCAGCTTAGGCGATGATCAAAATCTGTAATGTTTTGTGGGTACTGCAGGTTGGCCATCAGTATTTTGAATTTGTTCAAAATAAAAGAGATTTGTATTAAGTATTTATATTGAACAACAAATCTTAATTCAATTTTTTGCAAGTGAGTTAAAAAAGCACAAAATAACACTAGTTAAAAAAATTAAGTCTTTCGTCTTATTAAAACTTTCTATCTTGCCGTATAAGTGAATAAATATGGCTTTAATGTTGTTCTCTACAAGCCGCTTAATTAGACCAATTTGATGCTGACTGAGGCAATGACCACCTTCTGAGAAAAACCTTGTCAACTGCAACTAGTGTCTGTCCGTCTCGCGATATGTGCAGTCTTGCCGTAAGCTTTGGTCTGACGTGAAATCAAACAGGAAATTCGACGCATGGTCACTAATTCTCACGTGTGTGTTGACAAGGATGAGCAAGGAAGTGTGACGTTATGCAAGCAAAGGCTCCCCAGTTGTCAGGCGTTTAAGCCAGATTTATATAATCAAACCCAGTTTGACTACTTAAACAGTTTACCATAAAACTACCTGTGAATTTGTGAACGTTTCGGGGCTCTCATATGCGCACTCATGAAAAAGTGCTTCCAACCCTTTAGCAAATGTACCAGAAAATATTCACTTTGCTACGTCGTCGGTCTTTTGACAAAATGTACCAAGTTCAGTATCAGTCGAAACTTACACAAGTTGCGGTCCAACTTCGTAAAAAGCGATCGAAAGGTTTAGTAAGCTGTCTAAACGCTCAGATTCAAAACAAACCCATCAGTGTCGTGATATTATTAGCCCTCTTCCAGCGACATAAAACGCCTCTCTTCCGGTCTAACTCGACATACAGTAGAAACAAACTTCATTGTCAAAATAAAACAACGTTTCATCTATTCCTTGTCTCAGATCCTTGATTGCTTAATCGTCGTAATTCTTAAGCATACGCACAGTGCAAGCTTGACAAAATGTCCGATGCAAATTTGTTTTCGGGCAACAATTTTATAGCAGTATGTCATTTAAAAGCTCGGATCCAAACCTTGTAATACTGACATGTGAAAATGGCGATAAGGCACGTCGTCAATTTGCAGACCTCAAAATCGCTGAAACATTATAGATACAAAAATGGAATAGAAAAAAAGTTTTATGATCCTGTCAGACCCAAATAGCCATCTGAAGCTAGTATCAAATGCTTTTTATTGGAATGTAATCACACTTGATACATTTTTGCGTTCATTGCATATTTTTTTGCATTCAAGTTTACCATTGCCATAAAAACGTGCTTTCAACGAGAAAAGCCACAACCATATTTTTGGCTCCGCCAGGTTGTCTAGGTTTATTCTCCTTTGCGGTTGAATTTCATGAATTCACACTACGAAAAATCAAATTGGACTCAAATCCCATTTTGAAGTTGTTCCTAAAGTTTGCTTTGAATTGCGCAAGTATCAAACCAGGCTTACTTTTACCTCAAATGCTGCTAGCCACAAGAGAGATGGAACGTTGCCTTCGGGATTTGATTAACAACTGTGTAATGAGTTTAAAATTTGCGCTCAAACACTCCCAGGCACATGACCGAAAAATACGTTTTCGGTGTAGGCAGGCGTTTCTTGCTGATTCAAGTTTTCGCAGTAACAACTTACAAAAGTAAGCTTCATATTAAAACAAATGTAAGCTTGAAATTTAGGCTTCATATTTAAAGAAATGTACTGTCCGGAAATATGAAGTTTAAATAGAAGAAAATGTGCACTCACTCCCTTTCTGCAAGGTTGTTAAATTCTTGAAAGTAAAAACAAAATGCTCGAAACAGTGGTCTCTTTATAGGCTTAATGCTAATCTTTACTTCTTGTACAAGCAAAACTCCGTGGTCTGTCTCGAATCGCAATTCTGATTTTTCTTACCTAAAAAGATAAGGGTTCTAAAATGCGCAAATACAGTTTGTAAACTATTGATGCTCAGTTACGTTAAGGCCAAGGCTGAGTTTCCCCATTAAATGGTGCCTGGCATGATAAACGATTTTCTCTGCTCGAGTTGTTCTACCGTTAAGTATTTCATGCTTTTGTTTCCCGCAACGCTGGATTGCTCCTGTATTGAGGTAGGCTCTGCAGTAGAGTTAACTCGTTCTTCAACCAATAGCTCGCAGACCATTGATTAAGGTCACTCTGACAATTTTGAACTAAAGCAGTAACGATGTCGAACTTCGTTTCAAACCCATTTTCACAGTCCTGATTTAAAGTTTTACAAAAACTGCGCTTTTTCCTGGTGGCCTGTTTAGCCTTAGCATTAAACGACCTCACAATCTTGCCAGAAGAAATTAAAAAGTATAAAGACGTGCTTGAAACAGAAAAGCTACTGACTGGAACGTCACGAAAGGGACCCAATTTAATGTTTTACCTCACACCAGCTGCTGTTAGTCGAATGGGCGTCAGAGAGGTGCCTTTCAAGGTGTACGATATTGAACAAGGTTTTGCTGTAATAAGAAAAAATTCATAGGCGTGTTGCTGAAGCTTACACACAGTTTTCCTGATTTATAGTACGTTACTACCTTTTGACATTACAGCATTTTGGCATTACATTCAGACAGTGGTTTTTCGCTGTTACTTTCTTACTTATGATAACATTAGCGCCCTTCACTTGCCAGATCTAAACACCATGAAATAAAGGTGTGCAACATCTGTAATGTAAAGCTGAACACAGCATGACCTGCTGGCACATCACAACTGTAATGACCAATCATTCAAATCTACAGCACGCTCAACTGATTTGAGATTTTCCGTGACAATTGTGACATGCAAACTGCAACTTGTGGCGTTGCTGGAATTCTGTTCACATTTGTTTACAGTGGTTAGGTATCTTCAGTCTTGACCATTTCCTCCCAGTTGGCGTTTGCAGTAAACTGTGCAACCTACTCCGACTAGTTTTTATGTGCTCACTGAACAAGGTTTGCTAGATTGATTTGTTTGGACACCTTTAGGGACTGTCTGCCCAAGAAAATTTGACAAAGATCCAAAGTTTCACTTGGCTTCATCCTTCCAGTGGCGGATCCAGAATTAGCTCCGGAAACAGACTTGGATCAAGCTTCGAAGCCAGACCCTGTCAAAAATTTGAGACGAGACCAAGATCTGAAGTCTGAGGCAAGAGACCTGAACAGTTTTGGCTAACATTTTTCTGTTCTTTACGTGAGGGTTAACCCGCTTTCGTCAGGGCTGACTTGTTATTCACGTGTCTGCAACATTCGATCAGTGCAATAACAAGCTGATTGAGCTCTTGGAGAAACACTACATTAGATAACCCATTTACCAAACCATGTTTAAAGGTGACATTTCGAGAAAAATTTTACGTCTAAGTAAAACACTGCAAGCCCAGGGAAAAGCGCTCGAAACTGAAGCTTGGATCCTTTGCAACCGCGGTGAGACCTGCATCCTTCATGATCGCGACCGAGACTCAGCAGAAAGGGTGTTGAGGCTAGTCTCGGTATAGAGACCAAGCACCGAATAACGAGCATCCATCAATGCAAGTGTAGTGTTGAATTTTCAAGATTTACAGCTGTTGAGTTAGATTATTACGCACTGCGGAGCAATTAAAAATTTAAGAGAAAAAATCGCTTCAATGCAATATTTTTGGAAGAGGTCTTTGTTTGGGAAAGTGGAACGTGGATCGAAGCAGAACAAACAATTACGAGGGCACTTTATAATTGTTTTGTGCATGCAAACCTTTTATTACACAAACTAATTTTTTTCATCCATATATGCGAATCTTCATCAGTAGGTTGTGCATAGTTTATTAAAAAAGTTATACAGTCCATATGCACAAATAAGTAAATCAGTTCGAGCGTGTTATCTCCAGACAAAAAAAATTGATCTAACAATTGCCGTGAAAAGACAGTTTGGGTAAGGAAATATCTTCTGTGGTTGTGAAATATGACGTTAAGTTTGAAAATTACGGTTCATCATGTAAGAATAAATGCAGAGATAACATGCCTTAAGATTATTGAAAACATTTCGGATACCTACGCTGCTAAATTTAATACAACTAATGGTG
>Ga0210059_1006355_pt1 | contig 18974 bp, 14 predicted proteins | sample Ectturendosymbi2_FD_188042 | JGI IMG/M metagenome (GOLD analysis project Ga0210059, IMG submission 188042) | Ecteinascidia turbinata endosymbiont from Florida, USA - Sample 2 (SPAdes) (version 2) | ecosystem: Host-associated > Tunicates > Ascidians > Unclassified | place: Key West, Florida... | reverse complement strand
CATTTGCCAAAAATATGCACCCCTAGTTGCACTGCGCGTTGCATGACAGTGTACTTGATTTACAGGGGTGAAAAGGTGGTTGAAGTTGTCAGGAAGATTGCCAGAGTGAAATTTGTGCATGATTTTCCCTAATTCAAGGCTATAAATGTCATCCAGCTTAAGAAGGTTGAGATTCTTATACAGTCTTATTTGCTTCAAACGTGACACTCCGTTTCGCCACAGTTGGAGGAGAGCGGTGACCAAAGAGAGGTTGCGAGCTATCTTTAAAATATGAAATTAATATTGAAAATAACGAAGCTTCAAGTGAAGCGATCTTGGCCGGTTGCCTGAATATTTGCTTATCGGATTAAAACATGGCATGCCCTGGCGCGCCTTGGCCTTCGACAATCAGTGACAGGTTACAGGATGAAGCGGCCAGCTTAGACAAAACCTCCAACAAGTTATCTCTGAAACATGAAATCAATCAAAAGCATGAAGATATTAGCAAAAGTGAAAATATTACCATAACTCAAAAATAAGAAAATAATCAAAAAATATCAAAAACAGGAAAAAACATTGAAAAACACGAAAATTATCAGACACACGAAATGACATCAAAAACATCAAAATTATGAAAATATTGCCATAGCACAAAAAATATGAAAAATCGCAAAAAAAAAAAATGTAAGTCGGGAGGTGAGGATGGGGGATAACCCCACGACATCGCATACCCCAGGGGAAACCCCAGTTCCACTGGCTGATCTTGCTGATCTGGCTGATCTTCAGCTATCAGTATAATGGCCACCCTGACCGCCTTCCTTTGCTACTCTGCTGTTACTCATGTAACCAACATGGAAAGCTCTCTGGACTGTTTCCTTTTGCTTTTCCCCGCCGACGTCCTTGGAAAGGTGGTGCTGGAGACTAGCAGGTGCTCAATTTATGGCAGCAAATCCTTCAACACCGTCTGCCATTGTCAAACAAAAACCATGGATCGACGTGAGTGAAAAGTCGAAGAAATTGTTTGGAGTTGAAGAAAATTTTTGGCCTGGTCATGATGATGAATTTTGTTAAAAAAAAAACGGCTAACTTTCATCATACTGGAGCCAGGATGAGCAATTACCCACACCGTTTTCCCCATCTGTTATGGCCAGGCATCGTTTTCATCAGATTTTGACCTAACTCCATTTCAAGAACAACGCCGAACTGCAGGAAAGAACAGAAGACAAGCTGTAAAAATCTGGCCGGTTTACAGTTTGGTTGTTGAACGCTGGCGCTCAATGTACAATTGGGCGAAGCGATTTTAGTTGATGAAGGGATGATGAGGTGAAGGGGACGTTTAGCTTTTGCAGTTCATCAAAACGGTAAGTCCGTCAAGTATGGCATCATGTCGTATATCTCGGCCAGTGTTCCCTCTAAGGTGCGCAACCGCGCAAATGCGCAGTACCACCAGACCATTTGCGCGGTGAAATCTCATTCTCGTGCACTTGCAACATTCCAAAACATTGGAAACGTACGAAAACAAGGATCATTTTTCAGCTTCTCGAAGCTAGTTGAATTAAATGTGTATGTTGTTCGTATTTGCAAGATTGTATACTTATTCCAATAATTCACAAACTTATGTAACTCATTTAGAACTCTGCAGACAGCCTTAAAACAAGCATGCTCACTGAAACGAACATCTGCAAAACAAATATACGTTTACTTCCAAAACACTACCAAGGAATTATTTTGTATTATGAAAGGGCATATGTTGTTTTCCAGACTTGCTTTGGCAATTACCTGGGTTGGACCGTGCTTATTGAAATGCACTATTCAGTCTGGTCTTGTTTCTTTTTTTTCTCTGTTATTCATCAGGGGATCTGACTAGAAAACCGTATGGTAGTTTCTGCTGTCCTGGGAACAAAATAAACGCCGTTCCAATGTGATTTGTTTTCCGTGGCATGATTTGATGGTTGTTTATAGTTGTTCCCAAATAAATTGATACTTATACTGATTTGCAATATGTGAAACTTTCTTAGAGGGAATACTGATCTTGGCTGACACGAAAAACAAGTATTGTTGGAACATCGACGTTTATCAGTGCGGTTCAAAATCTCTGGATAAAACTGTTTCTGAGCTACTCACACTAAAGCAGGGGTCTCAAACTCAAATTGTTCTGTGGGCCAAATGAGGTCTTACAAGGTAACCCGCGGACCACATTATGACGCTGACACCACAATAACGGTACTTGGACTTAAATTTTACATCTTATTTCCTGCGAAAGGTATCATGAATTAAAGGCAACTCATTTCTGTCCGTCTCTACGTTCGTAATAGTTAAATCTAGTTGTTTATGGAACTTGTTCACTCGCTAGCTGCGCACTTTTAAACACCGGTGAATAAACTAACGTAAATGTCATTCATTTCATTCATGCCTCCTCTTGGGATGGTCGCGGGGGCAGCCGCCCTAGGAGGACTTGAAATACCTCACGATCAACAGACATTTCTGATAGTTGTGCTGGCTCCACACCAAGACGGGACCAAGCAAGGTCGAAGATGTAGTCAATCCAACTGGTCCTTGGACGACATCTGGGTCGCTTTCCCGTGGGTTTAGCCAGCAGGACTTGCTTCACCAGTCTTTCGTGGGGGATTCTGGATACATGCCCAAACTAACGTAGTTGTGTTCTCTCAATTCGGAGAGATGGTTCGACATTCAGGTCTCTGCGAATTTCACAGCTGGATAATTTGACGCGAAGTGTCACACCAGGGCATAAAGAAGGGGCACAATGCCCAGGCGCTGAATTACTGGGGGGCGCCGAAAAGTCCCAACAAAGTCGCAAGTTTTTTGTTCAATGCAGTACATTTCCTCCCAAATGATATTAGGTTCAAATATGGAGGCGGCAAATTTGTTTCTTGCCCCGGGCACAATCTAACCTCGGTACGCCCCTTTGTCATACCGTGGACTCTTCGCAAAAATCCCATATTTGGCCATTGCACTTGAGTTAATATTCTTTCGGTCATTACCCCGGATTCATGGCCATAAGTAAGGATTGGAACAAAGACCGATTTCAAAACTGAGAGGTTTGCGGTGTTTGAAAGCTCCCGTTTTGTGGCCACACAGCGATAAAACTCACCCAAAACTGCGTGCTTTACCAACCCGTGCATCAATCTCCTGGCGCTCCGCCTTACTTCACTCGTAAATGCCAACCCTAGGTACATGAACTTCTCCACCTGCTGCAGTGTATTGCCGATCACTTGCCGCATACACTGCCTTGGCTTTGTAGAGAGACATAGTACCTCGGTATATTTAGTGCTGATTTTTATTCCGGCTCGGTTACACGCAGCAGAAAACCGATCGAGTGCATGCTGAAGATTGTTGAGAAAATGCTGGCAGTACGAAATCGTCTGCAAAAGTAAACGATTGATCCTGCAGCTCCCAGCTGTGGCACCCTCGTCAACTCGGCTGTGACTGCCTATCCAATTCATGTAGACCAGTGGTTCTCAAACCCGGTTCTGAGGGTCGCATTCGGCTCCAGGCAACCTTTGTGCATCCCTCAGCAGTCTTTCAATAAAACGTCTAATATTTTGTGCAACAGACGTCTTTCTTCTATAAAACAAAACGTGTCAATTGAATTGTGTAAAAAATTATACTGAGGTTCCCTTCAACGACAAGGTTGAGAACCACTGATGTAGACTATGAAAAGGAGCGGTGACAGCACACACCAGGGGCGCAACCAGCTTCGGGGAGGGCAATTTTCATGAAATCTCATTCGATGACGTCATCGTGCTTATTCAACCGCGGCACAATTTTTCCCAAAAAGTCACAGATAAAGTTCTCTTCGCAGCATTTCCGAAAATGAGAACTTTTCAGTTTTCTTAAGATGCAGACCGAACGATCAGGACAGAGTAAAAATTAGTAGACTAAACAAACACCTGGTTCCGTACTGAACTAGTGCAGTCATGGCTTTAGTGTGCCAGATGTATAGGCTACTAGTAAACACGCCTAGCATTTCGTCTTCTTTTAGCAAATCCATTATCTACACCAGGGGTGTGGAACCTGCGGCCCGCGTGAACATCTGATATGGTCCGCATCAGAATTTTGGTTACCCAAGTTATAGTACAACATCGCTTCCTCATGGTTAGACAAAGATGTAATTTTAGGATAAAATTAATTGATTTTGCGGCCCGCCAGCGATAATGCACAATTCATGCGGATCGTGATAGCAAATAGGTTCCCTACACCTGATCAAGATTTTTGAAACTTCAGTTGAATATACAGTATTTGCTGTGAGATAATTTTTGAAGACGGTATTGCGAGTGGTGAAGTTGTCAGATACAAGAGATTAGTATGAATGTTAAGATATATTTAATCATCTGCCAACTGAAAAACTCTTGAAAGGAATGCAACTTGAACTTACAGTATTATGAATAGTTGAGCCAGGCTCGCCACCAGATGTTGGTGGGCTTCTCCATTTTTGCCGGGAATACCTAAACACCACCTAATAACTTTGAAGCTCTTGTGAAATCCGAATTTTCCTTGCAACGTTAGAGCTTGGCTGTGAAACCCCAGCAACAGTAAATCACTGAACATAAAATGAAAATCTTCTTAAAAGAGCAGCCTACAGTATCCCCAGGCAAACATAAAGCTAACACAATGTGAACGTAGTCATGGGCGTCGAAAAGGGGGGTAAGGATTTTGAAATTTGATATTTTCCTATTAAATTTTTACCAAAAAAAGTCGTTTTCTTTGTTTCGAGTGGATAAAATGAAATTTTGCCACTTTTGCCCCCCTGGAAAAATATGTTTAGCTACGCTTGGAAATCCACTTTTTGCCCCCCTGGAAACAATCCTTCCGACGCCCATGAAAGTAGTATGCTGTGTCTGTCACAAGGCACAGTGTACTAGCTGCAAACTTTGCTAGCCTGGTGTGATAACAATGCAGTATTTATTAATGACGTTTCGAGAGTGTATGCAAATTCTCTTCCACAGATGATAAGCAAAACATAAATCAAAGTGTACACACACACTGCATTTCTGAAGATTTTCAGAGTTATACACGAACAAAAGGATAAAAAATACCTTAGAAATACCAATATGGTAAACTATCTCTCAAATTTTGACAAATCCAGCATATTCGTGGTTAAATACCAACCATTTAGGAAATTTTATTAACCACTAGGGCACAAAAATTCAAATAAGACTTTTCTAAATGATTACAACACCAAATTTAATCTTTATTCTTTGAATATTTCTGCAAATGTCAAAATTGCTGTTTTGAAATTTTCGAGGGGTCAAATGCCTCAAATGCCCCCTATGGTTGCCCCCTGGCACACACCTCTGTCGGAGTTCAATACCAACGGTGAACCGTCGTGATTTAGCTCTCCCGATACGGACACAAACTTCTGAACAGGAATACAGTGACTTGACGGCCAGTAACAACAGGCGGCCGACAGCACTGTACACACGCAACACTCCCCAATGCTTTTCACAAGGAACCCGGCTGTATGCTTTCTCGAGGTGGACAAAGCATGTGAAGATATCTTTAGCATATTCCGAAGATTACTCAAAATTTTGCAGGAGAGTGAAATGTGGTCTGTAGTGCTATGGCCGTGACGAAAACCGCACTGGGTGTCATTCAGCTTTGATTCAATTATTTCGCGGCATCTTTTTTCAAAGCACTTGCAACGTAAATGTTAATTATTTGAAAATTCCCAAACAGCATCGCGGGCCGCACAAAAGACCCTCGCGGGCCACATGCGGCCCGCGGTCCGCGTGTTTGAGACCCCTGCACTAAAGTGTATATCATTGTGGCATTCACTTTACTTGGTCAACGTCTTCTACGCTGTAGCGTTATTTTGAGTGCGTTTTTGCTGAAAAAAAATGCTCTCATTGTCGGCACTCTTTGCAGCCGCTGTGGTGGGCCACTCGATATTCGTGAATCAGGCAGGATGCAGACTGGCGATGTCATCGTTAGGGACCAAGGTAAATTTCTCGTTCTGGAGTGGTGAGATGAAACAGTTGTGGGAGCCATTTCCACGTAGTATGATGCCTCGGTGACAACGATTACAAGACTCAAAAGTTGTGGTGACGGAACTTTGGACCAGATTGTCAAACCTATGGGCATTGTTGAATACAACAAGCACATGTTCGGTGTCGATCTGCTTGATCAAATGAATCGTACTACTCCTTCACCCGCAAAACGTTGAAGCGGACCAAACATTATCACAACATCATGGAAATAAGTGCTCACAACGAGTTCATCTAGTACAAAACGAAGAGTAGCCAGCGAAAGTTTGACCCCTTCTATACATCATTTCTGGAGCTCACTGGATAGCTCTTTCGTCGACGTTTTGAAGCTGAATCCTCTGACGACGATAACGGCCTGCCTAGTCCAAGCAACCAGGACACGACCCTTCAGGCAGTGTGGTGGGCATTATCGTCTGGCGCTTTTCCCAGCGCGTGGTGCGAGAAAACATGAATAAAAACCATGCAAGGTCTGCAGGAAAAATGGACAAAAAAGGGACACGGTCTATTATTACGTCACTGTCATGTGGTACTGTGTGCCGTTTCTTGCTTTCACATTATCGTCTGGCGCTTTTCCCAGCGCGTGGTGCGAGAAAACATGAATAAAAACCATCACACAGTACCACATGACAGTGACGAAAAGGGGACACGGTCTATTATTACGTCACTGTCATGTGGTACTGTGTGCCGTTTCTTGCTTTCACAAGTCCCACACGCATGAGTTTTATTATTGCAAATAAAAATTTTGTCCAATCTGTTGCACCTGATTGTTTGCGCCTCAAATAAAATGTGTTTTAGGCGACCACCAGCAGTAGGAAACAATACAAAGAACTATCTTCTGTTTTCGCAGTACTGCGCGCAGTAGCTCGATAAAGAAATACACAAAAAGTGTTTGTAAAAACTTTCTCAGTTTTCTTCTTGATTGTTGGCGCTTTTAGTGAAATCTGGATTGGGGACTACCAGCAATAGAAAAAAGCAGTTTTCCGCTGATAAAAATAAAAAATGATATTTGGTACCGACATTTTCGGCTCTGTTATCAACATTAGAAAAACATAAGATTTCCTAGACTGAGAGTACTGCATACACATCATGATTGCTACCTTCGGATTAACATTTCGAAAAAAATAAACAATTAATTTTACAGCAAAAGACTCGAATACTCACAGGAAAAAAATTCACATCGCCTTCACAGCACAAATTTCAGCAACACACGATCAACCATCAAAGGCGAAGCATCGGCAACACGGCAGAGAAAACGGACAAACAGGCTTGAGTAAATACAACCAAGTCAATGTTATGGCAAAAATTATTTCTCTATTGGTCACCAACCAGTGCAACTACATTCACATATTTCCGCATTGTTTTTTGTTAGTTTCATCTCAAAGCGTTCCTTTTTGAAAGTTTGTCTGATTCATGCCTTTCAGTTGTTTTTGCATCATGTTTACATTCGCTAAAAGAAATATTATTTTTCAATTTGAAAAACCGTCAAAACACGGTAGGCCGTACCGAACGCATGATGTCGTATGTTGAACAAACACAAACATTTTTGAAAAGACCCCCAAATAAAAAACTCTAAGTTCCTGAATATGAAAACCCGAGTCAGGCGACCAGGCAGCAGGTCAGCGACAGCTCTGACTTCAGCCATGCTTTCCCTACAGTATCACTGCGGCAAAAAGTTAGGTGAACAATACGCAGTCTCGTGTTTCAATTCTACACGAATTCAAACAGCAATGTTTTACACCTGTAATCGGAATGAGCGTACCATTAAAGAGATAAAATATTTACTCAATTGACAAGCGTTAAACTGAGTAAAATTCGTTTAAATTAGGCAATGCGATCACTCCCATTTCACCCATGTTTTCGCCCATCACTACAGCAAAAAATTTAAAGAACATTACCGTCTCGCGATATATTTCTGTTTGAATGCAATGCGCAATGCTTATATATTTGTAATTTGAAAATTTACACCAACACAGAGATAAAACTTTTTTATTACAAGCGGAAAGTTGTCTAATATGATTTTGAAGTCAGAGATCGCTCCCATTTTATCACTGGTTTTCTGTAAAGTCACATTTCGATTCTACTTGCATCTTACTGGCAATTTTTTTGTATTTGTATTCTGCATAATCAACCTGCATTTCAAATTTATTACAATGCAGACAGCACCTTTTCCATATTTGCTTTTCCATATATCTGCCTTTGTCAATCACTGTTCAGTAACTTTGGTTCCTGACTAGAGACTTTGAACCACGTGAAATTATGGTTTTGAGGCCCATCCTAGGATGTTTTAATAAATCTATTCTTGCATCGAATATTCATTTTGGGCCGATTCTGAAAGATATTCTAATATAAGTTGGAAGTAGATAAAGCGATCACTTCGATTTCAGGTTCAGCCATGTTTTCGTGTAGCAGTTCGGCAAAAGTTGGGTGGACATTACGTTATTGGGTTTCAATTCTATTTCAATACAACCAGCAATGTTTTTATCTTTGTAATCGGTATAGGTATACCAATAGAGGGAAAAACTTATTTGTTTGGTGACAAATGTAAATATGAGTTTGAAGCAAGTAAGCGATTGTTCTCGGTTCAAGGCTCAAGGCTTGTTTCGTGTATCAATGCGGGAAATTTCTCAATTTTCAAGATTTACTCGATGTAATCTCGTCCGCCAAGATACTGTTTAATTTTCTTTAATGATTTACATGTCCATTTAGCTATGTTAAACATAAAGCTTTATTGGGTCGGTAAATTTTGTTACGTGGGAAATGATACAACCGTATAAAATTGATTAACAAATACCTGATTGTTGCAGGCTCGATCTTTGTTTCAACGGCCTCATACAGCTCCCTCGGGTTTTGCCTTCATCCTTGCAACAACTGCTACTTTCTGACAATCAAATTTCAAAGTTCTACCCAGAAGATCAAGCTACTTTAAACAACTTGAAAAATTTAAAACAGCTTATTTTATGCAACAATCGCATCACAATCTTGTATGGATACCAGCTTCGTCCACTCACAGCGCTTATTGACATTAGATTGATGAGCAATCCATTTGTAAGCGACTGTTAGGCTTCAATGATTTACAGCATCTTTTGTGAAACCAGCAAAATTAGGCACCACCTGTTACTACTGAAACAGTAACTGTCGTGTGTTCTGGGCTTAAGTTATTGCTTTTCGTTTTAAACCAATAAAAGCATCCTATTTCAAAGCGATTCGGCGAGCGTCTTGAAGTTAGAAAAGAATGTTCAAAGCTTATTGAAAAACATTACCTGGTTCAGTGATGATTTAAGAAAACGTGAAAGATTGTTACTGCATTTGCAACTGACCATACTTTAAATAAAGTGTCTCTAAAAAAAGCATTTAAGGCTTACTTTTATCAATATTTTTGAAATATATGAATATTTAGACCTCCAGATAATTCTTTAGCGTAAGTGTCCAGCTTCGCATGGCAGCTATCTGAAATGTGTAGCACTGAGCACTTTTCAGTAATATTTCTTCGAACGACTTTTCCTAATACATTTGTTGTGCCAAACGAACAGGTTCAAGTCTGTCGAAGATAGGTCGTCTAAAAATTGATGTCTCGAGGACGTTCTTATACTATCTTGCTTGAAAAAAACAAAGCCATATACATTGCCACAGCATGAAAAGAACTAGTTGAAAAGAACATTTCAACAGCATGAAAAGAACATTTTTCGATTTCTTTTCTCATTCTACAGATAAACTTACTTTTGCAGCACTGCGATTGTTCCATGCGATCTTTATATTTGTGGTTCGAAAAAAAGTTTCCTTTCTTTATCCACAACGTCTACTACACTCCGAGATGCGGTTCGCCTCCATCTAAGAGATGGGATTCTATTTCGATATTGTGGTCGGATTTTGAGTAAGGTTTGCGTTAGCAATTTCAACTTTACAATATTTGGTCATAATCATTATCATGCGACCAAATCCAGATAGGTACTTGAAAGGTGTCGAACGGCGTTTTGGTTTCTTCAATATTTTCAAAAATCGCTAATTTGTTTGCCGAGACGTTAAACATTTTAGAAATACACCGAAATAGTTGAAATTGCTGGATGTGATTCAAAATTCTTCAACAACGTCCATTAAGGGTTGATGCATTTTATTCTTCTGCAGTTTCAGAGTTCAAGTAGGTAAACTACTGCACATTCGTATTCCAATCTTTTTCCTTTCAAAAATAAGAAAAGTATGATGTCTTTGTTGGAAGGATATGCTCCCCAATTGCACTTTGTGAAGTTTTGCTCACATTGTCAAAATCTTTATTTTACAATTTTTTTTAATTCGAGAGTTGTAATAAAATTCCACTAATTGCCAATGCATGATTACATAACTCTTCACAGTTTCTTGGTGCTGCTACTCTCAATTTATGACAAGTAAGCAACCCTTTTCCGAAACAGTTGTGTCGGTCGATTTTCTGTTTTTTCTTAAAGTACATTGTTTAAACATTTCTTCAAATATACGTGGATTGTATTTCCAAATCAAGTCTTACTTCAATTATTCCACTTTTCAAAAGGTATCGACTTCGATGTGTTCCTTATCTGTGCGAAACTTTGGATGATGCAGAAATGCTTAACTGTTCGAAAGCAGCACAACTGCGTTTGGTACGTTGAGGTTCTAACTGATTTTGAGGAATTTGTGCTTGCAAAGTGGACGTATAAAATCTACAAGATGTGCTCGTGATCTTTTAAGTCTGTGATAAGGATTTACAATTGAGCTGATGACATGCAGCAGTTTTGCTTTAAAGCCGGTAGTATGTCGTTATGAGTCATCGACTGCACTTCCAAGGACACTTGACAGAGGAAAAACTCTGCAACTCTTTCAGCGTTGTTTTGGAACTCTTTCAAGTTGTTTAACTTGTAACACTCAGAATGCATAGGCGAAATATTACGGTAATACGAAGCACGTCAATGAACTTGTTTCCTAAAAAGCAGTTGCAATCAATTTTTTAATTTTGGACTGCTTCAGCTGATCATCTGATCAACCTTTCTAAACATCGCAACCAATTGTTTATCCCCAAACTTGGAAATGTCTAGTAGTTTGACGTTCTCGAAGTTCTTGCCAAAAGACACGTTGGAAACTAATGGCCCTGATCTACACAAACATACGTCGTAATGTTGCTTTCTACAGTTTGTTAAGGTTTTATGAAAAAAAAAGTTAAAAAAATTTAGACGTTGTGAAAGAAAAATGTGAACTTGCAAGTTCCAGGAATGATGCGATCACTCACCGATTAAAGGAACAACGCTGTTGTTTTACTTCGTGTTCTGTATTGCAGTTATTACTATACTTTACATTTTCCCAAGACGCTGCAATGCACATTGAACCATTTCAACTTTAAAGGACCTGAAATCACTGAAACACTTGGGAAGTACTTATATTTGCAAGAATTAAAAACGACCAAATAAAAGTAACAAATGATTCTGTTTTTTCAAGCAGTAGACTCTGCAGATGCGAGTCTTCTAAGCAAGTCATATCACGTTTAACTGAAATAAGTGCAAAAATTTTTAGACTGTTTGAATTTCTGTTTTTATATCCAGTGATTTTCGCTGCCTGTGTACACTGCACGGCTGCAAGATTAAAAGATAATGCAAGAAACTGTTGCATTAACTTTTGCATTTGTTGCACGAGTGCTAAGTACAAAGGATATTGTAAAAACCAAGTGCAATATAACGCAAACCAACGTTATGACCTAATTAAAACCTTTCAAAACTTGAAACTGGTGTTGCATTATATCACAGAGCGGAATTTCGGGGGGAAATTTTCTAGTAAGCTGTTCGATCGTTACGCTCATAGCACAATAAATAAGGCTTGTTCCCATTATATTTGATAAAAATACTTTGTTTTATTTAGGTATTGGCTATACTGCTCCTTGGCATAAACCGTTTTACTAATAGTAACTAAAAAACAATTTAATATATTAAAAAGGATAAGAGTAAATGCATTTAGAAATACGCCAAATAAAGCAAGAAATAATGTTTTTCGTCAAAAAACAAGTAAAGATTTCGGAAAAGATGTTTATCCTGATAAACAAAGTCCAGCAAATCGTATCAGATATTTGCAATTAGTGCTTTACAAAGTGCAATTTCTTCAAAACAGCCTAGAGTGAAACGCCCGAGCTATAGCACATTTTCGGCCATAGCTCCCGAACCAAAGCTTCTGTCCTGAGATATATTGATATAGAAATCACAAGCAATCTCGTATCTGTTAAAGAAGGTCCAGAAGACCGCGCATTGGCCGGGAATCATTTCACTCTCACCAATCGTCCGGGGTCGGGGTACAGGTTGTGTTTATCTTTTTATTATTATGCTTCATCGTGTCGCTTTTTTATTAATTAATTTCCATCATATTCAACAGGTTTGCATTGCATAATAAGCAACACCATACAACTGCTTTACGTTTTTGGATGATTTTTTGCCAAGCTCTACAAAGTTTTCCTCAAAGGTAATCGCCCAATACACAACCGAATGACGTTAAATGTTCACTAGGATATCAAACAATGCAAATTACCCAAACCATTTTTGCATCATAACATCTTGGCCGTTAAAAAAGAAATACAAAGGAAAGGGATTTCATTACACTTATTGATGTAGCTTAAACAAATTTTAGCCAACAATACACTTGCCTGCTTAAATTTAAGTCATGATATCGCTTGTGTTTCCACTCAAAGAACGTCCAAAGCTCAAACGCTGTTTCGAAAATAATTTTTTTATTAAAAAACGGTGACGTGGCCAGTTTGAACCAAAGTCAAAACCGTGTAGAATCGATGTGACAGCACTTCGTTTCTTTGCTACATATTTCAATATACTTTCTGTGGATAAACAAGGTATCAGACATGCATGCAGTTGCTTTGAAAAATGGAACTGTGGATGATGCTGACTATAGTTTCAACCTTGGCCTCAATGGTTCATAAATTGTATAAGTCTACTTGACAACGTCTGTCACCACAGCTGTTTTGCGTTCAGTAATGAACAGCAGAACACTAAAATGTTGAAAAAGAATTTAGGGCATCCGCTACTAGGGACAAACGTATGATCAATGTTTTGTCCTGCATATGAAGGCAGCTAAGTAGTTATTACTTTTGCAGGTGATTGCCACTAATTCAAAATGTTCAGCATTCTTTTCTATGTTCTGATTCCTAAAATCAATTGAATAACCGTGTTTCAAATTTACTGCCAGGAGCAAGTGAGGAATGGATTTATGAAGGAAAACTTCCGTGTTGGTCACATGCCGATTATCCCCAATAACAGCTATTGGAAATTGCTCGATTTATCAGACCTTAGCCTTACAGTTGAAAACTTAACAGCAAGACATCTACTTGGCTTGGAAACAATCAACTTAACTGGTGATTAACGTATTTTGAAGCATATTTTCCCAGATGGAGTTTGAGTTGAATTTCACAACGAAACTTTCGATAACCTTTAAAATACATTATTACTTTTCATCCATAAGCCAAAGCGTCTGACACTGTTTTCACTACAACTTCGTGCAGGTAACTTGTTGACATCTGTCCCAGTGAAGCGACTTCCAAAAAGCTTGAAAAACCTGATTTTGAAACGAAACAAAATTTCATTTTTTCCTTCGACAAAGGAGGTGACCATGTTTCTGCCACTTCTAGAGCTGATCGATCTTCGTCAAAATAGTTTCACGTAAGTATACTGTGTTAACAGTACCCAACTGCTCTCAACAGATAAAAAATACCGGGAATTATCTACGCGTTCCCATCCGTCGCTCTTAAGGCTGAGAGAGAGAGAGTCGATTAGTAGTAAAAAGTTGATGAACTATGCGATTTTCTTTCTAAGTTTGAAAATAATCATTAGTCAAGTTCAGCCGAGTGAAACATGGCTAGCGGACTGCACGGGCCTACATTATGCCCAACCCAGTCTGAATCAAACTGTTTAAATTCAAAGTGTGTCTCTTGTACGGAAAGGGCTAAATCTGTCTAGTCACACATTTCTTGTATTTTTCGTCAATGCCACACGTCAAAAACCATTAAGTGGTTTAATACAGAAAAACTAGCGTTTTATTCACATAGGCATTTTTCATTCCGTGGTGTTGAAGTAAGCTACGCTACTTCCACACATTATGAACAATTCTTTTGTCATTGACGCATGCGACAGGGAGTCGGAAGACCCTGCTCCACAACGGTGAAAAAATGATAAAATTGGGCAAATCATGGCAGTTTCGCTTAATGTTCACAACAAAAAAGACCTCTTCCCGGTAATGTCGATTCACTTCAAGAAAAATGATCAGAGCGCTCAGGCCAGCTTCGAGTAAAAAATAAACTTGACAAAAGTATCAGGACATGATCCCAAATTATGCAGATGATGTGTGGGAACGTGAGACCAGTGACGTTTCTTATGGCTTCTGTGTAGTTTATGGAAAGATACATAAATATAGGAAACAATAATGAAACAAGCTCTAGCTTGGTAGCAAGCTCGTGAAGAATCTGCCTGCTTGGCTCCGCTTTCATCATTTTGCAACAATTCAAACCTGCACATATTTGTCTTTCAATAGTTGTAAGCCACACTAGTGACATACGCAAGTGAATACATTGCAACTTATTTCACGGGGAAACTAGTTTCGTGTATTTAACACATCTTCAGTCCTGCAAGCAGTAAGAAAACTTACTAGCGAAATGTTGAAACTGAACAAGAGTTGAAAACTTTAAGAAAATAGCAGTTCATGTACCTACTTCAGCAGAAAATAAAAACAACGACTGGCATCAAAATTTTCAGCAACGAAATTTTATCAGCCATCGATAAAATATTTTCCCTGCGTATCATAACTATTGCAAAATAATATCCGAATGTTGTTTCCTTTGAAGAGATGTAAATGTTGTGTCCTTGTAGTTTCTACCTGTATACAGATTAAATCTGATTTTGTTAGTAACTGTTTTTGTACTCTGCGCTGAAAGCCGTCGGTCATCAAACGATGACTAGTTGCAAAAAGCGAAACCCTGCATAAAAATTCTCCACACTGACGAAACTGTCGAAAAATGCTTTACTATGACTTCACCCGTTTCTACCGTAGGCTACGTATTTCATATTTAAGAAGAGGTTTTGTTGCTATGCATTGAAGCAGTGACAGCTCCTTCATTTTTGGCAATGATATCAAAAATGCGTTTATTCTTATATTCATTTGCTTCTTGCAAGGTTAGAGAGAGAACAGATTTATTGTTTCATATGGCTCATCTAATAAGCAGAAACAATGTAAAAAACATGCTAAAAAGTAACCAATTGGCAGTGGAAATTAGAATAAATTAAAGTGCAATGTCAAAATAACTGATCAGTGAGTCGAGTTGTGTTCATTTGGCGAAACTTAAGAATTTCAAAGACGAGAAAGAAACCATAGCAATTGCAAAAACGCCAGCGCACCGAAAAAAACGGAAGGTTATCGAGACGTTGCCCCATCAATGAAAAACAAAGATTGTCACTGTTTCACACAGGATTGGTGAAAGACCATGGAGGTCATCTAGTTAACCAACCTCCGTTTGAAACGTATTGACAGGTAGTAGAAAACAACAATTGAAAAGAAACTAAGTAGACTTTGAAAACAAACAAACATTCTTTATCAGTCAAACGGATTTAGCTTTGCTTTTTAAATGAAAGATATTTGCAACACTTCCTTGCGTTTCCATAACGTTTGTTGAATATGTGTTGCTGTAGAGGCGTGTTGCATTCTTCCAGCCAGGTAATGATTCGATTCATGTCCCTCTACAATCAAAGTCAAGTCAAAATCATTTGAAATTATTCGAGTCAAGTCGAGTTCAACATGTTGGTTAGTTCCGGATGGTTAGTTTCAACATGTTGGTTAGTTCCGGATCCAAATCTGGACAAAAATACAATTTTCATGGGATCGGGCTTAGCCTTGGGTTCGTAGTTTCTTGATTGTAAAACTTGGTCTCGGGTCCTTTTCAACATATTGGTTTCGGATTTAAACTGGAAATCTCACACCTATGGACTCGTAACAGGCGTGTAGGGAACCCTCGGAATTGGACTGGACTCGCCAAATTGACCTTGCAAAATTGGTTTGAACAAATACGATATTCATGATATAATTGGTAAGTTTTGCACTTCTCAGCCACTTCAAATGCTGGTGCATTTTGTATGTAAAAGTGAACTGATCAACATCTCGCCAAAAGTGACACAACGAAGTTTGTAATTCCTTACTTCTTTGTCATTGGTGCACACAAAGGTTAGTCAGACGAAGGAGGGAATAAAGACTTTTTCTATGGGGATGAGCATTGAGCATAATACCATGTTTTTTTCAGTGGCGCTGCAGAGTACTTTGTAGTTCAGGGAAAGTTACAAAAGTGCAATCCTTAATAAAAACTCTTTTTTTACTGACAAAATTTACAAATCCGATCATGTTTTACATGTAGTCTATTAGCAAGTCAGAGGTGATTGGAGTCACTCTTTTAACTCCTGCTCTTGTTCCAAAAAAAAGTGACTCCAGCTCCTGCTCGGGGGCTCATTAAAATTTACACTCCAACTCCTGTTTACTCTCCGAAAACCTGAAACCAAGAAGTGGAATCATAGGTTGTTCTCACCTAACCAAGTCTCGTTTAACTCTTTCACCAGAGCGCTTCAGGCTTAATCACAGTGAAATAACTACTACTATCAATTCACTTATTAACCTGCACAATTGAAGCACCACAGGCTACACTGAAACCACTTCATACTACATTATACCCACTATTAAATTATCTCCCTTATATTGTAAACTTAAAGGATAATAATGGTAGGTTTAGGAACCCCTGAAGTAAACTGTATTTCTGCTGGCTTGGCTGAAATAGCACTGCAGTTGTTGAATTTTGAAGATACATACACTTTTGCCTTGTACATTTCACTAAAAGTGAGAAAATGCAAATACCGCTTAAAACAAGGTACACACAGCGCAAACGTAAAACTTCCAGTAACTGACGTATCCACAAAATCAAAAAAGAAACCTATTCCTGTGATGCAGCAGTTGAGCACTGCCCACACGCTGGTCTGCAACCAGCACCCAACCCTCATCTTCAGCAGCTTGTACTGAATCTTCCACTGTCCAATGTAACCAAAGAATAGAGCCATGACATCAATCTAACAAGTGGCATGTAAGAGCAAACTTTAATTTAATGAAAGCTACTATTCGGCTCCTGTACAAACTGAAAATTTCACTCCTGCTTCAGCTCCGATTTCTTATTATAATTCCGACTCCACGTCCTGCTCCGGCTTCGTCAAAAATCATAGACTCCGGCGCTCCGGCTCCGTGATCACCTCTGTTAGCAAGTCTTGTTGCTATAACCTGATTTACTGTACAATGGTTTGCCAAACTTTGCCAAACTTATCCTACAACAATATAACTTAGTCAACAATTTGAGCGTTTTCAGCGTCATGAACTTTTCCAAAATGTAACATGAAGTTGTTCAAAGGCTGCTGCAGACAAAAAACACCTATTTTTTTAAAATGATTTTCTTTTCTTGTATTTTAATAACATACTGTAAAATCAAGTATCAGCTTTTTTTCTAAAATTGCAACCTTCTTAAAAGGCAAAAAGTTACTAAAGCCACGCGATTTAAAATGTATAAATGACATTGGAAGTTGGCTGCATGTTGTGAAGAACAATTCGACTAGCAGAACACTCAGACAACATAACTGCTTGCAAGTAGGTTGCAAAAGATGCGTGGTGCCTAAAAACGTTTTTGATCTGTCAATTCGTTTTAAAATGTGTGAGCCTTAAGTAATTTGCGTAGTTGAGTGTATCTTGGACTTCTTCGCATGCCAGTGCTTCTATTTCTTTCTATGCATAAGGGGTGAAACTATTAAAAATTTTACTTTATAGCGCCACACGAGTTGTTGGAGGTCTTTGAAATATTTGTCACACACATCATCTTTACATCATTACTCACATACTGACACTGTCACTGGCATACACTATGCTACTTTTCAGGAATGCTCATAACTGATTAGTTTGCTCCACTTTAAAATTCTGCGTGATTTCGCTGGCCTCATGAAACCATTCAATAATGCCTGATAAAAGTTGTTCTTGGAGAAACGAATTAGTTTGAAACTTCCACACACTACCAACCCATCGCAACTTTCTCAAACTTTTACTTGACCCCAGGAAAAATCTTGCAGCACTTGGTAGTTAGTACCTACTGAATATCATGAACCATAGCTGCTTCTGCCCATCTACAAGTTCGTACTAAGTCTTACAAATCAGTGGTGGATAAGGCGTAAAAGTAAAGAGTTTAAGAACGAGTGGATTCTGTCACTGACCGTCGAGCTGATCAGACGTGTTTCAATCAGTTCAGACGTGCTTGTTATCAGCTGTTTGTATAGCGGCAATTTCCCTACTGGACTCTGTTCTGTGAGATAATTTTTTTTTCGGGTAGGATTCTGTTGACTGTCAGGTTCAACTCTTCAATTGTGTATTGGCAAAATTTGTTATTGACTGTTTTGTTTTGTATAAAACTGCTATCCATATCAAAATGGACATTAGCAGTGGAATTACTTTGAGAAAGAATAAAACTGGTCAGGTGCCTGAGGGACACGAGGCTTTGCAATTATCCGACGTGTTCAATCTTCTGCAGTCAATGGAAAAGGGGCTTTCCAAACGCCTTTCAGCAATTGAATCAACCCTCATGGATGGTTTGCTGTTGGCAGAGTCTAGTTTGGAACATGGTCACAACACGATCTCTGGTCTGAAATCTGACCTTAGTGGTATCAAAACTGAATTGGCTGAAGTGCGTGCTGAGCTCTAGTCCGATGGAAAAGAGAAAATCTGATCTATTTTCTGAACTCCGGTCTAAAGAATTTAATCTGCTATTTCATGGTTTGCCTACAGCAGGGGTGTCAAACATACGGCCCGCGGGCCAAATCCAGCCCGTTGCGTGGTTGGATCCGGCCCGCGGGATGATTTTGTGAAATAAAAACTTCTTTGTTTGCTTGAGAAGTCTGTCCACTTATACTTCAATAACTGGTGACTATAGATTTCAATTACTTG
>Ga0210059_1006354_pt1 | contig 18976 bp, 12 predicted proteins | sample Ectturendosymbi2_FD_188042 | JGI IMG/M metagenome (GOLD analysis project Ga0210059, IMG submission 188042) | Ecteinascidia turbinata endosymbiont from Florida, USA - Sample 2 (SPAdes) (version 2) | ecosystem: Host-associated > Tunicates > Ascidians > Unclassified | place: Key West, Florida... | reverse complement strand
GGTTGTAAACCATTTTTGGAGGGATCGCGAGTAGATACCTGTATTTTAAGTACACGGCTGTATTGCATTTGCTTTTTTCGAGTTTGAGATGGGGTCGTGTTATGGTGGGTTGCTATAATGGTTCGCGGTACAAAAAAGGTTGAAACTGCTAGCTAAGTGTTGTAAGAATGGCTTGTGAGTAGATGTCAGGGAAAAATTCATGCGACTAATTCACCGGCTAAAGCTGGAAAGGAATGTTCATCGAAAGGCGTCCTTCCACCAAACTTAAACAGCCTTTCCATACGGCGCTTCATTGGTGGTTTTTGTTTATCAACAGTCTCCCTGAAAGGCTGTGCTGTTGCTTCTATCTTGAAAATCACACCCATGTTGAAATTTTAGGCAACTTTACCTTTATTCCAGTGAGTGTTTTTCTGGTTTCAGGGACAAAAATGCCTTATTTGAATTTGAAAATCACCATACACGTCAGAGATGCCGTTCGATCTAAAAAAAAAACTTATCCGAGCAGTGAGCATGTGCAGGTAAGTAAACCTTGACAGCAGAATTACCCTATAACGTCACTTCATGGGACCGGAGAAAAAGCGTCGTCATGAGCCTGGGATACATGTACCCCCAGGGTACATTTGGCTATTTCAAAGAGTACATTTAAGGTTAGCATTAGAAAGGAAAAATATATTTATATATTTATTTCCAAATATTCAAAAATATAAAAGCTATAATAAAAATTCCTTGGGTGGATTTTTCTTTACTCTGCCTTTTTGTCGTATGTGACGACGTAGCGCTTCACGAGCCTACAGCGTGCAGTCGGGAAATACGTTAGGGGCACATGCTTATCCGTCGAAATGCTGAAGTGGTACATGTTCAGAAAGGTTGGAACCCCTGTTACGGGCGAACTGTCTTAATACCGGAATACAATAAACCGTTCTTAAAATGGCTGTTTAGTTCAATACCTAAGGCTGGCATGGATTAAAAGCGTTCTTTGATTAGGATTGCCGCAACGAGGTTGTATGGACAAAACCACCAACTTAAAATGACGAAATCTTTAATAAACTCTGGCAAGCTATCAGAAATATGAACGAAAACACACTATCACCTGTCTTATTGAAATAGTAGTTATTATATGCTACGAATACAATGCTCTCAAAAGTGGGTTGGGCCAGGCCCAAAAATTATGGCCTAGAAATAAAATATTAAATTAATACCCTAATTAATTAATTATCAATTTTTTTGATGTTTTCGGGCCCCAAGTTTTGAACCAGAAAGCCAATCAAGGCTCAAAAGACTCGGATTATAGCCTAGTTTCCAAACAAAACTTAAGTCAAAAAATTCCGTCCAAGCGGATGGTGCCCACAGCCAGGTAACCTGAGCCAAAGACCTACCCCACTTATGACGTCACTCACAAAAAAACAAAATCCGCAACTTCCCATTCTTTCATGCAAACTAGAAGACCTGCCACATCTTTTGAGCGTGTGAACAGCTCTCTAGCGCAATCGCCTGGCGAGTTCTGTTGTTGCAAAGTGACGGTAAAGTGGCTCACGGGGATCTTGGAAGGTAAAAAAACCCGGAGCCGAAGGTGTTTGACTTAACGAAATTCATGGACACTTGTGCATTTAGCGTTTCGCCATGCTGTGTTTACCGCTTGCAATTCTGATAACACTACGGCGATTACCTAAGATTTAGAACAATGTTGAAGCGAAGAACCGTGAATCGAAGTGCAGGCCCGTAGCCAAGATTTAAGGTTTTGGGGGAAAAATGCATTTTAGGGGGACAATACTTTTGCTTTCATTATGTGTTGTTATGAAATAATTTCCGGGAACAAAATTTAGGACTACGGGCCCGAGTCATACGAAACAAGCTGAAAATAGGATGGTCAGTTTTTTTTAAGGTGTTTTACGGACCCGATTCGGGTCCCTAGAATCAGAGAAAATCGGGTCACTATAGGTCCATACCGAGTACCTATCATTTTCCTTAAAAAAGAGCTGGAAATCTGTTGAATCCCACAAGCAAGACAATGATCTGCCCCAGAGCTTTTACGTTTTTCAATCTCACTATCACCTGCTGCACCTGAAACACTGTCGCCCAAACCCAGAAATGAAAGATGTCTCGCGATATACAGTACTGCCCTAAGTAACTCGAACAATACCTGAGGCCTTCCTTTTCACACCTTAAAATCTAATTCCAGAAACACAATTCACCCACGAAAGTACGATTTCAATTGTTGCCTACAACCAAAAATGAACAAAGATTGTTTCCCTTTCAAACCCTACATACTCATAATAGAAGTGAGAAAGTTGTTTTTCTGCACATCAGAAGATCGTGCAACGAGAACTTGTTGCGTTTAACCTTCAATATTTCTGAGAAGTCCTTTGAAAATGTCCTATGATTACTAGGTCCAAAACAAGTCAGATTAACCTTAAAGCAGCAGCTCATTCCAAGAAAATATTGCGATGGGAAAAGTTTTTCGGAGTTTTTCAAGCATACAGAAATGATTGATACCACTGCAGTAGTTTGTGTAACTTGCCTTTACACCGATGAGCAACACACTGCGTGGCGACAGTAGTGTGGATTTCATGCCCACTAAACGATTTACTTCGGTTTGCAGCAACGATTTTTGGGCGTGGTTAGGCAGGAAACGTATGCTTTTCATATATATTCCAACATACCAAATCACCTCCATCACGCGAACTTTTTCTGGCGGCAGTATCTATGTACAGATTGGACAATACACAATAAATATAAAGACAAAACGGGAGAAGCGTAACACTAATCGGAGCTACCGCAAGAAAAACACAGACAAGACAGAAGCGTTGCGCAACGATCATGGAATTTGCGTGATGGCACTGAGGTGGGAGAACTGGCTGAAAAGAAACAAGCGAAACATGCAGAAGAGTTCAATGCTTCCTACATTTGTATGCTCACCCTTAAAAAGCCAGAAAATATTTTTCGCCGCTAAACCATATGTAACTTGTTGGTGCTTTTCAGGCCCGAAGACAGCTTCAGGTCACAACTCACGTCGAAAAAACGAACAAAAACAAAGTTTCGAGCCAGGGGTGCGTAGACAAACGAAGTCATGAGTAAACAGCTGCAAAAAAAGGTCAGTATAGAACAGCCTTCACGGCGACTTTCCATTAAGCTTACGTATCACACTATAAAAAAGAAGAATCAAACATGACAGATGAACGGGTGCAGGGAACAAAGCCTTGTTGGTTTGAAGCTCTTGACAGTTGAGATACACGCTAGCAAAGCGAGGGCAACACCTTCCGTAACCACACACCGTTTGATACATACAATCACAGCCTCCCCGGGTATGGGCAACGCATTGGGGTGTCGAGCGCAAAATGGCGACCGATGCTGCAAATGTGCTACAACGGCGTGCATTCCCCCGGTTGTTAAGCTCAGCGACAACGGACGCCGTTGCAACTGGCGTTATTTTCCAATGTGCAAAGAAGATGAACGTCACTGCATGCATGCCACATATCACGAAAATCCGGTCCGACCACAGGCTGTACCGTCGTACAACTGGTAGGTCTTGTGCTTGTCACGAATAGGTGGCAGACTGATAGTTCGGCTCGACGCGGGTATGCACACAGCTTTAGATATTGCCGGATGTACAGCAGTTGGACAAACTTACATTCACGTCATCCAAACGATCCCGAGTGAAGCGCAGGAAAGATGTGCGCGCAATGAGGGTACCAACAGCAGTAAAAGAGCGTAAAGTAAGGGGTCTTAAGTCGTTCGCGAATACAAGCTTAGTTCAGTGGTCGCCGGTTCACGACGGCGCAAATTCGAACAGAACGTTATAACGCTTCTTGACTTATCCTTACACAACGAGCAACGTTTTTCTTAAACTTCTGAGGATCTTCTCGAAATTCTTTCTGCAAACAAACGTAAAAAGCAAATGAGATCCCCGCCAAAGTGAAAGGAAACAACAATCGCAAAGGTCAAAAACAAAACTAAACGGCAAATGCAATAAACGATTTTCAAACTAGTCTTAGTCACTTAGAGATACAATCATTTCTATTACAGTAGATGGCGCGCTGGATGTGTGGTGCCTTTGTCCTGATAATTCAATGCCATATAGTTAAAGAGATGACGCAAATATATGTTATCTGTTTGCAGCTCGTCGTTCGTAGAAAATGTTAGCCAGCCTCGCTAGCATTACCTCGAAGCAGAAAAATAGCATTACTCTCCTCGGACAGCTACCGGTCTTCGTGGTAGCTGGCGCAAACACCAACGCTGGACCGCCTTCGCCGGCAGTTTTAAATTCTTACCGAAACACCAATTGTTGGTGGGTTGCGGATTCTATCTTATTTTGCACAAGTCGGAGAAAATCACTACCGATGATTTTGGACCAGAGGAAAAGTGCGTGACCGTAAGTGATGATTTTGGACCAGAGTAAAGTGCGTGACCGGAAGTGCGAAAACACGGGTACCTGCTCAGGAAACCCAAAACGCTATACGAGTCGAGAAATCACGGGTGCGATGCAACTCTAAATTTGATTACGTTTTCCTGGGACATGTGACATACGTTATTTCCGGACCAAACTATTTTTGACTTTTCAACGTCCATTTTTAATCACTTTCACAACAAAATTGTATCTGCGCAGCGAAACATACATTGCATGCAACTTTTATACACTGTACCCCCAAATAGGCTTTTTAGAGGGGAATTTTTTTGAACGTAGAAACGTCATGCGCGTTTTAGATCCGTTTTTTCTTCATATCAAGTCATTGGTGTGCGAATACTCTTCACATGTGATGTTTCGGTTGTCGTATTTGGCCAAATAAAGTTTTGCACTTAAAATCACATTGACATGTTAAGGTATTAAGGTGCACAAAGTTTATTACACATCAAGTAACCCTGGGTAGTATAGTACCACAATTTTCTATATACAGGCTTTCAGGGAAGTTTTTGTAAAATAACTCGGGCACCATTCCACTTGTCTCTGAAAACCAGGAAATGTCATGCAAACACATGTTTCCAATATTTTTGTGAGTATGTAAAATCAACAAAAAAGAACCCCTGGGTGGTGCACCACTCAAATTTCCTGAGCAGGGTTTAATAACGCACAAAAACAAACTAACATCTTTAACACAAAAGAATTAAATTATGAAAATGCCTTTCGTTTACATATGAAAATTCGCTTGAAATGGTATTAAAACGTTTTTTTGACTTTTCAGAACATTATGACAAGTTCCGGAACTCTCTACCAACTCCGCGCGAAAACGCACCAGGAGATAAGACCGGGTAACACCGAAGTGTTTTTCTGAATCAAATCATCAAAATATCTTTTCTAGACGCAAATGGTACTTACAGCAGCATCAACGTTGGCAGGCGATTCGTCGTTCGGACCACAGAGCATGCTGATCACACTAACCTGAAGCAAAATGGAGTTAGACAAAATGCAATAAGCGATTTCTGTGGATTGTTAATCAATACTAAATTTTAAAAAATGTCTTTGCGGTTTTTGTTGGTTCCTTCTTGAGGCCGACAGAAGAAGACATTAAACTCGACGCAAACTCAGTTCAAGTGAGAAAATCCTGAGCCGCGGAAAATCTGTTAATGGCACGACTGGGTTTGTAGTCACATAAAGTTTAAGGCGGTGTATCTCTTGGCTGAAACGCTGGTAAACTGAAGGGAATATTGTGAATGTTTTTATTCCTGAATGAAATGAAACTTACCATCTATTTGAAGCTAGATTTGGCGACTTATCTTAACTGATCACCTTTGCAATCTAAGTATCAAACATCTTTTGCAAATGCGAAACCGGCTTGTCAGTGCAAAGCTCTGCGAAATTGTTGTTTCGGCCTATCCCAAATCGCTTTCAGTAATATTTTCCTTATACACTACAGTCCTACAAATTCACACACTTTTTGCATTTTTGAACAGAAAGTTTCTAAGAACCAATTCTAGTCTACTGCATGGTTCATGCCTTCGAAACACAGTTGTAAAAGTCACGCAAAGTTCAATGCGCAAACTAGTGTGTGATACGTTTTGGACGATTTTAAAAAGCATCTTATTCTTGCTTCATGCTTGAGCAGAATCGTCAGCATCTATTTACTTCGGATCTTATACATCTTTAATATTTTTTACTTCACGCACTACAGCGTGATTGCAGTGTCTGAAGCTGGTAGAAAGAACATTTCTAACACTTTATCAAAACCAATGTGCTTTTTCAATGTGCTTTTCCGCGATTTGAAGTCACATACTACACAGCTCTACCTCACTAAGGTTATGAATTCCTTGTCTTGCCTAACTTCGCCTTATTATCGATTGAAAATGGATTCAAAAGAATCAGAAACGTCTAGAAATAAACATGAATAGTTTTTTGAAGGTTTTGCTAGTTTTGATGAAGTTGGTAAGTTTTTCGCGATTTTATGCTCCAAGGTTTATAAAACTCGTGTAATATTTCATAAAACGAGTCTGCACAGATGAAAAATGTTTGTACTGAATACTTTTGTGGCAGAAAATTTAAGCTAATTGCCTAACGTCAGAAGTCCAAATTCGAGAGACAACGTGCTGTTGTCTCTACAATGTACAACCGTTTCTGTTCTGTGAAATAAACGACAAAAAAACAGAAAATTGGATAAATGCGATCTAGCGGGAAAGCCTTTGCAAGTCAAGAGATGTCGCCCGGCTCGACCCATGAAGCATGAAAATCCACTATTTTCAAAACCACAAACCATTCCCGTGTGATTACATACGTTGCCACGAAAGAAACATAAAATACGAAGGTCTTTACGATTTTCGTGAATACAGATAGTTTCATGGTGAAATTTTGCGGCACCTTTCAGCAACACCTCATAACACATATGCTGCAAAGCAACTAAACTTTTACGAATTGACACTTCACACCGAACCGTTCCAACCGCTTCTGACAAGTTATGGTGGTTGGCGTTGGTTGCAATGATGTCACGACTTTTGACGACGAAATGTCATACAAGCAGGGAGTAGCTGGAGCTCACTCTGGAGTCTAGAACGACCTCGTTTAAATTGAGCGTCAACGAGCTGATAACTTTGCAATTTCGTGAAGGACATGTAAAATCAGATTGAGTACTTGCGTTAGCGCTGCAGAATGCTTTAAATGATCTCCTGCATTTCGAGCCTTTACAGCACATGAGCTTTCATAACCTAAGTCATAAGTTGCAAACATGAAGTTCACGGGGGCGCAAGGTTTTGTTAATCACAAAACACTTTGCACAGTACAACGCAATCTCTTCAATAAATGTTTTTAGCCCAACTATCAGCAAATACATTTGAATACTGAAGTCTCTTCTTCAAACCTGACAATCTTTTTTCTTAAAATTGCCACTTAGTCCACTGATTGTATTCTTTAAGTAGTGATTAAATTATCCACAAACAAGGTAATAAAAGATTTTGGCTAGCAGAGTAACAAAAAAAGTCAAACACCTTTTGAATTATATATAAACGATTGCTAATAAATCAAGAATGCCATAGTTAGTTTATCCAGCAAAATGCCATTTTCAATATTTGACCACTGACACTAGATTAGGTCATCACATGCGTATATATTTTATACTTTTTAGGTCCGTATACAAAGTACCACTAGAAAAGATTTTTAAGTGGCCTAGCGGGATAGAGCGCGTGCAAGTGACGCTGGTAGGCCGAGTTCGTTGGGGTCATACCGAAGACTGGAGAAATAGTAGTTGCAGTCTGTCCAGCCTCGTGCTCAGCACGGGTGGGTGCAGGGTTAAGCTTCAAGCCCGGTGCTGCCATTAGCCTGCCACCAGCGCAGCATTCACTGCGAAAGCAACCTCGTGGCACCCGGCGCAGGACAAGCGGAGATGGGCTCCAACCAGAAGCGACTCCAGGTGAACAGCGTAACTCGGGCTCATAGTCATCACATATTTCGCATGTCAGTCCATATAAAATAAAATTTAAAAAAATGCAAGAGACGTAATGCACGCGGCAAATGCACATACGCACTGACACGCGATTATACTGACTGAAGGCAACCTTTGAGGCTTGCGTCACTAAAATTTCCGTTTACTCTCATTCTGGCTGGCACCATCGTTGCTCTGTGACGTAACGTCAGTTACGTAACAATAAATAAAAAGTTCTCTCATGAGAACTCGTCCATTGTTGCGTAACGAACGTCACAGAGCAATGATAACCCCAGTTAGTCCTCTGCTTAAATACTAGGCTCATTCACATCAGCCCAAGTTACTGGACAATTTATCGTTTGTTTGAAATTAATCTCCAATGGGAACTTTCCATAAATTGGAATTCAAATCCAATGCTTCAAAAAACATTAAATATGATACGAATTATATTTTAAAAAATACTTGATTGCAGATGGCACTTCGGGCTCTAACGGATGAGCCCGCGTAAAGCGCGAGCGAACGAAGTCGAGAGAACGCCTAGCGCCAACGATATTTTTTTATTCAGGTCACCTGCAACATGAACGCGAAAGGCCAGACCTGAACAAGGCGCAATGAAAAGAGTCCGAGTTAACAACTTTACTTAGTGAAGAAGGTGCGGGCACAAATAATCAAAGCAAGCAAGCTCGCGCTGTACAATGTAAATCGTAATCGAAGACTGCGGCAAAGCCCGCGTGCCAGAGTCGCCACTGGTTGAGATGTGCAAATTCCCTAGCGTTTGTGGGAAACACTTCAGTAACACTTGGTTTCGAAAATGCAATGGAGGGTTAATTGAAAGAGCAAGAACTTCTTCAGTTGCAGTAGCGTTGAAAGTAACACTCACACTGATTATATAAACTTACCACTCATACCGATTATAAACAAAAAAAACAACCGATATCACCATAAAATGGGTTGAATAAAAGTAGCAGTTTCAAATAAACGATAATACTACTATTCGGCGTCGAACTGATTAAAAGTTGAAAAAATGTCTTACCATGATTGTTTCCACAGTGTGTACAGGAAGCCATCGTTCAGCAGCGGTTTCATATCCGTATTTGTCATCGCCAGGTTCGTGCAAAATTGAAATACATACGCTTCCATCTCTTCCGACTAAATCATATCACATGCAGGACAAAGTGAAATATTGCCACTTTTCTTACGAAAGTAACTTTAATACTTCATATAAACACACTTGTTTGAATTTCTCTGTTTGTATGAGTTACTCATAGGCGGATCCAGGATTTTTTTAGGGGGGGGGGCTCAAGGACGAGTTCATCCGGATGTGTACTGACTGCATAGCAGTGAAGACCCAACTGCTCTGGTAACTTTTTTTAACAAACACGGTTGATAACCATATATATTTTGGCTAAACTGCATTCTCACCATTACCCAGGCTTACTGGGACGTTTACGGAGCAGAAGCGGACCTCCAAAACAATTCAGAAATTATTCTCAAACTTATCCAACCTTAAAAAAGTTACTTGTTCAAAGTCCGAAAACTTTTATTTATTAGAAAAACAAACACAGGTCCACGCCGAAGAAACGCGTGGGGCAGGCATGGAAGTGGCACAGAACTACACGAAGAAACCTGAAATGCCGCCTGTAACCTTGTTGGCAGTCTGTGCACGATCCATGCCTTATTGTTTTCGAAAATTGGAAATGTTCATGATGTTCGGACTTAATAATTTGTTAGCTTTCGGAAAATTTTCCGATTTTCATTGATTAACATCAGAGACGTAACGAGGGGGGCAAGAGGGCACAATTCCCCGGGCACCGAATCACTGCGGGGGGCCCAAAAAATTCCAATAATGTCATGAGCACTTTTTTTCAAAACAGTACATTTGCTTCCGAAAGACCTCAGGTTCGAACATGGGGTGGCAAACTTGTTTCATGCTCCAGGCGCCATGTTACCTCATTACGCCCCTGCACAATGCACATCCCGATTGTCTAGCCAAAATGGCGAAATTTGTTTATATAAATACCTGCCCATCAGTGGCAAACTATCAATCACAAGATTTTTATAACTAAATGCTGTTGACTGCCGAAGTCGTTTGACCGTAGAAATACCTTAAAGGTAAAAAAAGGTATCTTATTTCGAAAACAAGCATAACTTTTCCTCCCCCCAAAAAATGCTTGGGTTACGCACGCAAAGAAACAAACATACCAAAAAACACGAAAGCAATAATTATGCTGGCACTTTGCCCTGGAAGGTGTTTATTGCATCACAAGGGCATTGAATATGATCAGACAATATTTTTTCCGCGTCACAGCGCGAAACGTGAAGTTTGCAGTGAGTCAATGACCAAATTCTCATCCATTCAATTTTTTCTACGAAACCGCGACTGTATCGCGGTAACGCAATTTTAGAAATACTATACAGCAAGTTGAAAACAAATCATCTGACACAGCAGAATACTGGTCGATAAAAAGCATCTGATTTCGTGCTGAGCTGAACTTTTGTCCAAAAATTGTTGCTGGCAGGCAAGAATGTATTGCTAAAAAAGAGGTGTGGGAACGCCATTCCCACACCAAACATAAAGGGAGATTGATTCGCCCACAAATAATTTCCACAATGGAGCTTCCTGTTTCACTTTAGTGCTGCGGTGCTATACACGAGATGAGTTGTTATTTATTCATTTATGCTGCTCCAGGCACTACACGCAGAAACTGAAATGAAAAATCTAAATCTTCAAGTAACGTTACTGGTGCAAAAAGCTGTGGGAACCTCGTTCCCAAAGGAAAAAATAGTATAATCTGCAGCTTATTCAACTTTTGTCCAGTCTGATCAGTCCAGTCGCCACGGGAGGGGGAGGGGGGCTTTGGTGGACTTAGCCCTCCAAACAAAACTCCAAGCTCCCCGAATTGAAACGTGAAACACTTAAATCAGTGGAGGTTTTGTCAATTTTTAGAATGTCAAGCCACCACCTCACAAACACAAAGCCCCCCTATCTAAAACCTTTCAGCGACGGTTCTGAGTCTGCTGCTTATTCATTTTTTGTCCAAAAGAAGCCCAATCTTACCCAAATGAAACAATAATTTAAATACTTATAGGTGCACAGTGGCATGGCCAGTCCAAAATTTTGGGTGGGTCAAACTGTTTGATTTTAGGCGTGCAACAGTATTTTGTTTGAGATACTGCCTCTTAAAGCACAAAATGACTAGATATTCTAAAAAATTGGGAAGGGCTATGGCCCCTTGCCCGTCCTGGCTACACCTATGTGCGTGCGGTTTATATAACGTATATGTAATGTAAACACTTCATGTAAACTTTTACGTATTTATATAACATCGGGGCCACATTCTTTATATAAAAACGTGTTTAGATTCTTTATATAAAAACCTATTAGAACTTTCATGTATAGTGAAATAAACACATTCGGACGGCCCAAATTGAGCAAAATAAGCTTTGCATTTATTAGTTTCATCCTTACCCTGTGCAAAAAATGGTTTATTTAACAGTTATCCAAAAAATCACCCCAATGGACGTTTCTGTGTCGGAAAACATCGGCCAAAAAACGTATCTGAAAAATTTAGGGGGAGCTTCAGCCCCTTAGCCTCCCCCCCTGGATCCGCCTATGGTTACTAGTGCCTATTCGAAATCTTTCACTGCAATAGACCTGAGATTTATAGCCTTTTGTTGATAACGAACCACTTCAAAAACTAGCAAATTAAAACTTTTGAATAAAAACGATTGCCACCACAGCGGCAGTGGTTCCTAGAATATGTCTCACTGCAATTCTATCGACATTCATTTCGGGAGTATTGATTTTGAAACTAAAAACTTATTTTGATTTGCTAATGGTTTCATCAAGACTAAAAAAGCCTTCAAAAAACTATACATGTTTTATTTTGAGACGTTTCGGATTATTCTTGATCCATCTTCAGTCAAAAAATGAAGCAACGCTTGGCAATGATAGCAATTCAAAACCAAAAGACTCTGTGACGCAAGAAATAACAGTGTGACACAAAAGACGTCAAAAGCAAAACCAAGACCGCCAACCCTGTCAAATTCGCTAAAAGTAAAAGCAGGACTAACAGCTATGCAGAAAGTGCTAAAACAAAACCTACATAAGATTGTAATCTACGAAAAACAAGCCAACCCCATCAGCAAGAGACCGTTCACAGAGCACTGCAAGTGAAGAATGCAAAAATTTTAACAATTACCAGTACTACAATCAGCACGATATGTCTACGTCAGCATCAACAGCAATGCACGAAACATGTATCAACATAAGAACTGAGTATCAACCAATTATCTGACATAAAATCTGCGTGTTGAAGAGTTGGTCCTGCTTTTACTTTTAGTGAATTTGACAGGGTTGGCAGTCTTGGTTTTGCTGTTGACGTCTTTTGCGTCACACTGTTATTTCTTGCGTCACAGAGTCTTTTGGTTTTGAATTGATAGCATTGCCAAAGTGTTGCTTTATTTTTTGACTGAAAGATGGATTAAGAATAATCCGAAACGTTTTTAGTGTTGATGAAACTGTGAAGTCTATCCCAATTTTATGCTCCAAAGATTAGCTAATGGTTATTGCAGTAGGACACCAGATTTACAGCACCCGTTAAAAACTGGCAATCAAGCTGCACAGCGCCTTGACTTTCAGCTCTGTTTTTACAATTTAACCATGGTTCATGCAAAATTGTGGTTAACTGTCAGAAAATGATATTAAAATGTAAACACAACAATAAGTAGCAAACTAGTTACTACACATCATTTGCCATGTTACACTACAAACATTAGTAAATCAATAGGAAAATTGAACTACAAAATGTAAAAAAATAAATAGTTGAACATTCCATAAACCTCCTGAGATAAAACACACAAATTCAGGACATCACACAAAAATTCATGTCAAAATATTTCATGGTGTATTAGCCTTTTGCTACTAGAAGTACTTTCAAAATGCAGTGCTCGGCCCAGCCCAAACTAGTGTTCTCACAAAAATCAAACACGTTCACAAACAAACTTTATCCCTACTTATGGTGATGGCTACTAAATTCAACACAATCGTTGTCCAAAGCAGTTTATCTTAATCTCCTCATGATCAAAACGTAACCAAAACAGCATCTGGTGCCTAAAATCAAGGGTGTGATCTACTGACTACGTTCCCTGAAAGCTGGTGACCAACTTTGTGAACAGTAAACATGGCATTTAAAAATCAACCACACAAATTACATGAAAACAGTCGAAATTTAACGGTCTATCTAAATGTTTTCAAAACAAAAATGAGGACAGCAATAACTTTGCGTTAAGAGTTCTGGCCTACTAATTTAAAGTTTGCACAATCTATCACTGATCACTGAGTGTTTCAACGTAGAGTTCTTGGGCAAGTGTATGGTGGCCCATTCACGCCATGTAGAAATTTACTATATCTAAAAAATGTCAGTCAGATTTTTTCTACAAATAAATTCAGTTTTGCAAAAATATTTTAATTGACAATTCTTCAAAATTAAAACAACATATTTTCTCATAAAATATTTTTGAATTTATACGTTGCATGTTCATTTTCACTGCAGTTTTTATCTAATAAATCATTGCTAACCTTGCTTCTTTTATATACAGAGCAGATGGGCACACGTTGGTAAGAACTTTGTGATTTAACAAGATATTCTAACAGTATAGGATTGTCCATTTCATAAATGAGACATGGAAGTTTAAATTTGGTGCAGTTATGCATGATGTGGTGTGCAGTCTGCACCTTGCTGCACTCACAAATCTGAGCCACACAGGCTCATTGTTTTTATGTTGGCCGCAATGCGACCAAACCCGGTTCATAGGTTGTTGAGCTGAGCTCAGGCCGTTCTGGGGAGGTCACAGCCTAGTGGTTGTGCACCAAAGGTGGGAAGGGAATGAAGGGTTGGAAATCTGGAGGGAACGATGTGGTGGGTGTACAAGAAGCTGACAACAATTCCACAAAAGAGTGAAGTGGTTTTTTGAAGTGGAGACGTTTTGGGGATGGATTTAGGCACAGGGCTTCATTTAGGAGATGTTTTGGATTGACGGCTTTGGTGTTAAGTTTTAAGCATGAAGCACTTTGTAGGCAGCCAGTGATAACACACATCGACTTTTTTAAAGGTATGTTGATGTGCTGGGTGTGAGTGCTGCAGCACCACATTGGGGCACAGTATTCTGCAAGGGCGAATGCAAGAGCAAAGCAGGATGTTGGAGCTTTGATAAAAGCTCCTCATGATTACCTTGCTTTTTCTATGGATGTTGCTTTACATTTTCTCAACGAAGCCTAATGTTTGTTATAGTAATTTTTAGGGTGTCTGGGAGAGTGCTGTATAATCACAGTGTCATCTAAGGCGGAGCCATAAACGCTTATGCACTCACTGTTTTAAGGACTTGTAATAGGCTCAGGTGACATTTAAAAATGCTTGTTGAAAGAAAAATTGTAGAACAAGGTTGTTAAAGTACTTACTGCTCAACTTGCTTACCACATACTAGAATAAACTTTGTGAAATATAGCAATATGAGATAGACTTGAGACATTCAGAGTGTTATCTGGATTGCATTTATAGCACTTCCACGACCCCTATCTGCATTTGTCCTAGGTTATTTGCAAAAATCATAGCAAGCCCAACTTTAGACAACATGAGCTCTAGCTAACCTAAGGTTAACTTACCAAGTAGTAGAAAATGGGAGAAAATCATTTTTTTCATGTCAGAGATACCCAGTACTACAACTGACACATTTTATAGTCTATTCAATTCTGGGAAGAACCATCATTCTGGCGGAAGTTAAGAAACCTATGGAACTGTAAAACAGGGTATGCTACAAGCATTATTACAAACATACATGATGACCTAATCTAAGGCTAATAGTGGTCAAATGTTCCACATAAAACCTATGGCATCTATCTACTGTTTTTAGACGAGGGATGGGGAACCTATTTACAATCATGGACCGCAAGGAATTATGGAATATCACTGGTAGGTTTGCGAAAATTAATTAATTTTGTCATAAATTCTACTTCCCAAAGAAAATATGGTGAGAAAACTATGTCAACGAGCAAGAGAGACTTCTTTTGACCTACTGTCTACTTGTCACGGAGTTTCGTTTTGACATGATGTTGTGTTCTAACTTGGGTAACGAAAATTCTGATGTAGGCCATGTTAACAGATCATGCGGGCTACAGGTTCCCCACTACTGTCTTAGACTAATTACCTGCAAGGCAGGAAATGCAATAATCCTTACAAAAAGTTGATTCATGGCATACACTTTATAATTTCTGCTTGCCATAACAACAGCCATAACTCAAAAATGGACTTCAACAAGGATTACACAAGACATTCTAATTCTAGACTTTCACTGATGACAAAGCAGCATAACATAGATAAAACATCACTAGAAATGATTCATCAGATAAAAATTACAGTAAAAACAAACATGGATCATATGAATGAACAACATGGTTATTCACAATCTTCAATGGGAAACACTTCGTTGTGGATTGGGCCCAGTAATGAAGAAATTAGTCATGAAATTTTTTCATGAAAAAGATTATATTTTTTATTTGAAAAAAATGTTTTGCTTGATAACAAATTATTTTAGTGAAAAAAAGCTTCTTGACAATGATTCCTTAATTACAGCAAAATTTTACATACCGCAAACAGGCCACACAAGTGCAAAAACTACAACTGCCTAAGTAGCAAAAGGCCAATTTCAGGCTACAGCCTATCATTAATGGCTACCATCTATATAGTGCAAAACGCAATAACAGATACAATGTACCAAGCATACATGAAGAAATTATAAGAAACATACCATTAGGATGCCACATGTCTGATATAAACTTCATTTTTGGAGGCCTCTGGGGATACTCTTCAGGAAATGTCAGGTGTGCTTTGAAGTAACCACCCTCACTAAATGAAGTATTGTGTGTCCTTTTATTAACTCAATGTACAGATTTACACAATAAACAAATTCAGCCATACACCACCAGAACTTTCAACACCAATAAGTTATAAACCAGTTTTTAAGAGCTTGGCATCCTACTAACTGCTCTAATAAACTATTATGCTAAAACAGCATGGTCCAACTACTTTTGACCTATGGGGCATTTTACAAACGTGACAACTTGCAGACCACTTCTAATAAAATGATGTACAAAAGAACAGATTCAGAAGAATTAAAATCGAAAAGGGAAAATAGGTGAGTCAAGAGTCAAGTGAGTGTGTCATTTACCCCAAATTTTGTAGGAATTCCCTCAGGGATTAGTGGGGATTTCCCTAATTAAATTCCAGAAGTTTAGCCATAAGTTTGGAACCAGATACACTAGAAAGTCAATCAAACCCTCTAAAGCAGTGGTTTTCAACCTGGGGGTCGCAACCCCTGTGGGGGTTGTTTGCCTTTTTCTGGGAGCTGCAAAAGCTTCTGATAAAAATATTTATAATTTTTTCTACATTTTATATTTCGCATATTGAACCACTTTTTGCTGTAACCAAAACAACAGGATCACCTGGCAAAAACGATTTAAAATTGTTTTTAAGTATGATTATGAATATTACAAAGTTATGAGTGTAATTATGACAATTACAGTGCTGTTGCGTTTGGCAATGCACTAATAACTTAGTGACGTAAGATTGTGTTGTTTATAAATTAGATATATGAATGCGGCAGCTAACTTGGGAGTTATTCTAGTTTGCAATGAGCTGTGCTGTGGAGTGATTTGCACACAAGGGTCTCTCTCATTGATGCTGTTATATGCATGAATTTTTAGTAAATGAGCTTTTGTTCAACATGGTGATATCTTAAGTCGTTTTTAAATCATTGTGATTTTCTATTTGCAAATACAACTGCATTACATATGCCTGATGGGAAATTTTCCGAAGGGGGTCGTTCGGTTAAATTGGGTTAAATGGGTTGCTGCATGAAAAAGGTTCAAAACCACTGTTCTAAAGACTCGTATTACAGCCTAGAATCCAAAAAAAGCTTGAGTCAAAACATTGGCTCTTGGCATTGGCATCCAGTGCTTAATGACATCATCCAAACGTGAACAAATATGCATAAACATACTCCTATCATGTCCACATCAACAAATATCAATATACGCAAAACTTTCAAAAACTTTTTTTTTATTCGAAACAACAGAGTTTCCGAGTCTTTAGAGGGTTTGAACAGCTCTCTAAATCAATCGGCTGACAAGTTATGGCCCTTAGCCAAATATGTCCAGAGTTACCTTTTGTGGGACTTGAAATCTGCTCAATTTTTCTTTTTTGAGCCATAATTCTGGCTCCAGATACGCTAGCAAGTCAATCAAAAGCTCTAAAGACTCGGATGATAGCCTAGATCACAAAAAAAGCTTGTGCCAATAAAATGGCTTGGGTTGGCACCTGGGGCCAGGTAGAATTGGTCAAAAAGGCAAAAACACGCCTCCCTTACGACATTACCCACAGAACACCACAAATGAAATAATTTTTTTTTCAATTTAAACTAGAAGACGTCCCAAATCCATAGAAGTTTGAACAGCTCTCTAGCTCAATCGGCTGGCAAGTTATGGTATTGCAAAGCTCTGCAAAAATGTGGATAGAAGGAAAACTGTGCGGGACAAAAAGTGTTAACAATACCAATATGTGAGGGGTAGAAGTCAGAGACTATGGTCTGGTGTTTCATCTGCCATTTGATTTCTGTTCTTAGAATTGACTTGCTTCATTGTAGAAAATGTCTCTCACACGCGTATGTGATTCCAAATGTCAACCACATTTTCTTACAAAATCTTTCAGTATGGGAAAGCTACCTTTGCTGACTAATTTCTAGAAGCTCTCTACATGAGGGGTCAAAACATTTTTGGCACAATGGCAGGAAAAACATCACATAGCAAAAACATGACAAATACAAGTAAAAGGGCAATATCCAACTTACTAGAAAGAGTCAACTGGTCCAATGATAAGAACTTCCCATTTGTAAATATTGTCTTCACTTATTAAACCGGCGCTAAAACCATCAACTGGATGTTTCTGGAGTTCTGCATCAAGAAAATACCATACAATTTGGCAAAAACAAAATTAGCATCTAAAAAACATGACTAATTAACACCTTTGCTGCCAGTAGTTTTGGGTAAAATCCCTGTTTCTGGTGTGTCTTAACAACTGCACACCTCGCCAGGTGATTGAGCTAAAGAGCTATTCAAACCCTCAAAAAACTTGTCAAGTCTTTAATTAATTAATCCCCTAATTAGATAATGAATTTGTTGCTTTTGGGCCTAACTTTTGAATCAGAAATGCTAGAAAGCCGATCCAAGGTTCAAAAGACTCGCATTCTAGCCTAGTTTCCAATAATAACTTCAGCGAAATACTTCCATCTAGTGGTTAGGCCCATGGCCAGGTAACGTGAGTGAAAATGGCCAAAAACCTATCGCACTTTTGATGTCATCCACAAAAAAACTGAAACCTAAAACCACAAATTGTTTTTTATTGCAGACTCAAAGACTTGCCGCATCTTATGAGGGTTTGAACAGCTCTTTAGCACAATCAACTGGCGAGTTATGGAGATGCAAAGTGGTGCGAAAATAGTGGCTCATGTGGGATTTCTAGGTAAAATGAATTCGTACACCGGCAGTGAATATGTTAATCTGAAACCCAAAACCACAAATTGTTTTTTATTGCAGACTCAAAGACTTGCCGCATCTTATGAGGGTGTGAACAGCTCTTTAGCACAATCAACTGGCGAGTTATGGAGATGCAAAGTGGTGCGAAAATAGTGGCTCATGTGGGATTTCTAGGTAAAATGAATTCGTACACCGGCAGTGAATATGTTAACACTTTTAGAGCCGCCTGGTTTTGGCAATTTTTGCAAAAAAAATAGCAGTTTTTGGTTGCCTTACCAACGCCCTAGCTCCTTCGCCCATTGCGCTAGAGAGCTGTTCAGCAGCTCAAACGGATCGACCACTCTAGTAGATTGCACTCGAAAAAAATTTTTTCCTTGGGGGATGCAGTTTTTTTGTGAGTGACGTCATAAGTGGAAGACTTTTAGGCCACCTTGGCCCACTTTGCCTGGCCCTGGGTGCCAACCGTTAGGTGGTAGTATTTCGCTGAAGTTTTTACTGGAAACTAGGCTACAATCTGAGTCTTTTGATACTTTGGATGACCTGCTGG
>Ga0210059_1006353_pt1 | contig 18977 bp, 13 predicted proteins | sample Ectturendosymbi2_FD_188042 | JGI IMG/M metagenome (GOLD analysis project Ga0210059, IMG submission 188042) | Ecteinascidia turbinata endosymbiont from Florida, USA - Sample 2 (SPAdes) (version 2) | ecosystem: Host-associated > Tunicates > Ascidians > Unclassified | place: Key West, Florida... | reverse complement strand
ACTGGGTGTCGCCATTCACACATGTACAGCGTTTCAAACAACGCGAAGTGTAGAAAGTCTGACCGTTCTGAAAGCACGAAGTTTTGAAATCAGCCAGTGGTTTCCCGTTTGCGGAAACGACAACTATGAGATGTGTTCGACAACGAAAGAAATGCAGCAAACTGATTTAAGAAAATCGAACGCACCTTGTAGTACTTTCCTTCGTTCTGACAGCCGCACTCGCCAGCCGGGACGCACTCGTTGCCTGATAGGAGGTAACCTTCGTTGCATTCACAGCCTGACAGAGCGAGAGGTTAAAATTAGCAGCGAGCAGCCAACAGTGCGTGGGCAGCAGTTGATCTAAGTCATTTCACCGAAAGCGTGGTTGTATGCCAAAGATGGAAGTGGTACAAAGATGGAAGCGTTCTAACCGCCCTCGAATGTCGATAACCTTTTCTTTCGTTGACGGCACTTTGGCGTACTGCTATCACTAAAAGCCCACACAGCCAAAACGTTTGTAAATGAAAAAGCAACCCTTACCTTCTACGCAGGTTTGTGAGCAACTCTGCGACGCTTGCTTATCCACACACGTGTTCGGGCAGGCGCTCGTGCAAAGCTTGTATGTTGAATGAGCGGGACATTGCAGGGCTGAAAAAGTGACAGCGATGCAGGGACTCGGAGACGCAGATTTGAATTATAGCGCAAGTTCAAACACTTTTTTCAAAAATTCGTTCATGCAAACGTGTGTTGGATCAAAGTAGGGAATAAACTTAAATTGTGCGCTGAAATTTGCATTAGAAGTAACGCCATTACGCGGTATCTTAACGCCACAACTGAAAACCAGTGTTTTTGCTTTTACGCTAATTGAGACTAAAGAAAAGTTGCCTAAAAACAAAATATCGGAGTAGAGATCAATTAAATGCATCTTAAAATAGCTACTAAATTTTCTGCAAAGCGAGAGACAAATTTTAGTCAACTTACTAGCGCCAATTTGAGTTCTCCACGCGCAAACCGTCACTCCTTGGCCTTGACATTGGGCTGCGTATGCCCCGACGTTAAGTGTTACGGCTTGTTGGTCGCCGTTGAATGCGCAGAGATCAAAGATGCAATCCTGAAACAAGGACGATTAAGAAGTGAGAATGCTCAATGATTTCTTTGCTACAGCTCTTAATCAAAAGCTCCATGCCCTTTGACAAGCGTGATCATTGCTTTGCTTGACTTTAGAAGTTTTCACAAATGTAAACTTTTCCCAAAGAAAAATTCGCACAGCAAAAATTAAATTGGGATCCACAGCTGGTCCAAACAAACGGTCCAGAACGAAACGTGATCATCAAAGCGGTTGTGTACGGTCAAAACCTGTCAGTTTGATTGAAGTTTTCTCGTTACCTCTGTGTCATGTTTACAGTGGATTGCATACTTTTGCATCCATGCATGCTCTTGAAACATTAGTCTTAGGAAAAAAAACGTGAGCAACTGTGCATTACTAATAACCGAAATTTGAGTGACATAAGAAAAAGCTCTTTTTTTCTTCCCAAAAATTGAACAAAACTTTTAGCAAAACATTTGGCATAAGCGATAAAAAATTTGAGAATAAGCAAAGGTTTGGAAAAACAACAAGCAGGATGAAATGTTCCCCTGAAAAATAAGCAGTGCTTCATGCCCGCAACGCTGAAAAAGTGCAGTTTGAAGAAGTTTGTAAAACGTGATTGATTTTCTTGACAGAACAGCATTACCTGATAATATTTGTTGGGGTTAACGTATGCGTGGCAGGCGTTGAAGCATCCACCGGTTGCTCGAATCATTTCGCATCGAGCCGCGAACTGGGCCCGCTTGGCCGGCGATGTACACACGTCACCGGAAGCAGTGGCAACAGCACAGCTGCAAAAAATACTTTATTTCACTGAACTATCAATTGAAGCATAAAGTAAGAAAAGTGGAATACACGTAGATTTTGTGACGTAGCAAAAAGCTTGTAAAACTGCGAGGGGCGCACGACACTAGTGAGTCTTGTCGTTTGTTTTGAGTATTTGCGCAGCAGTCGAATTCCATGCGTGCGGAAAATACTTTTATTTAAAATGACGCGAATTTTGCATCGCGTTTCTAAATTGAACCTGAACTATTCAAAGACAGTAATAGTACGATCTGTGCTAAACTTTAAGTCTTAATTTTGTTTTACCACAAGATCTTTCCAGCAACATCACAATTAACAACTGAATTTTGACCCAGATTACACTTCGCTTGTGCTAATGAAAATACAAAAACAATTATTCCCTGATAGTTTTCCAGGAAGATGAACATACAGTCATTTTGATCAACAGTAGCATAGTGCCTGACTACAAATATCCATGTTTTCTCTTTCACACAAAAGTTTGATATAAAATAATTGTAAAAACTTCCCAGGACAACGTGTTTCATAACATCAGCAGATTTAATTAAAAACGCAAATGAAAATTAAACGTCCAGGGATTAAAAGTTAGAAATATAAAGCATGTCAGGTACCGACAGCCGTAAACATGTCATCACAACGAAAATATGCTCACAAAAGCTGTCTTTTTGGTCAGTTTTCTCTGCTTCAACCAGACGCGAACGAAAGACAAAACAAAATTAAAGAAAAGTTAAGGAGCACCCGAAGCACAATCAGCCAACACTGGCTGAACCGTCGTTGAAGTAAATTCTTCAAAAAGTATCGTCATTTTCCTGACTTATCTGAAAATAGACAGAATTTGCAGGGGACTCACTCAGACGGGGAGTTGATCTGATAACTGTTTCCGAAAGCGACGTTGTCCGTCGCATTTTCTCCACTTCCTTTCAGTTGCATGTCGTCACTCGCGATGCCGTTATAGTTTCCACATAAACCTGAAAAAATATTTCCTCGTTGAAGAAGAAAAACATTAGTGGCAAGCCTTAACGAAAATTACTTAAGCTTGCTTTTATGCTAGCTCTACATTTTACGTCTTTCTTTTCTGAATATCATGAAAATGCAAAGGTACTTCTTCTTTTTAGTGCTTTTTCCTATCGAAGAATGGATAGACAAAAAGTGTTTTTTCTACCGCCAGATGTTTGCGTATCTCAAAAATGCGAAGACAATCATGACGTCAGCCAATCATGACGTTATCCAACGTAAATAAACGCTCGGCAGGGTTTAACTGTTTTCAGGATAATACCAAACCTCGCCGCAGAAAAGATTTTACATACCTTGTACATAGTTCTGATAACTTGGCGGCAAGCCTACGGTGAAGTAGTGGTCGCCATCGTATCGCATGTACAAGCCGAATCCGGTGTCGACTGTTATGTAACGTCCGCTTCTGCGCACGCTGATGCCGGTGTTGGTATCAGAGTAGGGGAGGTTGGTGGCGACGCCGTCTACCTGTGTGGTACAAACAATTCAAATAACCTGCATTCTCGTCAAGATTTACCGCACGCCAAACTGAGTAACCCGTGCAGAAAAATCACAAAATAATACTAGACACAAAAAATCCATTTTTATAAGTTTTGCGCAAAATTCCAAACTTTTTAATCTTGACTGAAACAAGTTCATTTGAAATCTGTTTTGGAATTAAACAAACATTTTTTAACTACGGTATTGGTTTAAGTTGTAGACTTTCGCACAACTTGTTTCAAACCATTTTCAATGAATTAACATTAAACTGCCAAATTTTACAATGTCTCGGGCTTTTCCTGTGCCACGAAGGATAAAATAAAACTTTACTTCCTTTCTTCATAAAATGGGGGATTTGTGGCTAGAGCAAAATGATCCAAAAAGTTACTTGCGCTATTAACATTGGGAGTATGGGTAAGATTCGACCGTTGCTCTATATACGTATACTTCTTCAACATTTGCAACCAAACAAAGTAAAGGAAATTGCATTCCCATTTTCACCAACATGCTGTGGAGTTTGTCAACCTAAATTAAAACTTAGGTCTTAAACAGAAAAATAAACGACTTGGCAAGCGCTTACCATAACAACCAGCTGCTTCCTAAGTTGAATGGTCTTTCCTCCAGTTTTGAAGGTGACGCTTTGTAACCACGTGACGTGGGTAAGACCGAAGCGGTTTTCGTTTTGAGTCTACAAAGGTAGTAGAAAGTTAATTGTTATTTGGAAAAGCTGTATCCTGGACTCGCATCTGGGAATAAGGTGTTTTGACATAAGCACGATGATTCAGTTTCTACAATGAAAGTGGTTAAAAAACTTTGACACCATTACTCAAATAAATGGTAAAGGTCTAATTAATTTTACCGAGTTTGAGAGTTCACAGGAGGTCATCTATTCGCGAATCAATAATTCTGGGGGAATCGTTTGTCAAACAATTTTGATTAGGTTGTTGCGCTTTGCAAACAGTTTAGGGAAAGCTACACTTCACAGTAGCTTCGTGAGCACCAACCTCGATAGAGAATTGAGTGAGGCCGTTGGTTTCAGCTGAAGGAGTGGTGGACACTAAGTCGTAGAGACACGCGCCTTGGTAATCGTAGTGATGCCCGTCGAAAGTATCGTAGTGCGGATCTCCGCTCACAGTGCAGTACTTGGCATCACCTCGAACACCTTCGGACAAGAAACGTAGCCGTGAAGCGATGAACGCGTTTTTTAACGTTTTTTCTTCACAAAAATCATTGTTAGTTCGAGTTGCGATCTTGATTTGAGTTTAAAAATATGGACTTGGGCACTTTTACAAGATTTTTAACCATCGAATTATAAAAAAGTGGCAAATCAAGGTGACATTTTCTGTGTGAATAATTCATAGTACTAAAACTAGTTTTCAAACCTTAACTGAACGCCCTCAAAACAAACAGAACTTCATAGCGAAACACTTGAAAACGCTTGCAAAGCTATAAAACTAGGAATGCAAGAGTAAAAACTTCCTCTGCCTTGCGTAGAGCACGTCGTTGTCTATATAGCCTTAGCCGTGTGTACAGTAGCGCAGCAGATACGTCCACAGCACACAATCACACGCAAATCGCATCTGTGACAGTTCGCCGATAGCTCGAAAAAAAACGCAGCAGGTTACATGGCAAGCGTTTCATTGGTTTTGAATGTGCTTTGGTTCGATTTCTGTGAAGTTGTTAAGAAAATTTTAATTGTAATTGGGTTAAAAATGTTAGATCATTGCACTAGTACAAAAACTCTTAATTGTAATTATCAGGGATGTAGTGCTAACGAAAAAGGTGTGAACGCATCCATTACATTCATCGCAATTAGAAATTGTAACTGATCCAAATCTGGTCCCAATACACCAGATTGACAGCACACATGGATACCTACACCACAATCAAGTACGGTAACTTTCTGAGTCACAAAGCTTTACGCAAACAGCAGGCATGAAAAAAAACTAAAAGCTGCCTATGTTAAAGTTGATGTTTGTCTTGCTTTTTTTTATTTGAAAAGCAATCCTCCGCACAAGTGAAAAATTGCAGCTGCGATGCAGATACTCAAACAGCCACGCAATCCCAGCATTGGCACTTATATGTTAGAAACTTACGCCTGCACAAGGGTGCTTGGCTGGACCACTGGCCGTTTTGCCCACAAGTGGATGTCCTGGACCCTTCCAGGGTGAAACCGTCTCGGCAGTTGTACGTGACGGTATCTCCGAATTTCCATACATTCTGAACTGCTGGTGTGAAAGAGCCTTTGTCCACGGATGGTGGGTTGTCACAAGTTACCACTGCAAGGCGGTAATGGAGTCAATTAAGTTAAGAAAATAAATTGGTAAAATGAAGTGCGAGTGCTTTCGAGAAGAACGATTTTTAATGTGAACTATGAGAAACTGTGTCTAGCTCAGAATAATTCAGCAAGAAAAAAGGTATTCCACTGAGCACTTACGTTTTCTGAAACTACTCACTCTTTCAAAACCTATGAAAACAAAACTTTTTATTTCATTTGAAAATTACAACGAAATTTCCACGATTTGAACATATGAGCCTGTGTCTTTTCAGAACAAAAATAGGCTGCTTGAAAGCTAATCTGAAACTTGAAAACAGCAAAGCCTTGTGGTGATAAATAACACACTCGCGTCAGTGGTGCTGTTCATCGAAGATTAGAGTTTATACTCAAAACAACCACCAAGAATCTGCGCAATCCATTGCAGGAGTGCTTTTCCTTCAGAAAATATGTTGAAGAGCGCCGCGATAACTTACAGACGCACTGCTGGTCATTTCCGGCGGTGTAGCCTCTCGAGCAGCCGCACTTGTAGCTTCCCTGGGTGTTCACACACTCGGCATTCTCCTGACAAGTGATAGTTCCGGTTGCACACTCGTCAATATCTGCACAATTTAACGTGGGTTTAAGTTAAATGAAGAGAAAACGTATTATTAAGCAAATGGTGCAAATCATGCAGTTGGGACATAGTGCGTTTGTATTGCAATTAAGCTAGTCTGTTTCTAATACAATGTGATCTTGCCTGAGAGCATAGATTGAGCACGGGTTCGATCTTCATGATTCAAACATACCCTTAAATCGCTCAGAGCATTTGGCAGTCAGGTAAAGACTAAACCAAAATTATTTTGAATAAAGTAGATCCCCTTTGCTTCGTCTACTTAGCTATAGTTCCAGCATTGCATTCATAAATAAATTACCACTGCACAAGGGAGGATTTCCAGACCAAACGGGTCCACTTGTGCATTCAATCCGGCTGTTGCCTCTCAAGACGTATCCAGTTGAGCACGCAAACGTGACGACTGTGCCTACTGGGTAAGAGTCATCGCTGGTGGTGAAAGAGCCACCGGTGGGCGTTCCCGGAGGTTGGCAAACAGGAACTGTAACAAAACCACCGATGTTGAAGTTATTCAGAGCAACACACTGGAAATACCAGGGAACACATTTCCAATGCGGCATCGGTTCCAAAGGGGAATATCTCGGATCTGTATGTCCGCTGCTTATTCTATTGAATAGTGAGCGCAGTTTACAGGCATTTGAACAACTTTTTTGAGACAATTCTGCAAATATGCAACGTAGCGCTGGGCGCATTCATATTAGTCAAATATCGCAGAACGTTTCAGTCAGGTTGAAAAAAGGCAAGGTTTTCGTTTAGCTGTAAAATGTCTAGTCATAAGACATTAAGTCAACGTTTTGTGCGGGCCTGCACAACATACGACCCGCGGGCCACATGAGGCCCGCGAAAGCTTTTCTTGCGGCCCGCGAGAGCTTTCTCAATTGCAGAAAATGTTGCGAAAGCTCGACCTCGAATAAGTAATTGTCGTTACAGAATTTCTTCCATACTACAGTGAAATCTTTACGTCGAAATGAAAGAGACTTCTGCCGCCCGCGGGAAATTTATGGTGATAATTTGGCCCTTCGAGCTTTCTGAGTTGTGCAGGTCTGGAGTGATTTTGTTGTTATGCTAAACAGTGTCAAAAATTTTATGCATGTGCTATCATTGGCAAATAATAAAAACCCTGCATTATGTTTTTTACGCATTTAAGTCGAGGTAAACTTACCCCCTACAACTAGCTTATTTTTGTAATAAATTTACATTGCATTTGTTACGTGAATGCACACTTGTCGCGAAATGAAAACTGGGAATTGCAACTCTCCACGAAATCTGCAAAAACGCCACGATCAGCAAGCTTGAACGGAAATCCTCGAATTTTGTTATGCTGAAAATCGAATCTGCAGCAAAAACGGAAGTAGTTCTGCCTAAAGCGTAATCTTGCGGCACGTGTATTTGCAGCACTGTAACTATACCTCTGCAGTGCCTTCCGTCGCCGAGGTATCCTTCTCTGCATGTGCACTTGTAGCTTCCAACAGTGTTCGCGCAAATGGCGTTCTCATCACAAGGCGGTTTGTCCAACTGACATTCATTGATATCTGAAAAGTTTTCAATGTTAGCATAGACTGTGTTTACATCAACGACACAGCACATTTTTGGTTTGAGAAAATCATTTATTTTTTTAAATCTGAAGCTTAACTTTTAGCTGTCTTGTTCGTTTGTCGATGCAAAGATTTGGCTTCGTCATAATCTTACCCCGAGCAAACAGGTGAAGGCAAAATCGAAAAGTTTATTTCAGCTCCGCAATCCACAGTTGTGCAAAACAGCAGGAAAATTGTTGCACAAACGCAATATTTTTTCGTGAGATACTTAAAAAACACTTTAGTTTATTTCTCACTAATTACTGTTTGTGATACGTGATTTTCATTCTGGTGAATTATACTTTCTGCGCTTTTCACAAGCTTTACCGGCTACGCATCGCCATGTAAATGCAAAAGAAATGCTGACACCAATACAGGAGCTTCGCAGCGAAACTAGTGTCGCCATAACAGAAGCTTACCATTACAAGTTGGCGTCGGGTTCGACCACTCCTGGCTGTCGGTGCAGGTGGCCTGTGCGTGGCCGGTTATGCTGTATCCACTGTTGCAGTAGTACGATATCACGGTTGACAGTCGGTACTGAAACTGGTTCCTTGGGCTAACGTTACCGTTTGCAGGAGCGTTCGGTTCCGGACACATTACCACTGTGTGCAAAAAATATGATTTACTTATCTCTTGATCTTACGAAGAAAACTATGCCTTAATACCCAAAATGTTTTGTTTTGAACTTTTTGTGTAGCTGTAAAATGTGTACAAAAAGCTCCGGTTGTTGTCAAGGAATGAGCGCCGATTTGGTGCATGCGCGAAGTGACAGGGTGAGGCGTTGTCTTAAGCAAAAAAGTATCAGCAACCACATTTGCGAAAGTTACACATGAATTACACTGAGCCGTAGTGAAGATTTGTAAGTTATCGGAGGTTTCGTCAAATCATCAACAGTCATTCGGTTAAGTTACAAACAAGTTAAAAATTGGTGAACTTCACTTTTCGCCAACGAAAATCGGAACAAGTTTCTTCTGAAGTGAATGCCACTGAGACAGGTAACCTAAATTAAACAAGCAGCTCGCTTTTGAGGTGATGCCCACGTGAATCACGAAAGTCTATTTACAATACTTTAATCACAGAATAAAGAAGCACCAGCAACGACGCATTCATCATTTATAAGACTACAGACTCTTGTCAATACCTGGAAGCAAAGGACAGAGCGGATCGGAAAAATGTTAACAATTTTTTGAAACAACTGACTTTTTACGATCGTATCATTCCTACTTACGCGTGCATGATGTGCCGTCGCCGAAATGACCGTGTTGACATTCGCACCTGTAGCTGCCGTCAGAGTTGATACAGTTGGCCAAACGATGGCAAGGGTTGGAATTTAAGCATTCGTTCACGTCTGCCGTACAAGTTACTTAATTTCACAACGGTTCAAGAGCAGCGTAGCTCCGTGTATCAGAAAAGCTACACTAAATTACATCTGCATTGAATGCAAATACCGCTCGCTTCATTAAGACAAACGTAGCCCACGCTTCCAAAAATAAGAACATTATAAAGCAGCAGAAGCCAATACGTGGAAATTATGGCGGGCGCAAGAGGCTTTTTGTCTTCTGTTGACAACGCAGATATCCTGCATCTCGAATTGAGATTTAATGAAATAGAATTTGGTTCAAACGCGCTTTCTTTTGCTTGGTTCAACAGTGGAGGATCAAATATGGATCAAAAACGTGGCTTCGCTAACATTTGCAACTGAGCATAGCGTTCTTACCCATGCATCTTGGGGGCTGGTTGCTCCACTGACCGTTTGATGCGCACGTAACTGTGGCTGTACCGACCAACACATAACCAGTCTGGCACGAATACGTTATCTCGTCATTGGGCACCCATCGCGTTTTGGTCGGTTGGTAGGTTCCCCGATGAATGGGGATGGGGTTCGGGCACGTTGCCTCTGAAAACAAAACAGTCAAACTTTTGATCAAAATTAAATAAGTGAGAAATGCAGACGAGCGGCTTTTGCAGTTAATTGATGGATGGATCGATAATTCGGGACAAGTTGGTAAAAATTTCAGCTGTAAACCGAACTTTGTTTTAAACTCGTTAAACCAAAATTGGTCAAATACTCTCGCTCGAAAATAGATGAAAGGTGAAAGATGGTTTGCCTGCCACTTTCTCTATGCCGTTATGCAATCTAACAATGGTTGACCAACTGCGGCTCGCCGACATGTTTTGTGTGGCTCTTCTAGCTGAAGAGCAATATCTCAAATCGATAGCGAGTTGTCGCCTCAGATTTAAATTTTGTTTCATTTATCAACGTAGTTTCACGTATTCGTAAGGTTAGTTGCCAAAGAGTCTACGCGATGTGATGTTAGGTCATTTTATGTAAAACTTACATTCTTTATCGAACCGTATTTGACACTACAAACTGATTTTGCGGCTCGCTGCTGTTTTTGGTCTTCTGCCGATGACTCTCGTGATGAACAAGTTTGCCCATCCCTGTCATATAACAACAGCAAAAACAACGGCCTGTCCTGCGGTATCAGTATTGTCCCGATAACTGCACACTCTATAACAGCTTCTGAGCGTTGCTCGCAGTGCACATACGTCTGCAAGTCCTCCCATCTCCTGTGTAGGGGGGTACGCACTGGCACGTATGGCTTCCGTAAGTGTTCTGACAGATCGCTCTGATGTCACAGTTGTTGTTTCCACCTTCGCGACATTCGTTGACATCTAGGAAAGCAAAAAAGAACATTCTCGTAAAAATGGGAAAGGACCTACAGGGTGCGCTTGCAGCTGTAACAGGAGTGATTAGTCCAGTCAAGAAAATAAATTATTTCGGACGTGTACTCTTGACTTTCAGATTTGCGCTAAAAGTTGCATTTAAAAATTTCTTTGAAAAGAGTAGTGAACACTGAACTGCAAATAAAGAAATTTCCAAAGTCGTTTTTAAAATGGCCGCAACAATCTGCGATTTTGACGAAAACAAGACCACGAACGTGAAGAATTGCCTAGCAACAACAACCTTACCAGTGCAGACCACACTGGGCAAAGACCATGCACCGTTCCCTTGACAAACGGCTGTAGTTTCGCCGACGATTTCAAATCCTGTCCTGCAGTGATATGTGATGCTTTGACCAAATGTATATCTGGAAGCACCTTGTGGTGAATACCCTCCTCGGTCTGGATTTGCTGGAGGTTGGCATGTGACCTCTGCAAAATAAAATTGCGCTTCTTGGAAAGATGCTATTCAACAATTCACAACCTGACAGTGGGAGGAACACCAACTTACCAACTTTCCACTTGATTTTTATGTGCACCTTACTTATACTAACTGCCCACTTTTATGCAGCCTAAAGCCATTCAAGTTTCCAATTAAAAAATACACATTATCACTGCATTGCCGCAATCATCGTTTGCGAAAATCACGCAAGGAGAGGTTGAGTTCGATTCAAAAAGAGAACAACAACGTGGACAGTATCTTTGAAAATGGTAAGATTTTAAGTTTTACACAACGTAATTTAAACTCTTCACAACGCTTCACCCTAATTGCAACCCTTCTATAAACTGAGATGTCTATGCTGTATTCGGTTGTTGTGAATTGCTGAGAACCAGACTTGCATCATTTTATTGCTCCATCAGCTTTCAAAAGCTATGCTAACAACATATGTCCATCGACATTAACGTCTGTACACACTGCTTTGAAGTCATAGTTCGGTAAGAAGATCAAAAGCAAAGGTTTGCATATTACGTCGGCAGCTTCGGCCATCCCCTGTGTAGCCCTCCCTGCATCTGCACTCGGCTGTTCCAGGGACGTTGACGCACTGAGCATTTGCGTGGCACTCCACGATGCCCTCTGCGCACTCGTCGATGTCTGCAAAAACAGCAAAGAAACAAATTCAGTGATCGCGTAAGCGTCACAGTGCACTAAACGCATTTTTTCGAAACTCACATTCGGAGGAGGGTGTGTTCCTATAGTGCAGCGGTTTTCAACCTTTTCTGTACCGCGACCCACTATAGCAACCCACTATAACCCAACGACCCCATCTAAAACTCAAAAAAAGAAAATGTAACGCAGCAGTGTACATAAAATATCTAATCGCGACCCCTCCAAAAATGGTTCACGACCCGTTGAAAACCACTGCTCTAGTCTAAAATCTAGATAAAGCTGACGTCAGATATCGTGTGGAAACACAAAACAACTTCCCGCAAAATTCCAACAAAGAAAAAGAAGAGTCAAAGTCAACAAATCGGTCAAACAACGTGAAGTCAACAGTTCGCAACCCACCATCGCACAGTGGCGGTGAGGGTGGCACCCAGCTCCCGTTGGAGTGGCACGAAGCATTCGCAGGTCCTGAAACGCGGTATCCGGAGTGGCACTGGTAGGTGATTTCGGCTTCGGCTGCGTATCGCTGCGGTTCTCTGGGAACGTAAGTCCCGCCTTGAGGTGATAACGGCCTCGAGCAAGCCAGACCTGTTTGGCACAATGCGAATCATTTGAAACATAGTCACGCCAGCAAATAAATCAAAACGTTCTTTATCTAACTGCATTTTTGCACCGCTTTCACGTTTGGAGAACACACTGGCGGGCGTAATGGCCTCTTCGTATTGGACCTGAGTTCGCACCGGGATTTTTTGACGATTTTTCGTGTTTGGGATCGAAGGAACAAACAAAAAAGAAAGATTTTCTTTGCCCAACGTCCCACTGAATCCGTTCGCATTTAAATTTTTTTCCATTTTTAACAGTGCATGCGTGACGGTAATTGGCGGCAGTTCAAAGCCTGAAAATTACTTCTTGCCGCGGCAGCTGAGCTTATTGCCAAAAAGCAAATACGTAAAAAATAAATTAAGTTCAAAACCTTAAAGGTGAATTGCGGCCATACTGTAATTCATACATTCTGGATAAAACCGAAACAAAACCTATTACGATTCTGCAACGGAACAAAGCCCTTCGCAAATATTGTTGGGAAAAAGAGAGCAACACGATATTTCTGAGTTGAATAATGATATTTGAAATGTTTGTCCTGTAACTTGTGATCTTGCTACGCCTTAGTAAGTAGAAACCAACAACAAATTTACAAGGCTGGTAATGCAAACAAGACGACTAACATGCCATCGCATTAGACAATTGAAATACCTCAAAACTCTTGTTACTCACGTTCGCAGTACCGGCCATTTCCAGTGTAACCCTCGTTGCATTCGCATCGGTAACTACCCACCGTGTTTGTGCACGTGGCATGTTCACTGCAGTCATTGTCGGTCGACTTGGCGCACTCGTCAAGGTCTGAAATATGGTTTCAGAGGAGGATCACATACTGTACGTTATGCCAGATAAAATGCCGACAACTCTGAGAATTACTTCTCTATTTCTCGCAGATTAATTTGCAAAACCGGTGAGCGCAGCTGATATTGGCAGACAGGCACAGAACTGTTTATCGAGGGTACCGCCTCTGAAGCATTCACAGCTTGTTTGCCCTTTGCTTCATTCTACACTAGCTGTTTGCTTCAGCGAGTGAGAAAATGCTTTCCTTTCTGATTTTCGGTTAAAAATTTGCCCATTAAATGTTATCTTTGAACCACATGGGTATGTTGACGGACCGAAAATTCAACAATGAACTTTAACGCAAATAATAACAAAACGAAAAGAAGTTTCTTTCACAAAAACTGTTCGTAGAAAAGGAATGCGCATTAGCGAAAAGCTGCAACCAAAAATTCACAAACTAAGAGATGCTTGATGGAGCCAGGCCTCTTACCCACGCACGAGGGTGGATCACCAGATGGAACGCCATTGTCACGACACGACAGCACCTTTGAACCAACTATCTTGTAGCCAGGATTGCAGTTGTATACGACGTCGATACCGACGGGCCAGACGCTTAGGGTGCTTGGTGAGGAGTAACCGTTGCTGATGGAGGCTGGCTGGCCGCAGTCAACAGCTAGAAGAGAATCAAACTTTTGCTTTACTCTCTTAAGGTGATGCCATTTTCGGGTAGTTTACAGATCGCTGGTGTAACATCTACCTCAGTATATTTGTTTGCATTTTGTAGTAAGAAAAAATATATTTGTAGCAAGAAAAATTCATGTGGTTTGGCAAGAATAGTAACACAACATCTAAAAATAGCATTTTTGACTGTCTTCAGATGAACATCATGCCATTAAGCATGGCTTCCTGTGAACTTTCATTGACCCACTGGCAGTAAGAACCGCTATTTTAATCAGACAAGAAGCAAAACGTCATTTTTAACCATTTACCAATTTGCAGTTTACTAATATTCTTCACAAACAGGTTGATAAATATTTTGTGGCCAAGGCTTCGCGGTGCGCCGATGCGATGGTGCCCGTAAAAAATCAAACGCTTGTATCTGGTTAAACCAGGAAGCGCTGCTGTAGTTAGCTACAAAAAGTAAACCACTTCTTTTCTTTTCGTATGCTTTCAGTCAACAGAAATGAGGGAAAATTTCGTTCGAACTGAAGTTGCTGCATGTTCATTGTTTCTGCACTTGTTCGATGACCGTTTCCGACGTTGTGTCCTGCTTAACGTTTTTAAAGATATGACCACAGTTAAAACAAAGTCGTCAGCGGCATGGGATATTTAATCTCCAAACATGTGATATCACCTTACAGTTTCATCAACAACACCTCCCAGAAATACGCAAAGTGTCTCGCGATCGGCTAGATTCGCCTATGACCTGAACCGGACGAGGTCATTAGGACGTTTACATCTGCCACCGACGGTTGAAGAAAATTTGTAAATAACTGCAGAAGTTGCACACTATGCCACAGCATGAAACGTGCCGCATTCTCAAGCCCTACCTGTGCACGTAAACCCATTGCCGGTATAACCGCGATTGCACTGGCAACTGTAGCTTCCAATCGAGTTGGTGCAGGTGGCCTGGCTGTTGCAGAGGTTTTGCATGCACTCGTCAACGTCTGTGAAGAAACAGCATCGGATCGTAGTACATTTGAAACACCAAAGCAGTCAAAATTCTTGTTTTCCGAAACTTACCAACGCACGAGGGTGAGGAATGGTCCCATTGCCCGTTAACCTGGCAAGTAAGCACAGCGGTTCCGCTTATGACGTAACCAGACTGGCAACTGTAAGTTATGCTGTCGCTGAAGACGTATTCGTCTTTGATTGGTGAGTAGGAAGCTCGGGGTATATTGTCCGCTGCGACGCAAACAGCTCCTGCCACAAAAAAACAATATCAGGCCTTTTTCGAATAACAACAGCGCCATGTTTTCACAAGTTGAAGGACTTTGATCAGAAAGGCAAGCTAACCAGTTACGTTGACCAACCGCTTCAGCAAACAACTGCAAAGAAATGCTCCGCCAGCAGATGCTTATAACAATACGACAAACATTTCAATGATCATCGAACTTACGTCGACAATACGCGCCTTCCTCGACATAACCGGTGTCGCACTTGCACGTAAACGAACCGACAGTGTTCGAGCATGTGGAATGCGATGGACATGGCGCGCTGGCATGATCGAGGCATTCGTCTATGTCTGAAAAGGTAAATGCAACACGCTAGCGTTCGTCGTGTTCGGTGGCGTTTAGCATATGCAACGTTATCCACAGTCGGATGAGAAAAACCAAACGCGGAACAAAACGAAGACGGGTGATATTAAAGAAGGTAAAGAGCAGCTGGTCCGTCGAGTGTTCCGATGTGCTTTCGGCCGGGGATCAGCTTTCAGCGATTTTCAGTATTGCTGGTGGTCATCACCGCCTATGCGACAATCGAATTCACTTTCTTGACGGGAGTACAAAGCAGGATGTTTAACATGAAGCTGCGGCCGACCATTCAAACATCCGTCTTCAAACAAGTAAAAACTACAGGAAACACATTTTCGCCGGGTGGCGAACTTACCAGCGCAAGTTGGGACAGGAGCAGACCACAGTCCGGTGCGCAGGCATGTTAGCGAAGCAGCGCCGACCAACGAAAATCCTTTTTCGCAGTCGAAGCTGACCGTGGTTCCCGTGTTGTATTTCTGGCCAACGGGTATTGCTGGACTGATCAGTCCTCTGCTCGGAGCTCTCAGCCGATCGCACTGCACCGCTGAAAAAGCAAAAAAAGGCGCTTATGTTCGTGCTTTGCTGAGCGGTGAACAAACAGCTCATCGACTGAAAAAACAAGGGTAGGTTTTAAGTGAAAAACGTTTGGACAAATATTGGCGTGAACTATTGACCATTTTGCGGTTTAGCTGGCAAGAAAATTCAAATCTTTGGGAAAAAAAGCAGGTTTTGGAAGCAACAAACCTTCGCAAGTTTTTCCGTTCCCAGTGTACCCGAAGTTGCATGTGCATTCGTAGGATCCAACGGAGTTTTCACATCTGGCGTTTTCCGCGCACGTGTCGGGCGATGAGCACTCGTTCACGTCTACGTGAATCAAACGGTTTCGGTCAGAAACAAAAACTAATCCTTATGCGGACTGAAAAATGATGTTTTTAACAGTTAAGCAGTTTCGCACTTGCAATAATGTTACAGAAAAAAAAGTATATCGCACAACACAGCTGTTGATCGTATGACGAAATGCTGTCTTAGCACATACCGCGAATGCGTTTTCCAGAGATACATTTAGATTTTTTTTTAGATTAAAATGTTTGGTCGCTGAACGAATACTTAGACAGAGGAGAACTTCGTCTTTAGAGAAACTGTGCTGGGTGTTATGAGGGATCAAGCAAATTTATTTATGAAACGTTGAATACCAATGACCAGTGGTCACGTGATGTTTGCTCTCTCGGTGACGCGTGGCAGTGACAGTATCTTTTGTAAATGCCTGGAGAAGCTAGCAGCAAAAACTTGCAACTCTGGTCGCTCTTCTTACCGTCGCAACTCGGCGGTTGCGAGCTCCACACTCCATCCGATCCGCACGTGCTGGTATTCGATCCTTGCAAAACGTAACCGCTGTCGCACGAGTAGGTAATGACGTCACCCACCAAGTGCGGCACCGAGCTAGACGACGTCACTCTCCCGTTACGGATGGAAGTTCGTTCGACGCAGCTTCGTTCTGCGAAACGCGGCGTCCATTTTTAGCGAAAAGCGAGCAAAGGCGGCGAAATCAATATGCGGAGCACTTACTTTCGCAGAAGCTTCCAGAGCCGACATAGCCCTCGTTGCAGGTGCACGTAAAAGATCCCGGCAAGTTGGTGCATGTCGCTTCTTTTGCACACGCACTATTGAACTCCATTCCACATTCATTGATGTCTGGAAATATTGAAAAGAAAATACGTTTGCAAATTTGAATTTGCGGAAAGTGTTTTTCTTGTTTATCAGACTTGCTGGTTAAACGTTTGGGTAAAGCAATGTTGATTGGGATTTCTAGCCTGTTGCTTTAACAATGTTTTGTTTTGTGCAGGAACGTAAGGTTCATCAAATAAATCATCAAACCTCCAAGGTGTGCATCACATAAAACAACACCTTTCAACCACAACTCTCAAAACAAAGGAACCTGTTCTGTTTAAGTGGCTCGCTTTCGAAGTTAAGATTCAACACACGGGCGATAAATCCAGCATCAAATCTGCAAATTTCAATGCTGGTATTTAAAATTTGCAGACGTATCACACGAAGCTGGGAAAAACTGTTGAACTTTTAAGCAGAGCAACATTTACAAACATGCTGTGCAATTTTCTCGCAAGTGCACAGCTCGTAGGAAAGGTATGGGAGGAGGCTCAGTAATTAGTTGTTTCATCTCCGCTGATGAATAGCACAGAGTCATGAAACATTTGTTTGACTTTCTTCAGTTAAGAATGCAACGTAACGACAAGCAGCACAACATCGCGGAGTTCTGCTTCGGCGCACAGTTCCATACCCTGACAAGTGGGCGGCTGATGCGACCAAGAACCTTGTTGCAAGCAGAAGGCGACGGAGTGCCCTATCAATGTGTAACCACTCGAGCATTCGTAGACAATCCTGTTCGTCGCGAAGTAAGTTTCTTTGGCGTCGACGATTCTGCCATTGTCCGGTGCGGTCCGAGTCTCACACGTGACCCCTGCAATGGAGTGGCATGGTGGTAAAGCATGTCAAGCAATTAAATAAATACCTTCAGCGTACCTGTAACTATTCAACTTGTGATTGTCATCTTTTGTGAAACTATCATGCGGAACAAGCAAAATGTCTAATAAGTTGTTCAAGAAAAAGCCGATGGAAACGTTGAAAACAAGATCGTCAACGCATAAGGACAGCCAGAGCAGATACTTGTGTGCAAAAATGGGACCTTACTTGTGCAAACGTTTCTCACAGATCGATATCCGATGTTGCAGAAGCAGCTGTAGCTTCCGATCGTGTTAAGGCATCTCGCATTGTCGCCGCACCGCTCGGTGGGATTGGTACATTCGTCGACGTCTGCGTGAAAGTTATGTTTCAGTGACTTTTACGCATAAGTGACTTTCAGCAGTGATACACGTAACTTTTTGGAAAGGTTGAAGTGCCTTAGAAAATTTTACGTTGAAATCTGGATAAAAGTGCCAACGTCCGCCGTAACATATAGTCAGTGCGTAAAAAAGATCTAGTGATAAATCTCCAGGAACTGAAGGCACAACGTCTCTAACAACAGCCTTTGGAAGCTAGCTTTGTTTGAATAACAACTAATGATTCCCACGTAGTAGGCGAAATGTTTACTCTGATAAGATTGTAATGTCTGATTCCTGGCTGTGAAAATATTCCTTTCCATAGAAAGTAACCAGCCTTTAGCGATAATTCCTTTTAACCAGGACATCAAAGGGAACAAGAGAGAATACGGCTGGCGCATTAATGGCAGTCTTTTCAGCTAGCATGAACAGCACTGTTACCAACTTACAGAACAAAATAGAAAAACGAACGAAAGCCGAGAACAGTAACCGAGGCAATGTAGAAGCTGAAACCACGTCATTTGCCAACGGTTGCGCGTAAACAGAAACATGTTGAGTTTTACGCCATTTGTACAACAGTGACTAACCTGAACAAGAAGGCTCAGTACCCGACCACCTTCCTTGGCTCTCGCACACGAGAGTACCGTCACCGCTGATGACGTAACCTGCAGCGCATGTGAAAGTCGCCTCGCTTCCTACGAACCTTCCATTGCTGAGCGTCAGAGTGACTTTGCTCGGCTTGCGCAGCGGTCGGCACTGAATCTCTGCGAAAGGTAGCAGCGCTAATTTGACAGGCGCGCTGAGCGAGTGCGGAAGAGTGCATCGTTGTCAGCAAAGCTTTCAAAGTTGGTCGAAGCAAAAATTG
>Ga0210059_1006352_pt1 | contig 18978 bp, 9 predicted proteins | sample Ectturendosymbi2_FD_188042 | JGI IMG/M metagenome (GOLD analysis project Ga0210059, IMG submission 188042) | Ecteinascidia turbinata endosymbiont from Florida, USA - Sample 2 (SPAdes) (version 2) | ecosystem: Host-associated > Tunicates > Ascidians > Unclassified | place: Key West, Florida... | reverse complement strand
GCCGATAGCTTTGTCTCGTGTGTGTTGGGGCGTGTATAATTGCCTCTAGTGTGCTGAAGTTACGCAAGTGTCTTACTTTGTTTTATATATGAGCTCGCCATGTCTTGTGGGCCTTGCGGCTGAAGTTAATAAAACTGTCAAACTGTCAAACTGTCAGAGGGGCCCCCCTTTTTAGTCTTGCCTCGGGCCCCCCCAACCTTAAACCCACCACTGGGTATAACTAATATATTTTATCTGTATTTTTCCAAGCTCTCACAAACGTTTGTTAGCGTGTATTTAAGTTTTTGTGTTTGCCATGGCTAAGAATGATGTTTGTTTTTGTATCCAAGTTATCTGGCATTGCACACTAACTCATCTTTATTTTAACTCGAAAAACTTTTTTTCTACTCTTGTAATTTTCTAAGTTGAAATTCTAGATCATTAATTCTTCGAAGATAATTTTGTTCAATTCTATCAATATTTTGATTTAATATTGTTTCCTTTAGTTCGTCTGTTTCAGTATTTGTGGCAGCTCGTGCATTTATCGCAACAAGGACCGCTTCTATTCTCTCTAGGCTTTCATTTGTTTGAACCATTAACGAATTAACAGCATCGTCCAAAACTTTCTTGTTCACACCATCAGTAGGCCTGACTGCGTCGGCCAGACCGACAAGTCTGTTTTGGTTTTGAAGATGCTGTGGTTGAGAGTCTGTTCATTGTCTTACAGGCGCATTGTAACAGGTATGATTGAATTAAAATTTTTTCAATGTTAAATTAGTAGTCAAATATTGTAATGAATGCAATGATGAGGGTGAAAAGAAAACTGTAAGACCTTGAATGTCTCATGTACATGTTTGAATTTGCACATTTTAGTGAAAGTGAAAGAAAACATTAAACGTTTTTTAGAAAAGATCAAACTAGCTTTTTTTCATGGCAGTTCAAACATTTGATTTGCTGCTAGCCTACTTGTAAATTGTCAGCATGTTCAAAAATAGACTTGAACTTGTTGAAAATATGATGCAAATAGTGCATATTATCTTAGTGTTTATGTACAAGTACCAGTAGCGTACATTTCAAGTTTGGTTTTAAATTTTTTAAAGAGTTTTATATGTCCGTGTTTTTTATTATTTTCTGTTTTTTTAAGGTAAATTCTGGGGTTTTTCCTCATAACAGAGTGGCAACACTGATGTTATTATCAGCTATCTAATGGATAGTGTGCATTCAAATCTCGCATGTTTACACGCATGCCTAATTGTAGTACGAATTAATTATTTTCAAAAATTCCAAAACATTCCGCGGCACACCTGAAATTCTCTCGCGGCACGCTAGTGTGCCACGTCACAAAGTTTGAGAACCACTGGTTTAAATTGTCGTAATACTAATATAACTAGCTATTGCTGCCAACAAAGCGTTGTTTTTGTGATTGTTACCGTAACGTAGTGTAGAAAGGATAAAGCGTTTTGTGAACGTCCATTCACATTCCATCGTCAGCAATGTTCCCTCTAAGGTGTGCAAATACACAGGACCACCAGAACTGTTGCGCAGTGAAATCTCATTCTCGCGTACTATATCATATTAAAAGCGATATCACATTTAAAGTGAGAACAATGCGCGCGCCAAGAGAACTGAGCACTTTTGCTGCATCTAATTAATTTCAAAACAATAAGTCTCGCGTTAACCTTGTCTACATTTCAAATATCACATTTCTAGCAAGATTGAAAGCGGACAGCTGCGATGTATCAATTGACGTAACATGGTGAGAAGGCCGCGTGGCGCTTGGCGTTGTTTGGCGTTGTTTTGAAAAGGTCGAATGGCGTTGTTTGGAAATAAGATGCTGCACAAAGAACCTGCAACGCTTGTGTGATAGAACCGGATAGTATATAAAAGAGACGAACAAGAATTTTTTACAATTTGAAATTGTATGAAAACAAGAGGAGAGCAATGTGTAGCAAATTGGGTTGTCACTTGGAAAATACGTTATCAAATCCTCACAGTCTGTCAAAAAATGCACAACTAAGTTTGTTGTGTTTTTTTCCAATGCAATTCAGCTATGAAGCTTCACAGTGAAGTATGCTGTTTGACCACTCTCTATTGAATACATCCTCAGTAATTCAATAGACCGTCTGCGAGCGAAACGGTGTTGCGATCAGCAGGTAACTCGTAGACGCATTTGCAGCATGAATGCGTTTGAGGCGCGTCCTGTCATATGCGAAATATCATCTACAGTCTCGTCATTTTTATCGATCAAACCGAAACAGTAAAGTACCGATTATTTCTGTGAAGTTTGAACCAAGCTCTACAAAACTGATCTTACATACATAGAACGCATGAAACAAAATATCCTTACAGGATTTTGGTAAGCATTCAATTATATCAATCCAAGCTTTTGCAAAAATCCATTGAAACTAAAACGGTTTCGAGTGCGTTTTAATCAAAAAGCACCAAAATATTTGCAAACAGATTTTTGGAACGAGGCGATGAAAATTATCTCCAACATTAAAGTGCATGTTTACACATTTAGTGAATCTTTTAGAGTGGAAAACACTTGGAAATATTGGTACAAAATGTGGAAATATTTCTGAAAAAATGCCAGCATGCGTCAACGTATTTGAAGTTTTGTGCTGAAAGTGTGGTGCAAATTATCGTAGCAGAATATCGTCTCCAATTTTTTCCATGTACTGTGTTTTTCAAAGAGTCGTATTTAAATTCTGTCGATGTTACTTCACAGTCTGAAAAACTTATTCGCATAAAATGAAACACTATGGTGGTTGGTTTAACAGCTTTTCAGTAACAGAGATGTGAATATTTTTGCTAACATTCGCAATTTTACTTCGCAAAACATAACTGGTTGTCGTGTGCTCAGCAATGCAATGATGATTATTTTCATGCTGAATAGAAAGCGTCGCTCAACACGAGAATCTGATACTTCTTAAGAGTTTAGATCAATTTGTCGACATCATTTAGGGCAGGGCTTCTCAAACTATGGGTCGAACAAATTGGCTTGACAAATAAGACATAAATGTTTCTGTAAACTGACGTGACGTTTGCACGTATCATTAACATTAGACTACCCATCAAGGGATCGCCTAGAAAAAACTTTTTTGAAATGGGGACGCAGAACAAAAAAGTTTGAGAAGCCCTGATTTAGGGTTTTGTCGTGTGAGAGCTAAATTGCGTATATTCCATTGGTACTCAATGCCGCAAATGCATTCGCTATGCTGAAACTAATTAAAGTCACAAACCACTGCTCGCAGTTGCGTTCTAAAGCAACGATGTTCAGTTTGATTTTACGAGAACAAGTGAGAGAAGCTTGTTCTGCTGTATGTCTTGCGCTATGTCAAAAACATGAAACGAATCTACCGTAAGATTATTTTGAAATGATCAGGAAACAGAGTTACATTTCATGAATTTGAAAGCTACACATGACCTGAAAAGTTACCCGCTCTGAAGCGGTGCGTCAACTTGTTTGGCCGTGTGCAAAACTTTACACTTTTTTGATAATTGCAGCTTTGTTGGGCCTGATGTAAACAAAATCTGTCGATTCAAGTCATGATACAAACTCGATGCGTTTTATCTGTGGCATACACCATCAAACTGCTTGATGCCGATGCAATGTGGAGGTCAAGATGCAATACCAGACTTGAAATAAATATGCCTGAGAACATCAACGTTGTCATTTCTCTGCCAGGGGGTAATGCCAGACTTGAAATCAATATGCTTGAAAACATAAACTTCATGATTTCTCTGCCAGGGGGTAATGCCAGACTTGAAATCAATATGCCTGAATACATTAACGTTGTGATTTCTCTGTCAGGATGCGACATTTTGAATTCGACCAACCCGTTTGTTACTTTGCAAATATATGCAGTTACACAGTTTTGATTCAAGCCAATTAAAAATCATTTGAAACTGTTTTAGCATCTATTGAAAAAATATAAAATGACGTTTGTTCTGCATTTAAAATAAAGACGCAAGCCATTTGCACACAAGCGCAGTCGCATACTTTTAAAACAATTCAATTGAAAAATGTTTTGAAACAGATTTGTGAAAATCATTGCTTTTTTATACATAGTTTTGCAGTCAACGAAAATTTATCAGTAAACTGTTTCTACGAATTTTACTGCAGCAGAAATAAATTGAATGAATGTTGATTGTCCATAGGTATTGTTTTTGATAAAAACATGAAAGTGCTTTACACACTTCAACTTGCATACGTCGAAATATTATATTGTGAAAGTTATATTCAGTAAAAACAAATGGTTGTCAGCTGCTACATGCGATGCGACTAGATTTCACTGATTTCTTGCCAAACACATTGAACATTATTTGTTATTGTGAAAATTTCAACATTAACTGATAATTCGTACTTGATTAAAACCCATTACGTGTTGTTTCGTGTGTATAATACATTTGAGATATTGCAAACGGATGTTTGTTAATAATGGTTTAGGCCTGGGATAGCGAACTTCCATCCATGTCTTTGTCTAAATTGGTGGCTGAGCCAACGCTGCATTGCTACACGACACAGCGCAAAGCCATATCACGTTTAAAGTGAGAATGGTGCGCGCGTCAAGAGAGCTGAGCACTTTTGCCGCATCTAATTAATTTCAAAACAGTAAGTCTCGTGTTAACCTTGTCTACATTTCAAATATCACATTTCTAGCAAGATTGAAAGCGGACAGCTGCGATGTATCAATTGACGTAACATGGTGAGAAGGTCGCGTGGCGCTTGGCGTTGTTTGGCGTTGTTTTGAGAATGTCGCGTGCCGTTGTTTCGACATAAGATACTGCACAAAAAAACTGCAACGCTTGTGTGATAGAACCGGGTAGTATATAAAAGAGATGAAGGCGTTACTCAGGCTCGCGGCTGTTAGACACTCGAAACAGGCAGGGGATTTGAGAGGTGATACTGTGCAATTGATTGCCTCAAGTTCTGCGCTGGTTTTAATGACTCAAAACGGCAACATCTAACGACCATTAAAACAAACAGCGACTTGTCCTTTACCACGATACCGAAGCAAACATATCGCAAAAAACAGTCGAGGGGTCACTCAGACGACAAACTCGCTCACGGCACTACTGGCAGAAAAAAGCGCGAGTAAGATTCCGCGAGGTCGTAAATACATGCACAGCGAGGCGGGCAGAAAAACGCATTCAATGAACGGCGTAAATATTAAGTCACGTGTTACATACCATGCAACGTAGTGTGAACATGTAAACGGTTTGTGCTCAGCCGGATGGCTCAATGAGTAGTCTATTATAATGCGTTGGTTCCAGTCCGTACGTACTAGTAGTATCAAACTGTATGTTGTAGGGTCCCGAGCCCTGGGGTCCGGAGGACTGGGGGTCGAAGGACCCTCTGATTGAAGGGAGCACTACTTGTTTATTTTTAGCCCTGTGTCATTAAAGTTTCTATTTTATTGTCGCAAATTTCTCGTTTGTCATCAGGGCTATTTTGTTGACTTGCTCTGTGAATTGTTATTCACAGTAGTCCGTGAGCTAGGGTATTTATTCGATCTGGAAGGACAATTCGTTTGTCGTCATCTCCAGAAAAGGCGATTTTGAGCGTACGATCGTGACGCGTTTCTCGCTTCAGTGGATGCCAAAGAACATCGCTTGAATCTGACGCGAGTCCCACCCAAGGTCAGTCAGACGAAACATCACACCACATCACGAGGGCGGTGGGCTCAACCGGCTTTCAGCTGTTGCAGTTGGTATCAGTCACAGGGGCAGGTGATTAGGTTTGCTTGTGTTCAGTTTCGATATAGGCTAATTACAGACCCTTAATATGAAAAAGTGTATAACTAATACATTTTATCTGTATTTTCCCAAGCTCTCACAAACGTTTGTTAGTGTGTATTTAAGTTTTTGTGTTTGCCATGGATAAGAATAAGTTTTTTTTGTATCCAAGTTATCTGGCATTGCACAGTAATTCATCTTTATTTTAATTCTGAAAACGTTTTTTCTACTCTTGCAGTTTTCTAAGTTGAAATTCTAAATCATTAATTCTTTGAAGAAAATTTTTTTAAATTCTATCAATATTTTGATTTAATATTGTTTCTTTTAGTTCGTCTGTGTCAGTATTTGTGGCAACTCGTGCATTTATCACAAGGGCCGCTTCTATTCTCTCTAGGCTTTCATTTGTTTCAACCATTAATGAATTAACATCCACGTCCAAAACTTTCTTGTTCACACCATCAGTAGGCCTGACTGCGTCGGCCAGACCGACAAGTCTGTTTTGGTTTTGAAGATGGTGTGGTTGAGAGTCTGTTCATTGTCTTACAGGCGCATTGTGATAGGTATGATTGAATTAAAATTTTTCAATGTTAAATTAATAGTCAAATATTGTAATGAATGCAATGATGAGGGTGAAAAGAAGACTGTAAGACCTTGAATGTCTCATGTACTTGTTTGAATTTGCACATTTTAGTGAAAGTGAAAGAAAAGATTAAACGTTTTTTAGAAAAGATCAAACTAGCTTTTTTTCATGGCAGTTCATACATTTGATTTGCTGCTAGCCTACTTGTAAATTGTCATTATGTTTAAAAATAGACTTGAACTTGTTAAAAATATGATGCAAATAATGCATATTACCTTAGTGTTTATGTACAAGTACCAGTAGCGTACATTTCAAGTTTGGTTTTGACTTTTTTAAAGATTTTTATATGTCTGTTTTTTTTATTATTTTCTGTTTTTTTTTTCAAGGTAAATTCTGGGGTTTGTCTTCGTAACAGAGTGGCAACACTGATGTTATTATCAGCTATCTAATGGATAGTGTGCATTCAAATCTCGCATGTTTACATGCATGCCTAATTGTAGTACGAATTAATTATTTTCAAAAATTCCAAAACATTCCGTGGCACAATAGTGTGTTGCGTCACAAAGTTTGAGAACCACTGGTGTAAATTGTCGTAATACTAATATAACTAGCTATTGCTGCCAACAAAGCGTTTGTTTGTGATTGTTACCGCAACATGGGGCATTTTCTTTATAGTGTAGAGATGACAAAGCGTTTTCTGAACGTCCATTTGCATTGCATCATCAGCAATGTTCCCTCTAAGGTGTGCAAATACTGAGGACCACCAGAACTGTTGCGCAGTGAAATCTTATTCTCGTGTACTATATCATATTAAAAGCGATATCACATTTAAAGTGAGAACGGTGCGTGGTCAAGAGAGTTGAGCACTTTCGCCGCATCTAATTAATTTCAAAACAATAAGTCTCGCGTTAACCTTGTCTACATTTCAAATATCACATTTCTAGCAAGATTGAAAGCGGACAGCTGCGATGTATCAGTTGACGTAACATGGCGAGAAGGTCGCGTGGCGCAGTAGCAGCTCTTACTTTACCTTCAACGGATGGTAATTACTCTTATCAGCGCAAAAAAACAAAACTTGTTTACATCATTATCGATTTAATTTGGTGCTGGGGATGCATTTTGTCGATGCCTTACCAGAAACAATGAACATTTAATGAAGCTTTGCTGAATATTTCAACACAATTGAAATTTCAAAGAACTGAATTCGTTTTTGATTACAATGCATGATGTGTTTTGCGTAACAAAGTTGGCATGCACAACACTTGTTTGTTCACTGTCAGTTCTTTAGCGAAAGCAATGTATGTTATCCACGACTTACATTTGAGTTGCACATATTTTTACTTTGTGTTAATTACAAGTCTTATTCTATCCTTGTTTACATTTGAATGCTACAGCGAGCTTGAAAGTGGACAGCTGCAGCACAACTGACGTCAGCGGCGCGTGGTGCAATAGCAGCAGCGACACGCCCGGGCAAGCCTCACATGCGTGCTACAACTATTGCTGACGTCACTATCGATTAAATTAGGTTGAAAAAAATTTTTAACAGTTTGAACAACGGTTGGGTTCGAGTCCTCTGTGAAAAATATAGTGAAAACTTAGTTTTAAATTGTCTACAACAAAAGATTTCGTTAATATTGATTTTAAATTAATTACATATTGAATTTTCAATATTTTACCTCATTTTGATCTGTTTGCACCTGCCAAACAAATTGACCACTACTGTACTGTTAAAAATATCAACCGTTTGAGAAAATGGTGTCCTTTGTGACGATCATTGTGACTAAAAGTAGTATGCAACAAAATGGCGGCGATTGTGATGTCATCGGAAGTGTTGAAAAATACCAACCGTTATAACAAAATGGTGCCCGTTGTGACAAAATTAGTATCCGACAAAATGGTGACTATCAAATCTTGACGTCATCAAACCGTGACATCACCACCAGAAATGGTGGTTTTGGTTATCGGAATATACTACTGTTCAGTATCAGTTAGTGTTGCCACTGGGGTCAGTCTCGTTAAGATCGGATTGTTGCCTTTTTCAACATCAGATGACATCAAATTTTTACGCTATAGTTGCATATAAGCTAAATTCTTCTATTAATAAGCCTAACAAAACGTGATTACCCTCGTTGGAGCCGAAACAAAGCGAAATATCGACATGAAATGGGTAAGATGTTTATAAGTTTCGTCAAATGTTAGTCTCGGCGTAGCGAAGAGATCTTCTTTAGTTTGAAACGATAACCAAACACTGGTTGGGGTGAGAAATTGATGAAAGAAACTTCAAAATCGTGAATATAACGTCACCACCATCAAACCGTGACATCACCACCAGAAATAGTGGTTTTGGATAATGACATATGCTACTGGCCCCTGATACTAAACGCAACATGGGAATATGATATAGAGGTGCATTCTTGCATCGCTTCTGAATCGAAAAAAATTTTCAAACGAGAATTTTATATGACAAAATATATTTCATCATGGGGGCTCCTATGCAGCGGGGTACCGGGGCTATTGTCCCCCCTTCATCTGGCCCTGGGTGTGTATGTTTGGAGTTTTGAGCTCGATAGGAGATTGGCGTGAAAACCAAACCAGAGTTGATCTTGCAATTATTCATTGTTTTGGTGGGCAGACAGGCGCGGATCGAGGATGGGCGATTGCCCCCTACCTAAAATCTGAAAAAGCAACTTTACGCACTATGATTTTATACGATTAAGAAAAAAATATTCCTGAATAAAGGCCAGTTTGTCGTCCATTTTTTTGTCACAGTAGTGTTGTGAAGTATATTTCATCTCTCTTACAGCAGCGAAGCCGTTATGAGACTTTAACAATTATTACCCAAATCGCCCATCCCCCACCGAAGTCACTGGTTGGACCTGCCCATGTGGGCAGATGTGAAGCTCAGACTTAATTTGGAATCTCTGATCCAAAATATCCCAATAACGACTGTCAGATCCTAGGAATTTGGCGATGCCAGGGTACTTTCGGCAAGCGATCTTTTGATTCCTACCACCACAACTGTCCTTTGCAGCACAAATTGATGCTAACCAATGGATAATTATCCATTTCCCACTAAAATAACTGGTGAATTTCTTGAGTATACTTCCTTTTTGTTCTGCAGACAATAGATATAAATGTGATTTATTGAATTTCTGCTGCATTTGTGATTACCATGATATCGTTCTGGAAGAGCAACGATTCCAATAAATCGCTAATGCTTAAAAATATTTGAAGAATTATCGAACGTGTGTCGCCAAACATTGTTTGTTCTTACCGGTTTATGTTGCAGAATTTTCCTTGTTGTAGCGGTCCAAAAGAGCCACTATGTTTGGTTTCTTGAATGCTCTTGTACCAAAAATTACGTCTTTTATCTGTAAAAGCGGAAGTATGTCTGTTACTCCAACAACAAGTATGTCTTTTTCCTATGGAAGTTTTTCAATATCAGTCACAGGAGTTCTTGGTGTTATCGCCGTTGTCTTGGTCGCAGCCATTGTAATGGCAGGAATTTGCTACTGTGTGAAAACCTATTGCGAAACGTTGAAAACAATTGGGGAAAAATGTGAATAAAATGTGCATAAAACTATGTTTTATGCACTACATCATAATTGTGTCATTTGCTTTTTTGTTATTACTAACAAACAGTAATTTCGAATCTGTTGTGAATATGTGGAGAGAAACTCTGTAGTAAAATCCTATTGTACTTGGCTGTAAGTGCAACTTACGACAACCTGAGTTGTATTAGCCTTGTACGCAGTCGATTTGTAATTTGTTCCTCTCATACCATGGGCATCAGCCATGTGGCAGAACTCCAACAATTCGCAGCGTTAATCTCATGTGTTGTGCTGACAGTGTGTATTTTACAGTTGCCAAGCGCTCATAGTTGTCGAGAGATTTCATGACGTAGGCGGCAGCCTGTGATGTTTCATCTCTTAGAAGTGTGACCGTGACAACTGGGTGTGAAAATAATTTATACTTTTTCGCATTATCTATAAAAATACAGTAACATTAGCACGAAGTGAATGTAATTTACAGAACCTTAGCCAAGAAGTTTGCGGCTAGGGGGGCCTTACATTTGTGCAGGGGGGGGCTTGACATTGTAAAATTTGGCAAAACTCCACTACTTTGAAGTGTTTCACATTTCACTTTGGGGGGGTTTGTAGCATTGTTTGGGTGCCCCCACCACTGTGGTGACGGGACCGGTACCTTATCACCTACTCCATAAGAATGAACGTATAGAGGACACATTAGTGCTTTAATGTTTTGTGCATCTTTACAGCGTAATTCCCAGTAATATTCCATTCGTGATTCAACGTGATGTACTTGTTTGCGAACAGTTCGACCGTCGACATGATAGCCTGCAAACCTACATAACCGCAGTCGGTCGCTGTTTCCTGTGGCACATTCGAACGCCCAACGCTTTTGTTCGCCGTCATTCGACTTCTGACTCTACATCGAACCGTTAAGTTACGTGTGTCTGACTTCACGCTCAAGTGTATTGGCGTTTTTGTTGTATATCTGAATATAATCGAAAGAAGCAGTCAACTTAGAGTACTACTGGAGAGTTATTAGCGAACAAAGTGGTGAGAGCCTTTTAATTTGCCTTGCTTTGGGTTGGCAACTTCAAGACGTCAGGTTGCTTAGTTGGGAGATCGACCAGTGCTCCAGCGCCAACTAGGTTGACCCCTCAACTAGTAGGGACTTCTGCAATAACCTACAACCCCAGTCCCTACACACGTATGCCCGTATATTTTAATTATTAAGTAACTAACGAATTCTTTCCGTCAGTTTAGGATTGGGACTGTTGTAATCCTGTCTCCACGTGGCGCTTTTGGGGCTTAGATTCCCAAACAAGGCTCCAAGCCCCGCAAATTGAATTATTAAACATAATAAATCTGTGGATTTTTTATCAAATTTGCCAATGTAAAGCCCCAAAAGCAAAGCCTCCTATTGAAAACTTTCTGGCAATGGTTCTGGACTGCCGATGACCTTTGTTTACACGCCTTGCCTGTTTATTGCAAATCCATAAAACCAAAAAATCCGCAACATCGTTTTCCGTGCAGTCGAAAAAATAATTTGAATCAGTGTGGCGACAGTTTGAAGTACATGTGGTCAAAAATGCAGATGTATATATCCAACAAACTTTGGGTTAATGAAGAGTGTAATTTGGTTTGTCAGGAAAGATTTTCCTGTTGTACTGTATTTGCTAAAATCCTCGAAGATTTGAAAATATACCATCGACAGCGCAAGACAACTTCATGTTTTATCAATCCGTTGTCCATTGTAATAGTTTCGGGATTACTGCAGTGTTTTTAGGTATCACTGGTTCTATCAACTGTGATGGCTTCGCGGTATGAATGTAAACCAGAACATTTGAATGCAGCGTGAATTTTTGTCGTGAGAGTTGCTTGTTTGAACGATGTCATGGCTTGTTACGTCTCAAACATTCTTTCTCTGTTCGATTTCTTGCTGAATTTCCGCTGAAAATTCGCTGATTTTGTCTGTTCGTGATCACGGGATTGAGAAACTTGGCCGTAAATCTTTTATGCAAGAAGAAACTTTTTCGATTGTACCAATGTGTTTTTGGAGAGAGTGATTCCGTCTGCTAGTCCTGACATGGGCGCAATTTTGTTGCAAAACGTGGGGGAGACAGTTTAGTGTCAAATCAATGAAGTCATCGTGTCGATGCAGAAGTAAATTTTCGTAAATACAGATTTCCATTTTGTTTATAGAGGTATAAAGTTTCATAAATACAAATTTCCAATCTTGTTTATAGAGGTGTTTTAAAAGCAAAGACTTATCACGCTAATACATCAGTTGGGTTTTATCAGAGCTGTCAGTTGGACTGCACAAAATGCAGAATCGCATAGGGCGCACGTGTATATCACTCTCATGCTGTAGTAAAAAATATTCGTTTTCATGCATTTGATAAGAGGTGTGGTTTACAGCGCGATGTGAAGTCTTTTTCAAGTTGCTTAACGTTACAAAGACAATAAATATTTTTCTTGCACATTTCCGCTCTTTGTAAAAGTTACAAATCTATTCAATGTTACTGGGCATCATGCCTACAGCCCCACCTCTGCCAAAATTTTCATTGATATCCTCTTACCAGGTGGTGGATGCATCCTTTCAATCTCCCATTGTTGGTCCCTGCAATCATACCCATCTAGCCTACAACGTAATTTCTGCATAATACTGGCTGTTGTCTTGTGACTTTTTTATGCGATGCAACTTAGGTCAGTCTTTTCACAATCAATGTTTCAGGTTAAGCTACAGATTTTAATGGATCAAATTAATATCAAAAGTTTAATTCTAAGAGTTCTGCTTGCATAACGATACGAAAATATATTTGAGGTTAAACAGAAATGAAAACGCACAACGGTGAATTGGTAAAAGTCTACAAGTTTCACCTGATTAACACGAAAAAAATGTCCAGCAAACTAGGTGTGATCAGGTATTAATTTTTGGAGGGAAATGCATTTTTACGGGGAAAAGATTTTAGTTTTGCTATATGTTTAGAACAAATTTTTCTGGGCACAATAAATTTTGGGGCCACAGAAATGTTGGGGGATACTGCCCCCGAATCCCCCCCTTGGCTACGGGCCTTCTTGTAAAGAAAAAGTCTCGCACTTGAAAATATTGCTGCAATACGTTTTTGGTTAAACTCAAGTAAATCAGATGACTTACGAACCAATGCATTCAGCACAGGCACAAAGTGTAAGAGTCACGACAAAATATATTTTGCATTTGTTGATCACTATATTTTATCTTTGATTCCTAGTCAAGTTAGTATGTTTTGAGCTATAAGTCAATATATAGCTAGATAAATAGTTCTCCAATGTTTTGATTGAAATCCTATTTACTAATGGTTGAAGGCAGGCTTTTGCAAAACTGGTCTTCCTAAAACTAAGTCTCCACAATAGTGTTGCTTTTGTCGTCGGCAAAAGCTTTGCAGATATTTGCCTGAAAATGTAACTTTGTAACATTACATGCACTTAGGTTTACCAGATGTCCTGTTTTAACTGGGACAGACCAGGCTAAAAGGCGTTGTCCCGCCGTCCGGTGGTCAACCAAAAAGTCCCGGTTAGGCATTCAGTCAGACAGCATAGCCCAGCACGAATATTAGCATGCTATGATAAGTCTGTTTAACCAACTTGCTGAAGAATGATGCGTGATCTTATTTCGTTCTTTTAGATGTAAAGGTACTTGGTGCGTCATTGTGGTGGGTAACTGGTCCAGTTATGTGTTGATTGTTAGCGCATTGGCTAGTTCAGTAAAGTTGGCTATTTTATCTATTTATTTGTTTATGAGCAGACACGAAGTCCATAGTATGAACACGCACACTCTGCAGAACGCAGGTTGATATAAAAACAGACAATACAGAACGTAGTACAAGGCATTGAAGCCGGCGGAATCACAGGGTTACAGACACATTTTGCAACTGCATTGAAGACAGAACCATAGGGTTACAGACACATTCTTAACACTATTGTTAGCTAACACGTAACACGTGTTACAGCACTACTGTGGAGTAGGGCGCTAATTCCTAACTCGGTCTAGTTTAGGTAAAATGGGAAAGCGTTGTGGCTTGACACGCCATCGATCAAACGGACACTGCAAAGTTTGATCACTCATTCACAGAGTAAAATGCGATTGTAGTGTTCAAAGAATAGTGGCGAGTACAAACAATCTGACTGCATCAAAGCACGTAACCATATGTTGTTACATTTTCTGCATCTTTCAAGAAACAGGTACTTGTATTTACGTAGCAGAGCCTCAAAGGTAGGAATGTTACATTGAACTTGGTGGCTACTAATACTCGCTCTCCAGGGCAGGTTGTATAGTGCTATGCAACCTAAATTATATGCCACCCGCAATCTCTACATGCATGACATCCTGAAATTACACCATAATTGAGATGCATACATGGGCGTAGAAAAGGAACGAAAAAGTACGTTTTTAACTGCATTTGAACATCGGGAAAAAGAGGCTCGCATCTTGTTTGGTGCACAATATTGATATCGCAGTTGTCTCTGAATGTCTTTGTCATCTGACAGCTCAATATCCAATACAATCCCCAGATATTTGTATTGGTCAACTGATTTTACGTCTTGACCACCCAATTTCAACATTGGAGTGGCTGTGCTTCTTGCACTTTTAGCCTTATCGTCATACAAACAGTTTTTTTGCAGTTGAAAATAATCCCATGCGATTCTGCATACGCCTGGCGCACATCTAGTATTCTTTGCAACCAACGTACACTTGGACAGAACACACAAATATCATCAGAAAACATCAAGTGATTAATAAAACTTCACCAATATAACACTCTGCTTTAATGTTGTTTAGTTCATTGGATAAATCATCTAAATAAACAGCAAACAAGTATGGACTCAGTACTCCCCCTTGTCTAACACCATTAGACCCCATTAGGCTAGTAGGAGGGGGTGTTCGTTTTGCAATTATAGGTTATCCAAAGAATTTATTTCGTACCGGAACTTGTTTGATTTCCCTCTAAGGCTCGTTGTTCTGAAGCGTCTTGGTTTCAATCACAAAAACATGGCATACCTATATACACTAGCATCATTTAATTTTACGTAATCTGTTTCTGAATACGTGACAACCAACGTTACAGCAAAACCAGTTACATTTCTACGCGAACCAAATCCATGCTATGCTGCAGTTTCGTACATGTGTAACTGTAAAACTCTCACTGTTTCAAGAAAATAACCTTTCTAACAGTACACTTCACCGGGTAGAATGTCGGACAGAAGCAGTTAACCATCTTTCGCTGTCTCCAGAAACTTGAAAATGGTAAATATCATTTTATTAAAGCTAAAATTCAAAAACTAACAGAATCCAGTGATACCATACAAAATCTGTTTCAACATCAACTTGGCTATGTGTAACATTTAAGATGAGAAGCACTTCAGACAAAACCAGGCAAAGGTCACTATTATTTTTGGAACTTCTCCAAATATAAAACCTGAAAAGAGAAAGTGTGGGCAGAGCTGGTATATTATATCCTCCCCACCTGAAAAAGTGGGAGGGACACGTCCCCAGTGTCCCCCACCAAATTGCGCCCATGAGTCCTGATACCTGGCGGCAACTCAGTGATAAAATTTTTAATATATTGCGTAATGTTCTTGAATCTCTACTTTTTCTTCAGCAGAAAATACGCCATGGGTGGTTGTTGAAACAATGCCATTGGTGTATTTCTTCCACACGTAAACATGAGCGGCCAGCAACAACTGTCGAAATGCTAAAATACACGCGTGTTGTTGACGTGTCTCGATCTGTGACACATAAGCACGAACTGTGAATCTGATTCCCTCCGTCCTGTGCGGTGATGAAGGCGGTACTACTTTGAGAGCCGGCGTACGATATATTCGTACTTCGATTTCGGTCTAAAAAACAGCAGTTTTCGGTTGCCTTACCAACGCCATCGCTCCTCCGACGATTGCGCTAGAGAGCTGTTCAAGGGCTCAAACGGATCGGCCAGTCTAGTAAATTGCACTCGAAAAAAAATTTTTGGGTTGGGGGGTGCGGATTTTTTGTGAGTGACGTCATAAGTAAAGTAATTTTGGTGTCATTTTGGCTCATGTTGTCTGGCCTAGGGCCCAACTGCTAGGCCGAAGTGTTTCGCTGAAGTTTTCATTGGAAACTGGGCTCGAGTCCGAGTCTTTTGAGCCTTTGATGGACTTTCTAGCGTTTCTGGTTCAAAAGTTATGATCTAAAATAAACAAAATTAATTAATTACCTAATTAGCTAATCATTCCAATATTTTTACTATATTCGATCATAACTTTTGAACCTGAAACCCCAGCAGGTCATCCAAAATATCAAAAGACTCGGATTGTAGCCTAGTATCCAGTTAAAACTTCAGCGAAATACTACCACCTAACGGTTGGCGCCCAGGGCCAGGCAAAGTGGGCCCAGGTGGCCCAAGAGTCCTCCATTATGACGTCACTCACAAAGAACCCGCACGCCCCAAGCAAAAAATTTTTTTTCGAGTGCAGACTAGACGACTTGCCGCATCTTTTGACGCTTCGACCCGGTCCGTAACCCGTACAGGAGCGGAGATATTCCCGGGCAAACCACGTGCGTTTGGGCGTTTTTTTTCAGATCAAGGCCAAACAATCGCAGATCCAATAACATCACTCTGCACTGAAGAAGAGCAGTATCACGTGTTTACATAATTGTTTATTGACGTATTTTTTTTTAACAGAGACAAGGGTTTTGATTTTATATCAGTTGAAATTTTTTGCCAAATCTTCGGTCTGCAATAGACTTCGCAGTGTATTTAGAAGATAATATTTTGAACTGACATGGCTGGCGACAAGTCGTCAGGTCACATAGAACAGAGAGGGCCATAAAATAAGATGCGAAAGTCTTATAAATTTCAAAATAATTCCGACTGCTCGCTGTAGCGATAGAAACCCAGGGTGCAACGGGAGTGCAATTGTGTTTTACGTCAGTAGCGCAGCGGCCGAAGAGGCCATTCCTCCCCAAAACAAACTTGCTAACATTTTTGCTGGTGCTTTACATCAATTCTCAACTGCTAGAATAAAACGGAAGGAACAGTCGGACTTAAGACGACGTCAGTGACTGACTATGTCATTGACTGGCCCCTCCCGAACAAAATTCTTGGCTGCAGTACTGTTTACGTTATAAAACATCGCAAATAAATCAGCCAGAAAGTATAAATTAGTTACATTCAAGTAAGTACTCTCCATGATGGGTGTAAGCAAGAAATCGATTAGCAAATTTTTAATAGGAAATCGACTTCACGTAAAAGTGTTAGTCGCATTCGTCATAAGGATGATCGGATTGCTTCCACTAGGAAGTCGCTTGACCCAAACAAGCGGAGATGGACGCTGCAGACTAATGTGACGCTCCGAAAAGAAACCGATTATAAACAAAATTGAATTCAACAACTTTATAAAAACGTGAACAAAATCTTGTTTACATAAAAGGAAAATGATGAACACAAGTCACTAACCAAACATATGAAGTATTGCAATAATTGAAAATCTGACCGCAGCACATATATTGAAATTTGTTGTATTGCAATAAAGTGTATTAATAATTTTTTATCATTCTCAAACAAATATATATTTACAAAATTAAATTTTGAGTTTACGCAACGCAACAGGAGGCTAGCAGAAAAAAAACTTCTTAAAAGTTTCTCTCAAAATATTCTCATTTTCTTTAATTAAAAAAAACACGAAATCTACAACATCAGCAAAGAGTTATCACAACAAAAACAAAAAGAGAAAATACAACATAAAATTAACCCGGAAATGAGAATATAGCCTACCGACTGAAGTAAGGTGCGACAAGCACTGTGATGAAACAAAGCTGAGAATCACAGGCATATTAGCACAGGACGTGCTGCTGACACATGTTTATCTTTATTTGTAAAGATAAACACAAATTAACGAAACAAATTTCTGCCACATGCAGTTTGATATCGGAATATAATATACGTTGTGTTCATAAATGTGATTGTCAGAGCATAATAAAAAACACTCTACTGCAATTGAAAGGTTTGCATTTCAAAAACTCGTATTTGCGTTTTTCCATGAAACACAATTAAACCCTTTAAGCATTTGATGTTTTCGAAAAGGTAATTTCAGAGTATTTTGTAAATGAAAAAAATTAATTTTTTAATAATGAAAGAGAAGGAATTGCTAACAGTTGGCAGAGATTTCTCCAAGATCGATTCGATCTCCTGTGCCATCAACCCTTCTGGTGTCATCAGCATTATGTGGACAAAAAACAAGCAAGTTCTTAGTGATGCATTTTCGTGCACGTGATATGCACTGACCAATGAGCTTGGAGTAAAGCAATGGATTCATTGCACTGTTTATTGGAAGAAGAAATCCAGCACTTGCAATGTATGCATCGGGTGGTAAAGACACCCCTGCGATACTCAAATAGGCCATAATGCAAACTGGAATCCAACAGAAAAAGTCAGTCAACAAAAGTCTGGATATTCCTTTTTGCATTTTTTTATTTGAATCTTTTGTAGCAGATGTGGAAAATTTCATGCCTGTGACTTTCTTGTAAACACGTACGTAGACGACCACCATGTAGATGAAGAGGATAAAGTTGAGTGTCATGAGAAAAGTGGAATATTCCCAAGCACTTTCAGTGGTAGAAGCATAGAAACGTGGCATGCAAACACTTGTTTGAGAATAAAACCCAAACTCTGCTTTTACTTCATTGTATTTGAAAGTATATGAAATAGTCTCCTTCACGTTGAACCAAGATTGCAGAGTGGAATTTGAGCCAGAAACTTGTTTGGCTATGATGATGAGGTCTTGTTTGGAAACTATGTCAGTTTTCAAGAAATTGTTGGGAAACCATACTTCAGACAAGAAATAACCAGATTTCAATGGAATCCATGGAAGAAAAGCACAAAGTAAAGACAACAACCAGCATAAAACTCCAACGAGCATGATCCATTTGAATTTCATGGTGCGGGTCAGGAATGGTTTGTAAATTGTGACCAGTCGGAAAGTGGACATGGATGCCATGATGAAAGCAGATGCTTCTGATGATAAAACTGCAACTGTGCCAAGTATCGAACAACGATTGCTTGATCTCCATTCTTTATCAACAAAACAATAATGTCCTGAATAATTCACACCTTGGCAAACAACTCCTAACAAATACAT
>Ga0210059_1006351_pt1 | contig 18979 bp, 11 predicted proteins | sample Ectturendosymbi2_FD_188042 | JGI IMG/M metagenome (GOLD analysis project Ga0210059, IMG submission 188042) | Ecteinascidia turbinata endosymbiont from Florida, USA - Sample 2 (SPAdes) (version 2) | ecosystem: Host-associated > Tunicates > Ascidians > Unclassified | place: Key West, Florida... | reverse complement strand
GGGGGGGGGGAAAGCCACAGCAATGTCATAACCAATTTTTTCAAAACAGTAGGCCTACATTTGCTTCCGAAGGACCTCAGGTGCGAACATGGGGGCGCCAAACTTGTTTCTCTCCCCATGCGCCATCTAACCTCGTTACGCTCCTGCACATCACGATTGTCTAGTCAAAATGACAAAATTTGTTTGCAAAAATTACCTGCCCATCAGTGGCAAACTATCAATCACAAACTATTTAAAACAAAATGCTGTTGATTATCGAAGTTATCTGACCATAGAAAACAACTTGAAGGTCGAAAAAAAGGTATATTATTTCGAAAATAGGCACAACTTTCACTCCCCCCCAAAAAATCGCTGGGGGTACGCGTAGAGACAAACGTACCAAAAAACTCGAAAGCAATAATTATGTTGGCGCTTTGTCCTGGAAGGTGTTTGTAGCATCCCAAGAGCATTGAAAATGATCAGACAATATTTGGAAACGTGAAGTTTGCAGTGAGTCAATGACCAAATTCTCATACATTCAATTTTTTGTACGAAATGCGACTACATCGCGGTAACGCAATTTAAAAAATGCTGTACGATAGGTTGAAAAAAATTATTGGAGACAGCAGAATGATGGTCGATGAAAAAGCATCTAATTTCGGGCCGAGCTGAACTTTTGTCTAAAAATTGTTGCTGGCAGGCAGCGGTGTACTGCTAAAAAAGAGGTGTGGGAGCGCCGTTCCCGCCAAACAAAAAGAAAACTGATTCGCCTACAAGAATTTCCACACTGGATCTTCCTGTTTCACTTTAATACTACGGTGCTATGCTCGCGATAACTTGTCATTTATTCATTTCTGCTGCTCCAGGCGCTACACGTAGAAACTGAAATGAAAAATCTAAATCTTCAAGTAACGTTACCAGTGCAAAAAGGTGCAGGAACGCCTTTCCCACCCCACTACACCCTGCTGGCAGGTCTGATGTTAATCAGTAGTCACCTCTAGCATAGCCTACAGCTAATCTAGCGCGCTTCATTTTTAGCCTACCAGACATGTAGGCTACGTTTTACGGTTAGGTTTGCTGTTCTGGAATTTACGCTGTCACTGAGCGCTCTAACCTAGCCTGTAGTTAACTGCATTGTAAGTTGGTTGTAGCGTAATTTTGATGCCTTCGCTTAACAACAGTAATAAAATGAGCTGCACTCATTCATAAAAGTTTGTAGGAAAAAATAGTATAATCTGCTCCTTATTAGATCTTTGTCCATAGTTTGCTCAGTCCCGTCGCTACGAGGGCTCTAGTGAGCTTAGCCCCCACAGACAAAACTCCAACCCCCAAATTAAAACATGAAACCCTATAAATCTGGAGTTTTTGTCAATTTTTAGAATGTAAAGCCCCCCCGCACAAACGCAAAGTCCCCCTATTGAAAACTTTCTAGCGACGGTTCTGAGTCTGCTGCTTATTCATCTTTTGTCCACAAGAAACCCAATCTTACCCAAATGAAACAAGCGTTTGAATACTTACATGCGCAGTGGCATGGCCAGCCCAAAAAATTGGGTGGGTCAAAATGTTTAATTTTACGCGAGCAACAGTATATTTTTTGAGATACTTACTCTTAAAGCACAAAATGACTAGATATTCTAAAAATTTGGAGGGGCCATGACCCCACGGCTACGCCTGTGTACGTGCGGTTTATATAACGTGTATGTATTGTGAATTCTTTATGTAAACACGTATTTACAGTATATAACACTGGGACCATATTGTTTTTTCTATAACATTGGGACCATATTATTTAAGTTTTAAAAAACTTGTTCATCAGAACTTTCATTTATAGTGAAATAAACACATTCAGACTGTCCAAATTCAGCAAAATAAGCTTTGCGTTTATTATTTTCGTCCCTATCCCTGTGCAAGAAATGGTTTATTTAAAGGCTATACAAAAAATCACCCCAATGGAAGTTTCTGTGTCGGGAACCATCGATCAAAAAACGTATCTGAAAAAATTTAAGGGGGGGTTCAGCCCCCTTAGCCCCCCCTGGGTCCGCCTATGATAAAGCTGTACAATATATTAATTTTTCGTATTGCACTCGCTCTCAATAAGCATGGGCTGAAAATGCCGGTCTCGGCCAATACACTTTTGGACCCGCAGCTTTCTTTCAGTCAACATTTTGAGCAAGGTAACTGCAGCATACCTCGTTTTTTGTATGACACACAGTTTTTGACGATCTCTTTCAAATGGTTGCATGTTTTGCTACAGTAGAATAATGCTCAACGACAAAACAAAATGAGCATAGCTTAAGCCCAAGTCTGGTCTTTGTAACTTAAAACTTTGTGTTACATTAGGAAGCATGCAAAAGTTCTTTAGTCTTATCTGAGTGCTATTGCTACCAGTTATGCCTTTTAAGCTCAGAAATTTCACAATGTTTCGCTATGATTGCATTATCGCAAACTTCGTAAAATGCTTTTCTTGAATCAGCAGGATAGGGAGTAGGCACTGAGCCAACTTTTAAGTTTGTAATCTTGCAACCATGTATGCCGAAACTTTTGGCAGCTTTGGTTTACCAGGAAGTTTTTTACTAGACATTACTACTTACTAAAGTAACTGAATCACATGGAAATATCGTGCCATGGGATAAAAACATATTCTACCAATATTGTCTTTTAACCTAACGCGCTCACTAAGCACACATGCAAATCGTTTAGGCTTCACCATGCCATCTAAGTACTTGTTATTATGTTTTGAAGCAACTTCGTTGCATCATAATAAAAATTCCAAATGATTGCAGGCAGTTGGTTGTGCTTTGTGCTGGTGTTACCCAATTAAAAACATCATGAAGAAAAGAAGTATATTTGTTTATGAAGGCGTAAAAGTTTTCACCTTGAAAAAGTGTTGAAACAGGTTTTTGGTCCTAGATTGAAAATTTTGCAGCTAACAGTCAGAAAATACTGCTAGAATTAGCAGCAAAACAGCTAAATGGCAACAATGCTGACCACAATCTTATGCCTTTTGTTACGTAACTATACAAAACAAAAACAATCAAACAAGAATTTCTGGACACAGACAATATTCAATTGAAAACCTTCGCTTACTTTACTACTTACGCGGCAAATCTAGCAAAATACTAACTTCTTAAACTGAAAAAATTATATAATGCAACAAATAGGATTCATTACAGATGACCGCGGAGCCCCCAAATCGCGGGCCCGTAGCAATTGCTACATTTGTTACTATTGTTAATCCGGCACTGTCGAACATCCAGTTTTACCACAAGGTTTTTTGCAGATGATACAATTTTGCTTATATCTAAAAAACTTTATTAAATAATGTGAATGAACAACTCGGTGCAATAGTAACCTGGCTATACAATAGCAAACTATGCGTGAATCACACTAAAAGCAAGTGCATGATCTTTCAACCCAACAACAAGAAAGACGTAGTAGAGGATCCTCATATCAAAATAAGCCTACTTTCTGTGCAAAACCTAGAGCAGGTAGACACGTATAAATACCTTGACGTAACACTTGACAAGAAACTAACTTGATTTTTGATTGATTTTTTCTTCACATCATTAGTCCAATACATGTGAAACGGCATCAATACTTGATTGAAATTCTACGTGTATTAGTTGGGTTATATGTATTTTAGGGCAATTTGCTTTTAGCCCAAATGTGAATCTATCATGCGATTATGAGATTGTTTTCACGATAGACTGCAGAACTGCCTAAAATTTGAGCAATGTCATAGCAAATGTATTTCCTTAATTTTTTGTTTCTGGAATTGTCGCAGTAAACATTCAATAAATATACTTTCCATGTGCATGAAACCAGGGAAGCCGCAGCAGCAGCAGTAGGGGGGGTGGGCAGATAAAAGGTTGAGGACAGTGTAAATTTATAAAAAAAATCGTTAGCAGTTATGGTTGTTTCTGTTTAGAAACAATGTTGACCTCAAAAATAATAACAGAAATTATAGAAAACCATTCTTAATATTCTGGGTGCGCGAATAGATGCATTAAAAATGTTTCATATCGTTCTTGATAAACCATGAAATTACCTGTGACACTGTTATAAAAAGCACCACTACCCCCTTTGCCTCCCTTATGACAGGGCAGGAGAGTGATGCCCCCGTCATGTCCCCGGTCTTCGGCGTTCCTGCATGTAACTGCACAAGTTTCGTCTGTAAAAGTGATTGTCATTTAGCTATTTATTAGACTCATATCTTGTGACTTGAGTTGTCACTTGATAGGATAAGACACCGTTCTACTTCTAATCAGGTCGGGAATACGTTTCATGAGATATTCTTTTTTCCTGATCTCGTTACGGATAGCTAAAACAGTGTCAAACACTATCGCGCAACATGCTTTAGGGTAAATCTTCTAAAAACTTTTCGTGGATCTAAGATCAGAGCTGTATCAGCCGCACTCCATACCCTCCAATTGGGAGGGGGAACGGTGTCACAGGGGCCCAAAATTCAGTCCCGTCACCACTTAGCTCCCCAAAGAAAGCTTAGATCTCCTAAATTGAAATATGAAGCATTAGAAATCAGTGAAGTTGGGAGGCCCTTTGAAAGAAAAGTGCTTATACATCACGGTTACGTTGGGCCTTTGAAAGCAAGATATTTGCACATCACAGTTGCTGTTGGGGGCCCCTTTGAAAGCAAAGTAGCCTACTTATACATTACTGCTGCTGTTGGCCCCTTTGAAAGCAAGGTACTTAACATATTACAGTTGCTATTGGGGTTCCTTTGAAAGCGTAGCGAACCTACGTACAGTGGCGTGCAGAGGTCTGGTGATGCCCTTCGCGACTGCTTCATTGGATGCCCCCCTTCTAAATTATAGTATTAAGCAGTGACGTATGGTGGTCTTGTTACTAGATATACGCTGCTTGTGACGTCACAATATGACGTCATATTCATGTTTGCAAATCAACGCTTTGGCGAAGTTTGCTGACACAACTTGCATATTCAGGGACGCCGGAGCACATAGGGTAGGGGGGGCAGTAAAAGAGTTGAGAACAATGGAAATTTATTAAAAACAAAAAAATCGTTACCACTTATGTTTGTTTCTGTTCATCAACAGTGTTGACCTCAAAAATAATAACATAAATTGTAGAAAATCATTTTGAATTGTCTGGGTGCCCGAATAGCTGCAATAAATTTGTTTCAAGCCGATCTTGATAAACCATGAAATCACCTCTGATTCTATTATGAAAAGGCACCTCCGCCCCCGTTGCTTCCTTTTGAAAGAGCAGTGGGGCGATGCCTCAGCCATGCCTCCATCCTCCGGCGTCCCTGTGCATATCTCTTTACTCGTTGTAGGCTACAATGTGTCACTGTAATGAACATAAATCTCCTAGGACAGAGCAGTTCATAATTGCAAAAGGATCGGGCAACACGTTAAAACCAGCCGGTAGCCACGGGGACGGGCAATTGGAGGGCAATGCTCCCTAAATTGTTCGTGCCCCCCAAAATTTTGTTGTTCCCAGAAAATTTTTTATTAAAACATATAATAAAAACAAAAATCTTGCCTCACTAAAAACGCATTCCCCCCCCAAACTTAAACCCTGGCTACGGGCTTATTTAAAACAGGGGAGTTGAGCACAGTGCAACGTCAGCACAGTTCACAACTGCAAAAATTCAAGGCTGCGCGAATGCCTCGTCCAATAGCAATCAATGAGAAAGTATGCAAGCGGGGGATGGCGGACACCCAGGGTTGACAGTTTGAAACTTTTAAACTACACAAGAATTGAGAATGCGCATAAAGTACGCAAGAAAATGATTTTTGTTTTATTTTATGTGGCTGTTATATGTACTATTACTAAGGGGAAAGAACAGATACGGGCTTGTGTGAGCCGTTATGATCAATCCGCCTGAACTGCCAATTAATGGCGAAGCTCGAAACGAAGCACAGGTGTGCGACTGTGTTAGTACAAAAAACGAAACTTTTGAATTTTTGTAATTTCGCTTTTTGGATGCTCCCCTGTCTTGGATACCCGGGCCCGTCGCCCCGTTCGCCCCTCCCTCTGCACCCCACTGCCTACTTACACATTGCATTTGTTATTGTGGGCCTCTTTGAAGGCGTAGGACTTACACATTACAGTTGCTATTGTGATCCCTTTGAAAGCAGAGTAGCCTACTTATACAATGCATTTGCTGTTGGGCGCCCTTGTAAAGCAGAGTATCTGCACATTACAGTTGTTGTTGGAGGCCCCTTTGAAAACAGAGTAGCCTACTTACACATACACACTGCAGTCGCTCTTGGGGGCCCCTTTGAAGGAAGAGTACTGAATTGTGATGTGGTTCGGAAAATATTATATGAGCGAATAATAAATTTTTCACCAAAAATGACGAAAATTTACGCGCGAAACACCTCGAAGGAAGCCCCTAAAAAGGGGGACGGGGCAAGGCAAGCGCCTCGCTTGCCTTCACTTAAACACACCGCTGTATATAACCCTGACAATGATCTTATATGAGGATATGAAACCGATTGAACACGTTCTGCTCCATCCGATAAGCGTACTTTCTCACCTGATGCGCGCATGTAAACACTGTAATATAAAGTTATCTTTATATCATTAAAAACACTGAAGTTGCTGATGAATTTATCACTTCAAAAAACACAGATTTAACGCGATTTTTCATCATTAAACATAGACACCCAGGTCAACGAAAAACAGATCTGGGTGGGAAAGATCCTCAATGGGAGCCCTGGTCACATAATGCGGGAAAACGCCTACTACCGTAACTTGAAGTGAACATTTGAAGATTTATTGCCGTGTTATTTGTTGCGCAATAAAGACCAAGAGTACAACAATTCGCTAGCAAGTTTCGCTACCTGCCTCTGCAGGCAAAGGATCGGACATGGGCGAACTGAGTAGTTGCGCTAAGCGCAGAGGCGTAGTGGGGCGGGAACGCGTGGGAACGGCGTTTTCACACCTTATCCATGTTTTGCTTTAATATGAGTTCGAAGGTGTTTTAAAATTGCTAGTTTTCTTGGTGCGTTCCCACATCTCTTTTGTTAGCACTACATCCCTGGCTAAGCGTTTTGGGGGGGTCGCGGTCACGACTTTGCCCTGATGGGACTCGCGTACACTTACCCAGCCCTGCCTTCATGCCTAGTTGTATATGTCCAGAAGTCAGACTTCCACTTGATCAACGCGTTTTCTGTGGGGATTGTTGTAAAAATGTACTATGTCTAGCCCAGGGGTAGTATTCTCTTGTTTTGTACTGCATAGCAGCAAGATACCTTTGATGCTTACGACCAAAGTTACACATTTGTGCAGCCTGCTGTTCAGACAGCCAGATGGAGTTAATTGTATAGTTAGAAGAGTCTATTTAGCAATCATTGCTAAGTTGTTCCACAACAGAGGAGTACTGTTAGTGGATTATGGATGCTAACCGTTGCGTCCACGTAGGCCTTAGTCTATATTTGTTAACATTTATAGGCGATTTGAGATGCAAAATGTTATTAATCTAAACATGTGCCATGCACCAGGAGATTAACAAGTCCAGACATCAGCAAGGTTTATGCATGCGTATTTCAGCCAGTAAAAAACCTTTATAAGCATATTTCACTTAAGCTCACGGTAAAGTTGATCAGTTTGCGCTAATGAAAGAAAACTTTCATGGCAGCGCACATGCTTTGACCGGCCTCATATTTGCTCCTTCTGGAGTAATGTTTTGATAACTGAACGATAGGATTGATTCTGATTTCCTGAAAATGTTTTTTACATTTGCATTTCATTACGACATCTCCAAATAATCGCCGTCAATTACATGACAATGATTTACGACCCAATTCCTTTTGTTAAGTTCGTTCAGAAAATTTTAGTTGGAAATTACGAGTCTGTTATAGGTATTTGCGGGAAATACTTTTAATTAATTTGCACAATCTGCAACTGCTGTTCATGTTGTGAATTAAATATACATTTTCAGAATATCTAGCCCCCTGCACAAACACGAAGGCCCCTAATGTAAGACATTCTGGTGACGGTTCTGCCCAGACCCTCAGACACGGGGGGCATTCCGGGGAAGTTACACCTAAATCTTTTTTGTGACTCCGAACTTTGTTAGGCTCAGAAAAATTTGTTTTAAACATATGATAAAAACAAAAATATTCCCTCCTAAAATGTATTTTGCCCCCAAACATTAAAACCTGACTACGGGCCTGGTTCTGCCCAAATTGTGTCTGCAATTAGGATATTTTGTTTAGAAATCCATTCGGCCTCGAGATGTAGCATAACGTCGAAAACGTTTTTATAAATGGCCATTAGGGGGGCCCCTATAAGCATTTCGGTGAGGGCAGAAACGTTTTTATAAATGGCCATTAGGGGGGCCCCTATAAGCATTTCATTTAGGGGTGTAGTGGGTGGGGAACGCGTGGGAAAGGCGTTGCCACACTTTTTCATGTTTTTGTTTGTAGTGTAATGAAAGTGAATGCTTCAGTAAATACTGATGTTTGGAGTGCTGTCGAAAATGGCTGTTTTTTTGGGTGCGTCCCCACACTTTTTTAGCACTACACCCCTGGTGATAACTACACCCCTGGTGATAACTACACCCTTGGTGATAACTACACCCCTGGTGATAACTACACCCCTGGTGATAACTACACCCCTGGTGATAACTACGCCCCTGGTGATAACTACACCCCTGGTGATGAGGCACTTTCAAAGTTTAGTGATTCACGAAAGATCGCATCACGGTTGCCAAATGAAAAATTCAATAAAAAGCCAAATAGTGTTGGAAAGAGGACAGAAAGAGGCCAGACCAGGTACGCCGCAACGTCGATTGGGCTGGGGGGGCAGTAAAAAAGTTGAGGGCAATGGAAATTTATGAAAAACAAAGAAATTGTTATCAATTATGCTTGCTACTGTTCAACAACAATGTTGACCTCAGAAATAATAAAGGAAACTATAGAAAATTTATTTCAATTCGGTCGTGATAAACCATAAAATTCCGATGATACTGTTATGAAAAAGACACCTTTGTCCCCGTTGTCCACCTTTTCGACAGTCAGGGGGCAATGCCACCGATTTCCGGCGTCCCTGCTTACCGCTATCAGCAGCCACTGTCTCGAAGCAATACCTGCCAAGATGTCTGCGCTCAACAGTCACATGCGGGCGTGGCAAAACACCTAATATCGTAACTTGAAGTGAACATTAAAAGATTTGTTGCCATGTTATTGTTACACAATAAAGGCCAACAGTAACACAATCCGATCGCAAGCTTGGCAACCTGCCTCTGCCGGCAAAGGAGCGGACATGAATGAATTGCAAGTTCACCACTGCATGACACCAGAGCACTGATCCTGGCTCTTGTGCAGTGTGAGTGTCGTACCGGCTAATAAACTGTCATTGCAATAAATAAATTAATCAATCGGAATTGAGCTGCTGACGCCATGTTTCCTACAAAATTTTGGTTCTTATTCCCAATTTCCAGTTGGGAGGGGCAAATGCCCGTGTTGCACCCCCCACTGTGGACGCCCATGGTTTTGACGTATCACGAGTTCAAAACTGTTTGCTTGAGTTCAGTGTAAAAGCGCTCCTATAGTGGTCATTATTTTTGCACTTGTATGTTCAGCCAGGGCCGGATTAACCATTGGGCAAACCGGGCTAATGTCCGGGGCCTCGCGCTTGAATATCAAAACACTCCTTTACTGGTTTTTCATGTTTTTAGGCTGTTCGCATGCGTCAAAATTGTAGAGCTTTTTGATGACTGCGTTTATGACAGCTTTGGCATTTATCGTTTTTCAGTGACTTTAAAGAAATGAATCAAACAGCACCACACTTTATAAGCTCCAATACAGTGATACCAAATGAACCAAGATTGTAACCTTCACCAAAAAAGCGTATATATTCGTACAATAGCAACCCAGAAAGCTGGTATTACGAACAAAAACATATGAGTATGCTTGTCTGAATTGAAACGAAAATCAAAAACAGAGTTTCTCTTCAAAATTTTCTTCTTATTGCCGTGATATTGTTACGTAATAAAGACCAACACTAGAACAATCCACTATCAAGTTTTGCAACCAATGCTCTCACTTTTAGTGATTTTGTCTCTAGATTGGAAGTTTTGACCTCTGTAGGGATTTTCCGAAAAGTATGAAAACGTGTAATTTGAACTATTTCAGTTTGTGTTGCAAATCATCTTTGTCGCTATTTTTAACATTTATCCCAGCACCGATTTTATGCTTCACCGCTTGTGCAGGAGGCGGCGATGGTGAGCCAAGGAAAAAAGTAGTGGAGTCAACATAAATGTCTCTCCTGCATGTTGATTTTCTGTTGTAATGAAGATTGATTTGTTATGATTAAACCTATCAAACCCAACATAGGCTTGTGAATATCGTCAGAACCGTCGCCAGAAAATCTTCAAATCATTTGAAATTTTGCTGCCTGAAAGTTATCTGCAGTATATGTCAATCAAACGAGCTTGAACGTGACATTAAGCAAAAAATGGGGGTAAAGCAGGGGGGCAGCCAAAATTTGGGGGCCATGGTCCATCTATCCCCCCCTAAGGACTACCACTGGGGGCGGGGTACAAGCCCATCCCCAAAGGTTTTGATTTGGTGAAAATCCGTGTAAATCTGGGCAAAATTTCTGAAAACCTTCACAAAACCTCTAAAAATCTGTGCAAACCCCTGAAAATATGAGCAAAAATAGCGCCCTACTGAGGCCAAAACAACATTAAGAGTTTTTTTTGGACGTCACTTATTATGGAGTATTTTTCTGGCAACTTTGGGAGAATTCGGGCAAAAAGTTTTGGCACCACCAAAAATTTGCCTGCTCCTACACCTATGTGCTGCAGCACCACAGATTTAGGGATTTTTTGGTACTGTTCTAGGGATTTTTAGAGTTGCATTTGTGAGAGCCCTGTTCGCAACCTGCCTCTGCAGGCAAAGGAGCGGACATGAGTTAAATGCAGGTTCATGATTGCATGACACCAGAACAGTGAACCTGACTCTTATGCAGTGTCATACCGGCAAGTAAACTGTCATTGCAACAATTAAATGAATTAATCGGGACTTAGTTGCTAACTTCAGGTTTTCTATAAATTTTTGGTTCTTAGTCCCAATTTCCATGAGGGCAAATGCCCGTTTTCCCCCTGCGAACGCCCATGAGTGCATCCAGTTAGCAAGGACCAAAGACAAACAGTTTTAGAAAACATGCCACGGACATCAACGCAGCGAAACGTTCATGTAATTCACAATTCGCTTTTTTTGCAATGCAACTTTCTATTTGAAGAAATTAACCACGTGCAAACCGCCGTATATGGGCACCCCCAATTGTCTCTGGAGTGTAGGCTGTCAGTTTTGACCGGTGCTCTCGCAGAGTTGAAAAGAGGGCACGTGAAATGCTACGCAGTTGCGTTAAGCATTTAGGGGGCCTCGCGGTCACGACTTTGCCAGGGGCCTCGCGTTCATTTAATCCGGCCCTGTGTTCAGCAACAATGTTGACTTCAAAACTAATAACAGAATTTATAGGAAATGATTTTCAATTTTATGTGTGCTCGAATAGCTGTACTGAATTTGTTTCAAGTCGATCTTGACAAAACATGAACTTACTTATGAAATCTGTTATGTAAGGGCACCCGTTTCTCCCCCTTTAAAAGAGCAGGGAGGCTGTGCCTCCGTAATGCACCCCCGTTCCGGCGTCCCTGGGCCAGAGCGATTGTTTCAAGGCCAGAAAAAAGCCAAACTTTTTTGTGGTATTGGTATTCCTTTGTCACAAAGAAACATCTAAATTGCAAGAATATCATTAGAAATTTTCTTAGAAATTGAGATTAAGTCTTGCTTGGCATTGTATTGGAGTTCATTACTGATGCTTCTCTGACTTTTCATGGTTTGTGAGATTGCACACTTTGGTTACAATGGTGCCACAGTTTACATACTGATCCAGCGACAGCTTTCTGCACCCATGCGAAAGTCATCTCCCATTCAGTCCTATTCTTACGACTAGAATCATAATAGCACTTACTCGACGTCCTTGTCGCATTTCTACCGTGGAGACGCAGATATGTCTGCGAGCGTTGAGCCTTGTTGGTGCTTACAATGCACTACACAATGAACACATTTCCAGTGGTTACGCAAAATATTTATATCGAATCTCGCATTCTTCAAATCTCACTAACATCAGAACGCGGGCGTCGGTATAATTGAGCATTTATTTAAAAGAAATTGCAATTGTATTACCGAAAAAAAATGGATAATATTTGCATAAGCGGAAACTTTTTCAGCGTAAAAACGCCAAAAAAACAGCCAAAAGGCCAAACGAATTTTTTAGGGCGAACCACCTTGAGTTGAAGCCAAAGAAAGGCCAAAACGACAAATAAAATTTTGTAGGCCAATTAACTTGAAACAAGGGCAGCAACCTGGCAACCCTGGATCGCATCGTTCGACCAACAGAAATAAGCATTTCGTTGGCAAGGTAAGCATTTTTGTGTGATACCTAACGATTGTCACAGAGAACCTGGTGTATTTAAACAAGTGAAGTCCTTCTTGGCACCCCCATAAATGATTGCCCCTAAAACCCTGGTCTGGGTCCGCTGGTGCAAATTCCCGAACTTACTGACTGCAACCGTTCACATTGTATGGAAAAAAGTCGTGTAAATATTACGAATTAACCATCAATAAATAGATTGCGGACCAGTAAGCACGTCTTGGTTCAAAGATGCTTTGTATGCTAATAATGGTTACGGAAATGCTCGTGTTCTGACTGAACACAGATCTGTTTCACATTTACGTTACCCGGTTTCACGCCACTGGTCATCGTGAGGGGCGTGTCATTGGAGCACCTTCACCGAAGCGTGATAAACAACCGTCGCGCGAATGAGTCACATGTTTCCGTGGAGAGTAGAGTGAGACGCATTGTAGTTTGAAGCTAAACGCACGGAATGTATAGTAGGTTAACGTGGTGATTAACGGAAAGGCAGTGGTGGCATGCAGGTCGTAACTAACGTGTAGAAGGGTTTTAAGTCTGACTGGTAGGAAAACAGATGCCAAAGGTATCATGCTTCAGCACTTTCAGGTTTTGCTGTGTTCTTTGAAAAGTTATCCACAATACCAGTGGTTATATTACTGCGAAGATTGATTAGTACTGACGTACAAACTTGCACAACAAATCGTGTTTCTATGCGGTGTGGTGTTTGAAGCCAGTGGCACACGCCACCAGAATTTTACGAGTGAGAAAAATACTTTGAAAAAAGCGCAAAACAATTTGAAAAAAGCGCAATCAAGTCTTTGGCAGGCATTCATGGCTTATGTGCGTATCTCTGAGATAATTGTTAGTAATTACGGAGGTATAGAGCTCCTAATGAATCTGAGTATTCAGTGAAACACGAATCGATAGATGAATAGTTCATGAAATTCTGTTAAAAACCTGTTGTTTTTGACATGATTAAAAGAAACCTATAAAACTTATACAACATATTCATTTTTCGTCTTGCACTCGCTCTCAATAAGCATGGGCTGAAAATGCCGGTCGTGGCCAACACACTTTCAGGCCCATAATTTTTTTTAGTCAAGATTTTGAGCAACGTCACTGCAGCTTACTTCGTTTTTGGTATGACACACAGTTTTTGACGATCTCTTATTTCAAATGGTTGCATGTTTTTATACAGAACAATGCTCAGCGACAATCTGAGCATAGCTTCAGCCCAACAACTTTCTAAGTCTGGTGTTTGTAACTCAAAACTTTGTGTTGCCTTAGGGAGCATGCAAAAAGCTCTTTAGTCTTATCTGAGTGCTTTTGCTACCAGTCATGGATTTTAAGGTCACAATGATTCGCTGTGGTTGCATTGTTGTAAACTTCGCAAAAGGCTTATCTTGAATCAGCAGGATAAGCAGTAGGCCTAGGCACTGAGCCAACTTTTAAGTTCTGAATCTTGCAACCACATATGTCAAAACTTTTGGCAGCTTTGGTTTACCGGGAAGTTTTTTACTAGACATTACTACGTAGTAGCGTAACTGAACCACGTGGAAATATCGCGCCGTGGGATAAAACATATTCTACCGATGTTGTCTTTTAACCTAACGCGCTCACTAACCACACAAGCAAATCAATCAGGCTTCACCAAGCTATCTAATTACTTGTTATTATGATACAATTATCAACTTGGAGCAGCTTCGTTGCATCATAATACAAATTCCAAATAACTGTAGGCAGCTGGTTGTGCTTTGTCCTGGTGTTACCGAATTAAAAACGTCATAAAGAAGATAAGTATATTTTTTGATGAAGAAGGTGCAAAAGTTTTCATCTTGAAAAACTGTTGAAACAAGCTTTTGGTCAGGAATTTGTTACCTGTTAAACCTGCCAAACGGTTTGTAAAATCCTGCTAGAAAACCAGAACTGTTAGATTGAAAATTTACAGCTAACAGTGAGAAAATCCTGTTAGATTTAGCAGCAAATTAGCTAAAATTGCAACACTGCTGACCGCAATCTTGAGCCTTTTGTTACTTAACTGTACAAAAAGAATCAAACAAAAATTTCTGGACACAGACAGCGTTTGAAAACCTTCGAAATACTAACTTCTTAGACTGAAAAAAATCTTATATGTAATGTAATAAATAAGATTTATTACAGAAGACCGCGGGGACCCCAAAAGCGCGGGGCCCGTAGCAATTGCTACATTTGCTACTATTGTTAATCCTGCACTGATGGTCTGTATACCAGGGAGATCAAGAACATGCCGACTTGTTTTGCTGTTAATGTCATTCAGCCTTGGGTCTGTGGCTATGAACTGCGAACTCATCGTTTTATTTCTATCTTAAACATTCCACCCCACTTCTCAAAGATTTTCTTGTGTATGTGATGAAGCGTGAATATAATTTCTAGCAACACACGCAGAGGATTTGGCTGGATAAGTAACAGCAGCAGCAGCAGCAGAGTGTTGTGTGTGCCTGTGACCCATTTTAAGTGAAGACAATGCAGAATACGGTGATACAGTTAATCCGCGAAACATAGGCGTAGCCAGGGGGGTCATGAGCCCCCAATTTTTAGAACATAATATAGTTATTTTGTGCTTTGAGAGGCGGTGTCTCAAGCAAAATAGTGTTATTCGCCTAAATTAAAACATTTTGGCCTTCCCCAAATTTTTTGGCATCCATCAAAATTTTTGGCTGGCTACTCTACTGCCGCGAAAGAATGCATTGTAGGTGTTTTAACGAATAAAATGATGCTGTCTCAGTTCTTGCATATCGCTGTGTGGGTTTTTAGTCCTTTAAGAAACATCGGTTACAACCATACATTTTTGAAAATTGTCGGGCACTGGTCAATTCGAAGCGGTTGAACAGCAAGAGATCGAGCAGCTGACTACGTCCGACTCTGCGCTAAAACTTACAAGACCAAACTCGCTTCACGCGAATTACTCGGCATGGCACTAATCACGCTTGATTCGGCCGCCGTTTAATACGATTATCCAGTGTTTCTCAAGGCTTCTTACGTGGCCGAGATAACGTGTGGTGGAAATTGCCTGGACATTGTTAGTATAAGCAACGCTTTTATACGCATAAACAAACACACGTTATCATGCAGTACCGATTTAATCCACGATGCAGTTCATTGAGAAACTTGCTGCCGAACACAACCAATCAGTTTCTTAGTTGTCGTAGACGTTTGAAACGCTAGACACCGCAGACCATCTTCCACAGTAATTTTTCAAACATCAGACGCATTTGTTATGTTCAACATTTAGGAAAAATCAGAACGAATCCAATGTCTGACGGAGTTGCGGTGTAAGGATCATATATTTGCGTGTTCCCACGCTGTAGTGATTAGATGTCTCGATAGCTGCATTCTAAAATATATTTCACCAAGCTCCGGGCCCACTCGAATACTGCGCTGTGACCCACTTGTTGAGAAGCACAGGTCTCATCGATCCAATTCGCACAAAACGAAATCCAGCCTGAAAAGTGCTCTAGTTTTTATCCATCCGCTCATCTGGGACGTTACTCCTGTTAATCGCTCTTTGGTGGTGGTCAGACACGCGCTTTGCAATTGCTTAACTACCTTTGTGATGTAACAAGCAATGCTACATGATATCACGAAGACAAATTTGGTATGAAACCATGGATCGCAAAGCCAACAACGCGCGCATGCAACTCGGTTTGTCATTTCGTGCCCGGGGGGCCGGTTTGGCGTTAAATGTTGTGCAAACTTGGCAAATAGTTTTATTGTAAATGGTAGCCCCTCCGTTTGTAATGTATACATGTTTTGGTTTAATTACCTTTAAGACAATGGCGTTATTTTGTTGGCTTCGTATTAGGCAGGGTTTCTTAACCTGGAGTGCTGAAATCAATTTCAAGGGGTGCTGGGAAAGGTCACATATGTGGCGGTGAAAGGTAAAAGGAATACGTTTGTCTTTACTTTATCCTTATAGTAACCAGGTGTCAGCCAATGGTAGGGGGTGCTGGACTGCTTAGGCGTGACTAAAAGGGGTGCTGAGGTAGAAAAAAGTTAAGAAACGCTGGTATTAGGGGACGAATAGTGTTCATCACAATGTGACTTCACAGCCTGGATCTACCGTGTTTCTTACCACCTCAGTGTTTTTCCAGCTGTGGCAGCGTTGCGCGTAATACAAACTGAGCTTGTTTAGTTTACCGTTTCTGAGGAGGGCCATGCATCCCAACAACTGAGTTGTAGCTCACGAACAAGCAGATTGTGTGATTTGACATCAGAGTGAACCCGTTGGCAACATTACAAGTCTGGGCAACGATGCTTTCACTGAGCTTTTACTCCAAAGCTCAGTTTCTCCAACAGAAGACCGAAAAGTAATGTTTTTCAGTATGACATCTGAGTACTGGGAGTGTGGCAGAGACTTGAGTTATGCAGAGGAACAGGAAAGCTGCCGTTCTTGTGGTACTACAACCGCATGACTTGGACAAGTTTAGGTAAGGTAGACGTCTGGCATGATTTGCAACATCAAGACGTATAAGTACTTTTGAGTGAAACGAAATACGGCTGAGCTCTGCTTTGATGACTTTGCGATAACACTCTGACTTGCACATATCTGTTTTTAAGTAATTAATCTTCACAAACGGCGACGCAGTTGGAATTTATCAGCAAAATTCTTTTGATAGGATATCGGTGTCACGTAACTCTACGCATCCTCAGTCCTGGAATTTTATTCAAACATAATAATTGAAGTCGACCTTTCGACAAATCTGTTTTCATAACTTTGCGATGATTCCGCTGCTCATATCCACGTTTCAGTGACAGTTCTCCACAAGGGCAAAAGCAGCTAAATTTGCTTGCAAAGTGTTATGCTAGGAAAGCATTTCGCGTTATTTACGCATTTTCAGTCCTATAAATTGCAAGCAAAGACTTACGGGTCAAATGATTAAAAACTACAGAAAGACTTAGAAAACGCACGTTGACCGTAGTTTCAAATACACGTTATGACCATAATGCTGTTTTCACTGTAGCTAGAGAGGTAATCTAGCGACAATTTCGAACGGCTGAATTCAAGCAGCCTCTTTGAATGAGTCATGTAAGCAAGGTTCCACTGCACGTGACCTGCTCAGCTGGGAATTGCTGACCAACGCGATTGGTCTATCAGTTACGAAGCCTGTTTCATCTTTTAAGCGTTTCTCTTGCGCAACTAGTTTTTTTAATTTTCTTTCCTCTTGCTTCAGTACGTCTCTAAAAGTTTCTTGAAAGTTAAGTTGTTATTCAAACAGGCGCGTAGCCAGGGGCGCAATTGCTCCCCCCAATCCCGAAAGTTGCGCCAAAAAACTTTCAGGTTAATAAAGCTTTTGGTGTGTAAGCCAAAGAAATGCTTCAGTGCAAATCAATGTAACTGCTTACGGAACCTGTCCTACTTCAGATTTTTGTCGAACCTGATCCATGCAGTATGGTTTACTAATTGTCCACGATTACTCAAGCGTTGTGTACAGTGTAGATGGTGGAGAACTCATATCATGGCTGTCCTTTACCTGAGGCTTCCTCCTGTGGAAGTTTATGATAATGAAATACAAACGTGCATTTAAGCGCTTGCAATCAATAACCAAAACAAGGAGTAACGTTTTTCGCAGCTACTTCTGACGCACCAGTTTGCTGTATCCCACCTGATGGTGCTGAAAGCTTCATTTCGAGGCCATGGCGAAATTCCTCTCTGATAACGCTGACGTGCTACAAACATTGTATAACGTACCCTTGTCTGCAGCATCAGCCGTAGCATTAAATCAGTGCTCGTCAAACGTTCGTCATGGTGGCCGAAAACGCCTTTTCAGTCGCAAGCAAAGGCCCATGCTTATTTTTGATGCCCAATTTCAAACTTGTGCTCCATTCAGGTACTTGTTATATGACAATGCTGTGATAATATTATAAACTGTATAATGACAAACGTCAAAATATCAATGATTCATTTTTTGCAGTAGCTTATCGTTTTAGCCCACGCAACCATAACATAGAAAGTGTTGCGCGGCCCAATCAAAAGTGTTAAACGGCCCACAATTGGGCCGAGACCCACAGTTTGCCGACAAATACCTTAAATAAACATCTTTTTTTTGTTTTTGTATAGTTTTAAAACTAAAAACATGAATGTGACGGTGATATGTGCTTCATGCTTCAAAGCTCAAACTTTGTCTACAAAGCAACCCAGCTCCAGTCTTTTTTATTACTCAATTACGTCATAGATATTGTTTAGCAGCAATAGCATTAATTCTAGATATTTATTTGTGATGAATGATTAAGGACTGAAGATGTGTAATACACGAAACTAGTTTCCTTACGCAATAAATTGCGATAGATTCGCTTGGTGTGGGTCACTGTTGTGGCTTTACAAATATTGCTGACATGTACAGGGTGTTTCACAATTGTTGAAACAAAGCGATTGGGCACAAATCCAGGATTTTAAATGATACCACAATGATGATTACATTTATCGAAAGGTGAAAAGATAACATTTTATAATCTGCAACTGTTTGTCCTCAAATCAGAAATAATATGTCAAGAAGAGTCCTAGAGTACATGCTCCAGATGTCCACCGTTCTGTCGTCGCAGAGATTTGCTC
>Ga0210059_1006350_pt1 | contig 18979 bp, 12 predicted proteins | sample Ectturendosymbi2_FD_188042 | JGI IMG/M metagenome (GOLD analysis project Ga0210059, IMG submission 188042) | Ecteinascidia turbinata endosymbiont from Florida, USA - Sample 2 (SPAdes) (version 2) | ecosystem: Host-associated > Tunicates > Ascidians > Unclassified | place: Key West, Florida... | reverse complement strand
CGCAAGCTTTACTTCAAGCGGGCCGAACAGTACGTCAAGGAGTATCGCATGAAAGAACGTGATGGCATCCGGCTTGCCCGAGAAGCGAGGAAACACAACTACTACGTGCCCGACGAACCAAGACTGGCATTCGTTGTTCGAATCAGAGGGTAGCGTTGCGTACTCGTGCTATTTGCAGTGTTATTGCTCGTATTGCTGCTCCTGCCCTATGCTTTTTTCATAGACGTACGAGGCCGGGGGGCAACTCCCTCAGATTGGGGCACGATTTTGAAAAAATCGGGCAAATGTCCCCGATATGTTTAGGCAAGTTGTTATTTTTACTCCACGATACTGAAATGACAATTCCATTATTTTCAATTGCAATTCTCGTTTCCAAGAAGGAAACAGATTTGGGCAAATCGAAAATTTTTCCCTCCCCAAACCAACGATCCCCGCACGCCTATGGCTTTTTTGGCATGTAAAATCATTCTTTCACACTCTTTTCGGAATTAATTCTATTGCATTTTGTGCAGTATTAACCAAGTATGTCCAAAAGTGAAGAAGGTTCTGCAGCTCCTCTGCTTGCGCCAGATCCACAACGGCGTGTTCGTGAAGTTGACCAAAGCGACTTTGCAGATGCTGCGTATCGCCGATCCGTTCATTGCGTGGGGGTGAGTAGGAACAATCAGTCACGTGACGTATGTTCACGATGACTTCAATTCCTGCAGTGTTGATATAGAGGAAGAAAACTCGGCTGAATTTCAGTAACAAGAAAAGTGAAGGTTGTTTTTCGTCAATGCACATCTCCAAAAATAGCAAAAATCACTGCACGTTTTATGGTCATGTATGTTCTTTACTGAAGCGAAGTGATTGCAACTGATTCCTTGGATGTTCATTTAGACATCCTAAATTGGATGTCGTTGATTTGGCTGCGCCGCGTAAAAGTTGTAGGCACACTTTACAACTTACAAAAACTTTAATATGGCTCTTGAAAGCTTACGAAAACCATGCCAATTAAGGAAACTGCGTGTGCACTGTGCACGCTCGATAAGTATTTGAAAAGCTAACAGTTCATCACACCACTATTATGGACAACAAAGGGTGAGTTCATATGGATTTCTCTTTACTTAGAAATATGGGGTAAGTAAAGAAAGTTTTGAAAAACGTGAGGTAACCTTCGCTGAGGATTTTTGTTATCATTCCATGGATGATAAAAACGTTTTATGCAAGAATTGAACATTTTATCGCGAAATTCTCATAAAAAGAAAAATATAAGTCAGGGTTGATTGTCTTTCAAACTATTCAAAAACTTCCACACTGCGTGACAAGAAAGTTTTCACAAGACTTCGCAGCAAAAGTCAATGTACAACTTGAAATTACTTTCAAAAATATTTTTCTAAAATTTAAGCTGTTGGTTTTAAAACTATTGGATCTTTTTGCAGGTTTCAGATTTTTTTGAAAAGGAATTATTTAAAGCGATGAAAATTCACGCACAAGCTATTTGTAAACCATGTTTTTCTGAGTCTAGTAATTTTCTGTATGTCTTTAAGTGTAACAGAAGGTTAGAATCGCTAATGTTTGTTACATCACAATACATCCATTATCTTCTTCCACCATGGTTTTCTTCTTTCTTCCTCTCTCCTCCTTTTCCCCCACACTTCATATTCCTTACACGCTTCCTCCGCAGCTTCGTAATCGCCGACCAATTTTTCGCTCTGAGCGATACAAAAGAGGACCTCCCACATCCACTTGCACTTATCTTCCTTACTCTCTGATGTCACTTCCAACATTTGGTTTTTGACGTAATGCATGAGTGGGATCACGTGACGCTTAACAACCTCCTTCATGGTGACGTCACGTTCTATCATCCCCATGTTCGCCCTGTGCATTCCCCGCCTTAATATACCACCAACACACTCACACATCCTCCACAAATTTCCTTCCTTCTCAAACAGAGAAGCTGCTGCGAAATAAGCAGGAATAGATTCTTCGAAGCAATCAGCTTTTTTCAGCAGATCTTCAGCAAAACTCCACAACTCCCTTGCTGTTATTGTGATCTCATTTATGATAAAATAATGTATTTCTTTGTTCGTTTTTTTTGCTTCGCCAAACTTCCTGGTTGCTAAGCAACTTTTATAATTTTGCAACAAACTTGGAACTTGGCTCAAATTTTCTGCTGAACTCGAAGTGTCTGAAAAATGACAAAATAGGAGTAAGTTGTGTAATACATATGCATAGAATAAATGCTTAGTAAAAATTTGTTTTTTTATTTCTTTTGACTTCTTCAAAAAACTAAAATAATTCCGCGTTTATAAAAAAATATGTATAGTTTTTTGAAAGCTTTTTTAGGGTGAATGAAACTGTTAGGTATATCCCAGTTTTATGCTCCAAAATTCAGCGCTTATTTGAGTGGCGAGCGGAATCCCCTAATTATAAACTTTCCAAACTACAAGAACTGATGCTTTGGTTTTGAAGTAAGTCAAGCGCATGTGTTTTATTTTGAAGTGAACTTTTGTAAGCTTCACAGTAAGCTCTTCAGATTTGTAATGAATTCTATCAGTTTTATGAAGATTTTTCTGCTTTTTCTCAATGGTGCTTTGCGCTATATATTATTCTTGTCTCTTATGTCATAGACCCGTTTGTTTTATCTCAACACTTTGCTCAGTACTTGAAAAAAGTCAACTACAACAACGAAATCCTGCCATTCTTCCCCGAGACCAAATACCTCGGAATAACGTTGGACAGATCGCTCACGTATAGCCGACACCTTGAGTCACTTCGCAAGAAGCTGACTCGCAATAAGATCTCGTGTCGCGCTCTTGAGACGGCTTGCTGGTTCCGGTTGGGGTACTGGAGCAACAAGGTTGCGAATAGCCGCCTTTGCCCTGGTCGATTCAACCGCAGAATACTCTGCTCCTGTCTAGTGCCGCAGTGCTCACACCCGTCTTACTGACCCGGCTAATGACGCCTTGCAAATTGTGACTGTATGCCTGCGTCCTACACCACAGCAGACAACCTTCCCATTCTCGCAGGCATCCGACCTGCTGAGCTTCGTTGCAGTGGAACAACACTGTCTCTAGCACCCCTTGCTTTGAAGCCTGGACACCTGCTCCAATCAGCGCTCACCTGTACATCGAGTGCAAATGCACGGCGCCTCAAATCGAGACAACCATACGCACACGCCTCATCAGTTTATCTGACAACAACACACGTGCGGCGCACTGGGCGGATCATCAATGGAGTGTGGAGTGGGCGGACAACCCTACAAGACTCTGCACTTTCATCCCCGACACCGGTACCCATCCCTTCGAAATGACCCTCCCAAGAAGAGCCTGGGTCCGGCTTAACCGCCTCCGCACCGGTGTCGGACGCTTCCGATCCTGCTTGTACGAATGGGATATGGCCTCCCCTGCGGCTTGCGAGTGTGGTGCAGAAGAACAAGCCATTGACCACGTTGTCCTGCAATGTCCAACCCATCGACCTCCTCATGGACTGCACGAACCGACGGTTCTGGACGATGAGACAATCGAATGGCTGCTCAACACCTGCCCCAAGATCTAGTGCGGCCTAGCATTGGTTTGAACTGACTCAAAAGAAGAAGAAGAAGTACTTGAATACTAGCGATTGATGCCCTGAGCTGTTGGTAACGAGTTGGATTTTTTATAAGAGTCTGTTTATGGGAGTCGGCGCCTACATTACCAACATGTTGTACTTCTCTCTGACATACCAAGTGACCATTATATTTTGGAACATTTTCTCTGTCGCTAATCCAATCCAAGCACAAACAAAGAAGATGGCAATATTAGAAAGATCAATTTGTTGATAAAATTGTTTGGTTTTCTTTGCTCACTAAAATAATTATTTGTTGCTGGGAGCCTGTGAAAATCGATGAAAGCGAAAATAAAGAAAAAACAGTTAAAACCTGGGTTTTAATGATGTTGAAACCCGAAAACGCAAAATCACCTGATTAGCGCGATTAGTGGATTTGTTTGATGGTATACCGGCGTTTGAACGCAGCTTTGCTGAGGTCGGCTTCACAAAATGTTTAAACACGTTCAGCTTGCGAAGTAGCAAAATTATATTTTGTATTTCGTTTTCGTCTTGATCATAAGTGTTCTTATGCAATTTGTCGCAAATGAAAATGCACTTTTTAGGATTTTTTCCACTTTTTGTTCCAACAGACTTGAAATATTTACCGTATATTTGAAGACGACCAGACGACCAATATATATCAGCAGTTGGTTGTCAACGACCTGTTTTTTATGCGCATGTACTTTAATAAATCGTGGAAGATGTTTGTGTTTATATTACTGACTTCTTTGTGTGAACGTCTGGATGAATTTTTTTACAAGACCAAGTTTGGCAGCAGTGGTTTTGTTCAAATGTTTAAACTTGATAGTTTCGAAAGAATGTAACCCATTGTGTGAATCCAATTAGACCAGCAGGGTGCAACATCTCTCAGGCTAGACCTGTGTATGTAATTTCAGAATAAAAACATGAATTGTTTCTTCAAAAAACAAATAAGTTATTATCAGTGATAGACAAACTTATGGTGGTTCAGGGCATATAGCGTCTCCCGAACACTTTTGCGGGTTATTGCTGCTTTCCCTACAAAGCCAGAGCATCTTTTGCAGGTTTGTTCTCGACTTTCATGTTCGGGAAGTAACCACTAAAAGAGTTGCTCGTTTTTCAAAGATTTTGCCGGCTTTCCAAACGTTTTAATAAGTTTTTTTGCAGTTTCATGAAATTGCAGGCCCTTCTAAATGTTTTCAACTTCTTTCTGCTGATGTTTGAGACATGTGCGTATCGTTAACTGCTTTGCCTTACTAATACAAGCTATCGCCCACCGCCACAACATAATGTAGACTTGGTAGCCCGCAGCTGTATTTTTTCGGCCTTTGATAACACATGTCTTTGTAAGGCATTTCTAGCGTTCTACGACCTATTTTTTAAGAAACCTTCCGATCCCATCAATTTTTAATTTAATTATCAGAAATGACACGATCCACAGATTGTTCATGACTGTAATGTGTAATAGTGTTGCCAACTGGCATATTTTAATGCCAAACACAATGTATAATTGTTGAAAATTAACCATTGACGAAAGATAAGGGTATGGGCTACGAAAGAAAACTGGCTTCTTGGAAAAATGCAAAGTTCATCAAGTTTCGCGCTGCTCAAATATGTCGCGAAATTATCGAAAACTGCAGCAGCCCTAAATGACTAGCTGTTAACACCGGGATCCAATATCATGAAGGCAATGCCAGATTTGCAAAACCCGATTTGTCAATAAGACATCACTTGGAAAAAGGTTTTTCCCATTTTTAGCAGGGCCTACGAGAGGGGTGTAGAACGTACATCGGGCCCGGTACGTACGTGGGCCTGGTAGAATGAAAGAACGCACGCTCAGTTTTACTGTAATCAAGCTCCAATTTGATGTTCGCTTTCTCCAACTACAGTGCTGGTAGCTATAACCAGTGTTCTCTCTAAAATCTTGACAAACGTGAATTTTCCTGGTAATTTTAACAAAAATTTTCCCAAGCTTTTCAGCAACTAAAGACGGTTCTCAAACTATGGTAAGCGTACCACTTGTGATATGCGAAGTTCTTCCTGGTGCTACGAGAGCAACTCATTTAGGTTTACCAGAGATCAAACAAAATAATAGAAACTGGACATAACCGATCTTCTAGTCCGCGTCGTAAACATTGTTTTAATTCACGCCAATGAAGCAGAGAGTGACATTTCACAATACAATTTCACACCTTACTTCATTGTTGTATCGATGTTCCGGAATGCAGTATTTTTTCATTGAGAGGTCATACGTCTGCAGTTTATAATTTGAAAAATCTAATAAGTTAGTTACAGGGTAATACAAGTTTGTGAGGAACTGGAACCGCAGCAGATTTTCATGACGAAGTCGATAGCCCCAAATTAAGAATGCGCAGGCTTCGGCCAAGATGGGCTCATTTAGCCTTGAACTGGTTACAAAAACAATACTGAACTGTTACGTTGCAAACCACCTCTGACGGTCCAGTAATTAACACGAATATGCTCAACTGAGCAGGATAGCCAAGACTAGAGACTGCCTAAGCGAATAAACGCCTCCTGCAAAGAGTTTAAATAATCTGTTTAATTAAGAAAACATTCAGAATAAGAATAAAAAGGCGTTGGACAAAACATCTCATTGTGGGTCGCATGCGGCAGGCGGGCCAGCGTTTGGACCGTGGCGATTTAGTAATAAAAAATAAGTGTAGCGATAATGATGTTATTCGGAGTTTAACTACTGTATTTTCTGTTTGAATTTTCAAAGTTTTCAACCTCTGGCTGGTATCTTGAATAGTATTCATTAAAAATTCGTGTCTTTTATTTGCGAGTTCTGCAGTTTTTTCAAATAGCAGTTGTTCGAGAACACTGTACGAAACGACAAATTGCACGCCAGTTGATGAAACATGGTCACCGCTGCTAGCTGCTTTTAGAGCAGTATCTTTTTGTTGTCACCTTCGTTTATGTTGCAATATTTTGTGGCTATATGCCATTCACAGGGACGCAAGAACAACGGTTGGGCAGGGGAAGCGGTAAAAGAGTTGAGGGCAATGGAAACTTATAAAATACAAAAAATCGTTGCAAATATACTTGTTTCTGTTCAGCAATAATGTTGGCCTGAAAAGTAAGAACAGAAATTATAGAAAATCATTCTGAATTTTCTGGATACTTGAATAGCTGCAATAAATTTCTTTCAAGTCAGTCTTAATTGATAAACCACGAAACTACCTATGATGCTGTTATGAAAAGTGACCTCCGTACCCGTTGCCCCCTTTTGAAAGGGTAGGCGGGACAATGCCCACGTCATGCCAGCGCTCTTCAGCATCCCTGGTCATTCAGACCAAGGAACGTTGAAACTACGATACAGTAGAGCAGGGGTCGGAAACCTACGGTACGCATGCCACACTTGGCACGCCAAGCAATTTCTAATGGCACGCAGAAGCTCCATGTTTAACATATCACTTTTGTTATGATTCACTCAGAAGGTGCGTTGACTTTGACTTGTACAAAAATACGTTTGCTGTTTGGCACAATAAACTATTTGAAACCTCAAGTTGGCACACAATTAACAAAAGGTTGCCGACCCCGACTCCTGCAGTAGAGTATGTGTGGCGTATTTTCCATATATTCCACTCAGCACAACTGTACACAGTAATAAGCCGCTTGCAAGAAGCGCTGCCGTATCTCATTCTCACAGAAAGACCGCGGGTATTTAGCAAGATCCAGAGCCGCATTTTACAGTCAGTTGTACACTGGCCTGTGATATTCTAGTAAAACGCAACCCTTTGTCAAAGTTGCCCAAAACTACTATGTGTGATACACCACCTCCGCTCAGCAGAAAGAGTCGATTAAAGTTTTACTAACTGCAGCAATTCAGTTATGACCTCAACAGAGGTGCTCAGTTGCTGATCCTGATAAGCACTCATAACTATGCACTAGGTCAATTTCTCAATCCCAGGACATAAATACACAATAAAAAGCATCGACACATCCTTGCGAACTCTAACGGAAGTGTGGAAAATAAGCCTGACGTGTGAATAAGACCAGAATTTTTTTAAAATTATAAATGGCGATCATCTTGAAAAGTAAAAAACTCGCGCTTCCTCCTTTTTCAAAATTCGGAGAAAAACGTATCTTTACTTTGCCTTTAGTTAGCAAAATGTAATGGGTTTTGAAGATTTGCTTAACAACCTGATATATAGACTATAAATCTATGATTGTTGCTTTATCTGGCTCAGTACCAGCTCATTGGAACATACGAAGCTAATAACTTGCAATGTGTTGCCAGTGCAACTAAGAAAGTTGGCAGTGTAACAATGCAGCTGTCATACCTATATTCTGCTCACTATACAAACAAGCCACAAGTTTTGACGAGGGTTGCAGAAGCTAGGGAGCAAGGCCGCAAACAGCTGATATTTTCGGGAGGAAGAATTGTTTCTCGTAACTAGGTTGTTGTACCTAACAACTAAACATGGTTTTGAAAATTCCGGGTGAGAACTCGCCTGGTTGCGTGTCTGCTAGGGGGCCCGGCCTGGTTGCGTGTCTGCTAGGGGGCCCGGCCTGGTTGCGTGTCTGTTAGGGGGCCCGGTATTGATCTTGGTAACCCCTGGTGAAATTTCTCTCGGAGCCCCTGATAATTAGTATAATGCTTTTTGTTACCAGGCTTTTGCTGTCAAACGATTGAAACTAGCTCGTCCATGCCATATTCCTTCTGTCTTTTCTGTAGGATAAGCAGCATAGTTTGGGATGCAAGCCTACACTTTTAACTTAGAATGGCATTTCTACTGATTCAGAATTAAATACTTTTTTTGAAACCCAGAAAGTCTTTTGTGCCGTAACCTGATCAAAGAAGGATCCTTCAATATGCTTTCTTTGACTTCCAAGCAAAGGTTTGCCGGGTCCTTCTCGGCTTTATGGGTATCTCAGCTAATTTTGTGATGAAGATCAATGTTAGCGAGTAATTGGGTACTTTTCGTTTAGAACATGGTCTCTTTTTGTTGGTTTCCAGAGGTTTTTACAAAATAAAAACCCCTTTTAATTTTTTTGTCTATAAAGGTGGTTTCTACGAATCAAAAATCACTTTATTCAATGGCAGTTTGATAGAGTTCGTTGTCAGATGATTTGTTTGCTGATGTTGAAAAGCAAAACCTTGATAGCACTGATTACCCAAATATTTATAATCAGGAAAAACCATCAGTTTGAATTAAACGACGTCGAGTCGTAATAAAATTCACATCTGCTGAATCTGTAAGAGAGGTATGAGATGACAACCACAATCGCTGTAGCAACCTCAAGTTTCGTTAAATGATATACTTTTTACCACAAGTTCTAAATTCTGTTTCCCACTCTTCGGTTATAACGGTTTACTAGGAATAATAACATCAGATTGCTGTTTCATAGAATGTAAAGTTTACGTCAGCAGTATCAGTAAAAGTAATTCGGTGTACAGACATTTAATCACGCGTCATTTAATCAGTAGACAGTTAATCGGTTTAGTGTTTTCGGTTTAGGATTAGCTAGTTTAGTCCGCATTCTTTGATCCAATGAACTATACTAGGCCTATAGCTCGATACTAGCTCAGTGAGATTTTGGTCTACTTGCGTCGTTTTGCGTGTTGATCTGTCTAGTGATAACCATGGGCGTCGGACGGATATTTTCCAGGGGGGGCACTAGGGGATTTTTCTTAAATTTTTCCAGGGGGAGGCCAAAAGTGGTGAAACTTGATTTTTCCCACTCAAAACTACGCAAATAACATTTTGTGCTGAAAATTTCAAGATCTAGGGCGGGAGAGCAAGGTCCCCCTACCCCCTTTCCGACGCCCATGATGATAATGTGTCTAGTGTTTAAATGTCGGTTGCTTGATTGTCTGCGTGATTGACTCTCTAGTAATTAAATGTCAGTGTTTAATCGTCGCGTGATTAAATCAACCGTGATTAACCGTCACCAAACCAGCAATTCACTGCACACGAGAAGCGATGGTCTTGTTCCACTGATAAATTGCATCATTGGCTAACAAAGCTTCCCTCTCTAAAGTCCTGCCCAGCAAATCACTGTTGCGTCACAACATAATGTAGTTTCGGTAGCCCGCAGCTGCAATCATATTATACAGCAGCGATGAACGTTCCTTGCAAGAGATAATATCTTCGTTAATATGGGTTCAATAAATCGGCTAATTTCTGACAAGCTACTTCTGTCTTTTTTTGTCACACTAACAACTCAAAATTATTTGATGCAAGTAGTTGCTTATTCTTTTCAAGTAATGCCTCCACAAAGGTTACAAACAATTCAGGCAATCATGGAATTAAAAAAATGCTGATTCATTCACTATTTTGTCATGTTTGTCGAGACTAGTTACTTGAACACAGATATGTGCAAGTTTGAATCATCTCAAAAAGAAGAAAGCAGAGCCAAGTCGGCTGATTCCTCTAAACATCACAGCAAATTTATAACTTTTAGTCCCTTATTCTTTTGAATTAGATTCCCTTAGCTGTTAGCCTTGCTGTTTGTGGGTTTCATTTAACTCTTTATTGCATGCATTTCGCGGATCTGATTATCCCTACAGAGTTAACAAAACATACACTCTGATGAGATCATACTGTGTGTTTATTGGCAGAGGTGGGCAACTGCTACATTATTAAGAGTGACACTCTCGCTCTCTTTCGTAAATTATATAGCGGCGCTCAGGGGGTAACGCGGTTAGATGGCGTCCGGAGCGAGAAGCAAGTTTGGCCCCCAGTGTTCGAACCTAAGGTCTTTCGGAGGTAAACATACTGTATTTAAGAAAGTACTTGTGACTTTGTTGTGACATTTCGGCGCCTCTGCAGTGAATTGGCGCCGCCATAGTGATTCGGCGCCCGGGGAATTATGGCCCCTTGCCCCCTTTGTTACGTTTTTGGCGGCGTTATCGCTACCGCTACTGAATAAAAACGGTAGCGACCTATCGCTACCGCAAAAAACTACCGCTCCTTTTGCTGCACTCCCCGGCTCAGGTCACCATAGGTCAGTTTGGGCAAACGGTTCTTCAACTTGATTTTAAAAGTAGTTCATGTTCACGTACGAAGCTTGTTCTTTCAGCAGCTGCAGTTTTAGGCACTCTTTCGGGCAGGCCTATCGAAATCTGCAGTGGTGCAACTAAATTCCTACACAAAGTTCCTTCTTAAGATAACCTTCACCAATTTGGATAAAAGGAGCTGGTGCATGCAGGTGCACCAGTAAGCCACGCCAGCAACCTTTGATCGAAGCAAGCAGGAGAGTAGATCACACGAGTGCACGCATTGACGACGTAGATCAATTTGGCGCGAATGGCTCCTGCTCACCTCGTGGTTTGATTGAGAAACAGGCACTAGAGTGTATGACACCTGCTACGTCAAAGGAAAAAAATTGCTTTTGGTTAGCCAGGAAGGGCCTGCACCTTGTTCAGTGGCGTAACTAGAGGTTTGAGCCAGGGGGGGGGAAGCTTAGGTGAAGGGGGCCCACTGGTCACCGTAGGGGGCCGACTAGACAAAATTCAGAAAAAAGTTAAAAAATGATAGTGAATCTCTGGATGTCGTTGATGTCTATACTAGCTAAAACAAATGAAAACACCCCGAAAAACGCATAAAATATCAACTAGAGGAGGCCCAGTTTTTACATTTGGCTTGCCAGGGGGGGCGGATCGACCCCTTGCCCCCCTGTCAGTTACGCCTGACCTTATTGTGTGTGTATTTGTGGTAAAGATCAAAGCATTATATTGAGGACATGAACCTTGTACTTCTCTTTTCCTAATATAAGTTTGTAGAACTTTGGGTTAGCCAAAAAGGCTTGCTCCTTGCTGTGTGTGCACTGGTAGTGAAAGGTCAAACCATTTTATTGAGGACATGAACTTTGAGACAATCAAATGCTAAGTAACCTTACAATCAAATGCCAAGTAAGCTTTTTTTACGGACGTCTCGCATTTCTTCCTTGCCTTTTTGGGCCAACCTTACAAACCATGAAAGTTTCGGTTTTTATTGGCATTTTTGTTCATGTTTACCGACGGTGAAAGTTTTGGACATTTTGACCACTTTGGCTAAGAATACCAATGGTGAAAGTTACGTGATTTGGAGTTTGCCTTTGAGCAACCTCTGGCATCCCGCTCCCCCACGCGCGAGTTCGAGTTCCCCGGAAGCAATTTCTGGCACCCTGCTGTGCAAACAGGAGTTCTTACTCCAGGAGGCAACTGTTGGCATGTGATTGGAAGTACGCATATATCCGTACACCAGTAGAGAAGGTGTTAAGCGTTTGCATGCAATTTGCAATTTGTTGTAAAGCACACTTGAGCAGGGGTGGATCCAAGGGATGCGATCGCCCCCTTGTAACCTACGAAATTAACTCTATTCACTATAATTTTGTACAATTCGGAAAACAGCATTCGCGATTGGGATGTGCATTATGGAACATTTAGAGGTTCCGGAGAATTCCGGAATTTTTATTTCGAATCTATTTCTTTGAAAAAAGGGCCTGATTTAGGCTATTTCTTTGAAAAAAGGGCTTTTAAACACATCTTCGCATTTGTGTTAATGCAAGTGTGTGCGTGTTTGAAAGAACACGTGAGAGTCGGCAATGTGTTTTGCGCCCTTTGCACGATTTGGCCGGGCCAGAGTTGTAAGTCGGGCGGGGCTTTTTGGGTCGGGCCGGGTTCGGGCCAGGTTCGGGCTTAAATTTGTTAAAATGTTTCGGGGTGATTTTGGGCCTGCATACAAAACCTTTTTGAAAGATTCAGAGTAACGATTTTTTTCTTTTGTGACGTACATTTGTTGTGCTCACTGAAATGATTGTTTTTCTTTAGCTAATTCTATATGCAAACACAGCTGCGTTCTTTTGTTCTCTGCTGGGATTAGTCTCACACTCCTTTTGAGAAGGCCACAGCCCTGAGGAAATTAGCACGCGATGGGCATTGCGCGTCGAAGAGATCAATCACTCCTGCGATTCTTGGCTTGTTTCAAGAAATGATGGCCTGCAAACAGGCTTTCCATGCCTATAGCGCTATACTTGATAGTTTCGTTTATGTCTATAGCGCCATCGTTGATAGTTTCGTGATAGTTTCATTTTTTCTTGTGAAACATTACATTTTGCAACATTATCGTTGACTAACAAGCTAAATTTGTGCCTGTTTAAGCCAAAGGTGTGATAATGCCGTGAACTTGCAACTATACCCGTACACCACGTTTTTTGATACTCCGCAGCTGCGCTTATCTCGACTCACTCAGTAAATTTGGCTTTCGGGCCTAAATCGGGCTTCAAAAATAAATACCGGGCTCGGGCCGGATTTGGGATTCACAATAAGGCCCATTTACAACTCTGGGCCGGACAGCGCTGTTAGCTGGAATCGCCAAGGCTGCATCAGGCAAAGCATGCAACGAGTGCAAAACACTTTGTCAATTAGGACTGATCTGTGTTGAAATGCTCGGACACAAAGATATTTTTCAGAATAGTCATTTTCTTGATTCTGGTCGTAAGAAATAACAAAAGGTCCTCAGACATTGACGACAAAACCAACGACTGCCTTTGCAGAAATTGTTTATGTGACCGTTATCTTGAGTTACGTGTCTGCTAGCAACTGTTCTCTGAATCGTCTGAACCTGCGACTGTTGTTTTTTCGCTGATTTACTCATGGTAACAGCGCTGCTTGTAAAAAACTGCTAGATGAAATTACTCAGAAGGGTTTGGTGCATCCTCTTAGTTTTGTGTACTTGATTTGATTCATTTCCATTCATCTTGAGGCACACCAAGTCAATGAAAATATTTATGCGTGAAAACGAACAGAAGCCAGAGCCATGAAAAAAGACAGCTCCAGACATAGGCGTAGCCAGGGGGCGCCAAAGGAGCCATGCCCCCCGAATTTTTAGAAAATATAGTCATTTTGTGCCTTGAATTCCAAATAAAATAGTGTTATTCGCCGAAAATCAAACATTTCGCACCCCCCTAATTTTTGGGCTGGATACGCCACTGGCTTCGGAGCCGGAGCCATGAAAACCAAGAGCTCCGGAGCTGGAGCCATGTTCATGAAAAAAAGAGCTCTGGAGCCAGAACTGTGCATTTTTACGACAGCTCCGCAGCCCTGAAAAAATCCACACTGTAGCCGGGCACATAGACAATCCAGAGTAAAAATTCAACAGATAAATTGCTTTAGCAGCAACCACCAACGATTTTGCAAGAAACTAACAAGTCATTATAGTAGGCTACTGAAGTTAACTCAGTGATCGAATAGTGGTTGAGCATTTTCGCCCCCTTTGTGTTGTTTCGCCCCCCTATCGACCCCTTTGTTTTTTTCGCCCCCTTGTCATTCAAAATCGCCCTTTGATATGTTTTCCTGCACTTTCTACCCTGCATCTAAAGATCTTTTACTCTCTAAGATTTGTGTAGTTTCCGATCGCTTAAGTTGTGTACTGCAACACATATTTTCAACAACAGGTTTTTCAGTAACTCTAATTTCATCTGGCATAATATTTTAACACAAATCATCTTGTTTGCTTATTATTTACGTGCATTCTACGAATTATCGCGCTTGAAAGCGCTTCTGCATATCCAAAAAATTGCCTCCATAAAAACTGCATCGCTTCGGAAAACTGCGTCATTTTGACTGTGCATTGACGGTTGTGCTTCGTCGTGGTCGGTCGTGCGCCTCCACAAGAATCCCGAAATGGATGATTCATCAGAATCGTCAGCCAATATCAGGGTGCCCCCTGAAAAGGTTCATGAAGTGAGCGGAAAGCTAATACAGAAACCGAACCCCTTTTTAATTTCGAACAATACAACCGAAGTACAACCAGCTGTCTTGCAGTGGAGAACGGAGAGTTTCCTCTCCGTATGCAATTCAGTTGCTATGGATAGATACATGAAAATATGTATAGACGTCTAACAGTCTTGTATTGCCTTTTTTGAGCAGTTGAAATGTGGCAGAACAGTTCCTGTTTTTGCTATTAATCTGGTTTCTGTTATTGCTGTAATGTCAGGTAACATTCCAAAGCTTGTATGATGTTCAAGTATTTCCAATTTTTTGTTAGGCTTCTGATGTTAACATGAAACAAAAAAAAAAAGATGTTTGAATGTAGAACATTCCGAGTTCACGTGCTTAGTATCAATAACTTGCCTACGGTAGTGCAGTGTGTCACCTGAAGGACAACAAACTGTTGCTAAGCTGTCCCTGAGCACAGATTATACACAAATTCAGCAAGCTAAACGTCAATTTAGAAAAAAGGATCATCAGTTAACTGTTATCAAATGTTTTTGAAAGACTTTATCTTTAATCATTGCTTACATATGCTATGAATGCAAGAAATCACTATTTGCAGTTAAAACGTTTTGAATTCATGATAATAAAAATCAGGACACGTGAGGTGTTTTTGGAAAACCCAAGCATTTAAAAGAAGCAAAAGTAAACTTAAAGCACATTAAAACCAAAAAATATACCGGCTGTGCAGGTGCTTTCAAAAGAATTGTCATTTGAAACATATGTTGGTAAACAGAAAAGACATTCAGCAACATTCTATAGGAATAGAAAGATTTCCATTGAAGACAAAAAACGACTTACCTTACAGCCATTGGCGCAAATTTGTGGGGGCACGGGGGACGTGTCCTCCCACTTTTTCAGACGGAGGGATATAATATGCCATGGCCCCCCTTTTTTTCTCTTTAGGTTATGTACTTGGAGAGGTTTCAAAAATAAATGTAATGTTTGTCACGTTTTGTGTGAAGAGCTTCTCATGTTAGATGGTAGGCTACATATAGCCAAGTTCATGTTGAAACAGACTTTGGTGTGGTATCACTGATTCTGTTAGTTTATAAATTTTAGCTTCGATAAAATAATTTTTAACATTTTTCAAGTTTCTTGAGACCGTGAAAGATATTTAACTGCTTCTGTCCGACATTTTACATTGTGTGGTATATTGTTAAAGAGGTTATTTTCTTGCAACAGTGAGAGTATTGTAACTGCGCATGTGAGAGTTCACAGTACAGCCATGGTTTGATCCGTGCAGAAATGTAACTGGTTTTGCTGTAACGTTGTTTGTCACGTATTCAGAAACAGACAGCGTAAAATTTAATGATGCTAGTGTATATGTTAGAAAGTTAGATTTTCAGGCAAATCTCTGCGAAGCTTTTGCCGAAGACAAAAAGCAGCACTATTGTGGAGACTTAGTTTTGGGATAAGCAGCTTTTCAAAAGACTGTCTTCAACTACTAGCGAACAGGATTTCAATCAATACGTTGGAGAACTAGACTACAGTATTTACCTAGCTGTATGTTGACCTATAGCCCAAAACGTAGGGACCTGACTCGGAAATAAGGATAAAATATACATTTATCCTCGCTTCTTGTAATGTCGCGACAGTGGTGACCAACAAATCCAAGAGGTATTTTTTCCGTGACTCTTACACTTCGTACTTGTGCTGAATGCATTGATTCGTAAGTCATCTGATTTACCTGAGTTTAACCAAACCCACAATGCAGCAACGTTTTATTCCAAATGCGAAACATTTGGATCACAAGTACATCACACCTAGTTTTGCTTTACATTCACCTAGTTTTGCTGGTATCAGGAAAATGCACTTCCAGCAATTCACATTAAAACACATCACACTAGCTTACCAAACTCGCACTAGCTTAAAATGCATCACACTAGTTTCATTTTGCTGCATATTCCGAGTTTGTTAATAACAAACACTCTAATGTTCCTTCAGTCTCGGGCCCTCTCGTAGCTGTCGGGTCCCGGAACAATGCACCTGCTGGACCCCTCTCACAGGCCCTGCCTTCCCTGGATTCAGTAGTTGTTTCTTAGTCGACTGCGTCCCCGCATAGCTTGTAAGCTTTTAAAATTGTGCCAATGGGGATGTTTCATCAAATACTCAGAGATATCGTCCCGAAAATGGAAATTATTGGATGGCGTCACAAAACTGCTCTGTAGGGACTCCACCCAAACTATCTGCATGGCCAAGAAACTTTTGTGGAAGTTTGTGATCGTGTTTCATCAATGAGTTATCAACAAACTTTTAAAAACGGCAGCATAAAGATCAAAGGAGGTTAAGTTGCAGATAAGAGCGCATCTTGTGAATCATATTTGTTGCTTGTCGCAAGGTTTGAAAAGGTTTCGCTGTTATTTTCTGTTTAAGCAAATTTTACCACAAGCCATGTTGCTGCACACGGTGCTTGGGCCGTTTTGGAACCGAAAACAAAACAATATTTTGAGCATTCTAGGGACGAAAACAAAACAATTTGGGGCATTTTAAAAATGACACTTCGTTGCTGGAGCGTGACATGATTCAACTGTTGCTCGATGGAGTGTGACATGATGACATGCAAGCAATAGCAGTCTCAGGAACAAAAAAGAGCAAGTTCATAAGAATTTCTGTTTACTTGGTAATATGGCCATAGTAACGAAAATTTTAAACAAATTAAGGAAGAATCTGATGATTATATTTGTTATTATACCATGGATGATGAAGTTTTATGCGAGAAGTAAAATTTCCTATCGCAAAAAAGCTCATGAAAGGAAGAATATATAAATCATGTTTGAGTGATATTGTTAAATATTCCATGTTTGAGTGATTTTTTTAATTATTCCAAAATGTTCACACTGAATGACAAGAAAGTTTTCACAAAACTAACATTCGAAGTCGTTGATAGCAGTGAAAATCACAGTAATGCCTGAATTACTTAAAACAGTAGCTTTTCTAAAAATGAAGTTATTGCTTGTAATATAAAATCATTTCATCTTTTTGCAGGTTTCAGATTTTTTGAAAAGGAATCATTTCAAGCGATGAAAATTCACTCAAAATGTTTACAAATGAAGTTTTACTGAATAAAGTAAGTTTCTGCATGTCTGTAAGAAAAAGCTAGAATCGCTACTGTTTGTTGCATCACAATACATCCCTTATCTTCTTCCACCATGGTTTCCTCCTTGCCTTCTACACTTCACCTTCCTTCATGGCTTCCTTTGCAGCTTCGTCATCATCGACGAATTCTTCGCTCCTAGCGATGTAGTGGAGAACCCAAATCATCTCCTCGCACTTATCTTTCTCACTTACTGATGTCACTTCCATCATTTGGTTTTTGACGTCATGCATGAGCGGGATAACGTGACGCTTCACAACCTCCTTCATCGTGTCGTCACGTTCAATCATCCTCTTGTTCGCATCGCGCATTCCACCAATACACACACTCATCCTCGCCCAATCTCCTTCCTTCTTTAACAGAGAAGCTGCTGAGAAAGACACAGAAATAGATTCTTCGAAGCAATCAGCTTTTCTCAACAGATGATCAGCAAATATCAACAACTCCAAGCCGGTTGTGTTGATCTCATTTGTGATCAAACAATGTATTTCTTTGTTTGTTTTTTCTGCTTCGTCAAACTTTCTGGTTGCTAAGCAACTTTTATATTCTTGCAACAAACTTGGTACTTGGCACAATGCTTGCAGTGGACTCGAAGTGGCTGAAAAATTAAACGAAAAAAGTAAGCTGTGTAATATACATAGAACGAGTGGATAGGACTGCAGTAAATTTGGGTGAAATTAGGTTTTTAGTATTTTTGACTTTTTGTAAAAAACAAACAATTCCGCGCTTGTCTGATTGACGAGGGAATCCCCAATTACAAACACTTTAAAATGCGTTTTTCAAGAACTGATGTTTTAGTTTTTAAGTCAAGTGTGTGTGTTTTATTTTGAAGCAAACTTTTGTTAGTTTCACAGTAAGTGGTTTAGATTTGTTTTAAATTGTTACTTTGAATGATTTTTATCAGTTTCATGAGGATTTTGCTGCTTTTTCTTAAGACTATGCTTTGCTCTGTATATTAAGCGTGTCTGTTACGTTACAGACCCCGGTTGTCAACACCTCAGGCAGCACTTGAATGCTAGCGACTGATGCCTTGAGCTGCTCGTAACAAGTTGGATTTTTTATGAGAGTCTTTTTTGGGGAGTTTGACCCCTCTGCTACCAACATTTTGTGCTTGTCTCTGATGAACTAAGTGGCCAATTTATACTAGAAACGTTTTCTCTGTCGCTAATTCAATCGAAGCACAAACAGAAAAGATGTTAGAAAGATCAATTTGTTGATAAAATTGATTGGTTTTCTTTGTCCAACAAAAATAGTTATTTGGTGCAAGGAACCTGTAAAAACGGATGAAAGCGAAGAGTAAGAGAAAAAATAGTTTGACACCTGGATTTGAATTATATTGAACCAGAAAACGCAAAATCACTTGATTAGCACGATTGGTGGATTTCTTTCATGGTACATCGGCGTTTGTTTGAAGGCAGCTTTGCTGGGGTGGGCTTCACAATATTTGATCACTGTCAGTTTGCGAAGTAACAAAATTGTATTTAACATTCGTTATCAAACCAAGCGGTTATGAATTTTCGAGATTTGAGAAATGTTGAAGCAGCTTTCTTCATTCCTGCGTGTTTTGCGCTACCATATATAACAAGAGCTGGGTGCTGTCATGCTCTGCC
>Ga0210059_1006349_pt1 | contig 18981 bp, 16 predicted proteins | sample Ectturendosymbi2_FD_188042 | JGI IMG/M metagenome (GOLD analysis project Ga0210059, IMG submission 188042) | Ecteinascidia turbinata endosymbiont from Florida, USA - Sample 2 (SPAdes) (version 2) | ecosystem: Host-associated > Tunicates > Ascidians > Unclassified | place: Key West, Florida... | reverse complement strand
GGAACGGTTGAGGTGACCGCTCTTGCCCAAGGAGCGCTACGGCAATTCACTCAGCGGCTGTGGATCGAGCACCCAACCTTCGAACTGGGAGGCGGACATTTTACCACTAAGCTATTGCCGCCCCCAATCGCTACATTTGAACATCGGGAAAATAGGCACGCAGCTTGTTTGCTGCACACTATATTAATTGCAGTTGTCTCTGAATGCCTTTGTCATCTGAGAGCTCAGTATCCAGTACAGCACCCAGATATTTGCAGTGGTTAACAGATTTTTGATTTTTACCACCCATGTGTCAGTAATGGGGTGACTGTGCTTTTTGCACTCTTAGCCTTAAACGTCATACAAACGGTTTTGCTGCAGTTGAAAATATTTTTATGTGTTTCTGCACAAGCCTGACACACAGATAAAAGTTCTCTTCGCAACATTTCCGAAAATGACAACTTTTCACTTTTAATCAAGATGCAAACCGAACGATCAGGACAGAGAAAAAATTAGTATTCTCATGCAAACACCTGGTTCCGTACTCAACTAGTGTAGTCATGGCTTTAGTGTAACAGATGTATAAGCTACTACAGTGGTAAACCTTTGTAATTTTCGTCTTGTTTTAGCAAATTCGTTCTAGTTCATTTTTACTAGCATGTGCTTGAATTTCTATCACAAATGAAGACCCCAAACTTGAAAATAGCCAATGTCAAGGGTGAGGGGATCTTTGAATGCTGCCATTTCGGGCAAAACGAATCAGGTGTCTTGCGCCTTCGGATCGGGTGTGTTTGGGGCAAAACGACTTTTTCTGGCATTCATGAGTTGTGTGACAGTTAGGCTGTGAGCTTGCAGGGCTTACACCGGTTGCAAAAGTTAGTGACTTGTAAAGCATCATTTGGAGCCAAAGCGTAGGTAGGTGCGTTCAACACTTGACTAGCGCTCATATGACACTTTACTAAACCATTTTACAAAGGCGTGGTACAGGGATCAATCCAGAAAGACACTAAAACGTGAAACAGTCCTCAACCATAATTTAGTTGAAAACTATCAGGTTTTGAACTGAAAATGCAACTAAACAACGTTTTTTAAATGTGCTACTTTAATAATGACGATCCGCTTTGTCCCTAAAAAAATATTAATCAAGAGGTCTTAGAAGAACAAGGGGTTTGACGAGGCACTACCTGTTATGTCAAGATTTCTCTTATCAATTTGAAAGTTTCAGCAAATTGCGCGTTCAACAGTACCCTAATGTTATAAAGTTTCATGAGGACAAATTGAGCCTGTTTGAAAGAAATAGTACACGAACAAATAGATAAAAAATGTCTTAGAAATACGAACATTTCAAACTGTCTCCCATGTTTTGACTCTTCCTGCATATTATTAGTTAAATAATAATGATTTACGAAATTTTCGATGGGATAACCTGTCTCAAGAAAAATCTTGTAAGGAGTTACTTTACCAGTACGATAAACTAAAATTCCAATAAGATTTCTCAAACATGATTAGAATATAAAATTTCATCTTTATTCTTTGAAAGTTTCTACACATGTCAAAATTGCTATGCAATGATTTGAAAATTTCGGAGGTGGCAAAGGCCCCAAATGCACCCCCCTGGTTGCGCGCCTAGGTCAATATATAACTAGGTAAATATTTCTCCAACATTTTGATTGAAATCCTGTTTACTAACGGTTGAATGCAGTCTTTTGCAAAACTGCCCATCCTGAGACTAAGTCTCCAAACTAGTGCTGTTTTTTGTCTTCGGCAAAAACTTTGTAGATATTTGCTCGAGAACATAACTTTCTAACATTATATACACTAGTATCATCAAAGCTTTCTGGTTCTGAATGCGTGACAACCAACGTTACGGCAAAGCCAGTTACATTTCTGCACGAAACAAATCATGACTGTACATACTGTGGTCTCTCACAAGTGCAGCTGTAAAACTCTCATTGTTTCAAGACAGTAACCTTTCTAACAGCACACCAGGCGGGATGACATGTCTAAAAACAGCACAGGGTTGCCAATTTGGCTTGTTTGAAGCCAGATTTTGAAATTCTGTCTTTTTTGAATACTTTGGCTTTTTTGGAAATAAAAAAGAGCCAGGCAAAATCTGGCTTTTTTCAGTTGGAATGGCTTGGCTTTGGTAAAACATTGTCTGAGTTGCAAATTCATTACAAATCTCTTCTGACGAGACTCTATGATCAATGCACTGTGCACAGAATATTGCAAATATTTACTGTTGCCACGAAAATCATCGATATTAATGATGAGAAACAAATGTACGACAGTGTAATTCCGGGGAAAAGTAACGCTTCCAAAGATTGGAATTGTATTATATCCACGTTTCGGGTAAGTTTTCCTGTCTATCTGATGTTTGCTTTTGCATGTTTTATGTACAATGTATGCCTTAAAAAAGCTTTCTGGCTTGAATGAACGACAGACGTTTACACCGAAAAAATCGAGCCACACGATTATACTGGCGCTACTGCGATCAACTGCGTGGAAACAGCGCAATGCCGCACGATGGATGAGCATGGTATCACGTCTAGCAACAACTTATAAACGTCAAGTACGTGTCATCATGTTTAACCCTGGATGATGTCTGCACAAAAATACATGATGGTAATCTTGAAACTAAAATTCCACAACCATATGCACTGACCTTCTTCTCGGTTCATGAAAATACCAAATAGTACAGTAATGCAAGCTCGTGAAAGAAAGTGCTCGTAAGTCCCTGATCACGTGGTCTAGCATTGCATGTTACAGTAAATCTAATGTTTTTGCAGACATCAGACATTTACGAGCAACGAGATAAACAGGCAGTAACGAACAACAATCACTGTTAGAATGTTGTCACGTCACAGCGTACGCTACAGTACATGGTTCCAAGCCCGCTGTCATCAAATTGAGGGTGGATCGATTGTGAAAGTATTGAAATTCAAGTCGTTGCTTTTCGACATACTTAAAAAAACAAGTAGACGGTATACACATATTGCATCAAGTAATAAGTGACATTGAACTGGTATCCGTTCACAAAATGCTGCCACGCTCATGTCACAAGGCATTGTAATGCTATTTCAATCTTCTGGACTGGGTGGCTGTCAGTCTCAAGAGGTTTAATTGAAAGATATGTGCGTCCAGAAATGCATTTAAGATTTCGTTTAAAACAATAACAAGATCATTTAACGCGGTAAGTCATGACAACAGCTTTATAAACACAATAATCGCCCACGCAGTAAAAGCCGCAGATCTTCGAGACGTCGGGGTGGAAGGCACCAAGTGGTAAATTGGGCTGGGCTTTTCGGGTTGGACTCAAGGTTTTTGAAATGTTTCGGGCATATTTCGGACCTGCATTGAAAATTTTTTGCAACGACGGGCACTTTTGTGGCCAGTTACTCTTGAAGTAATCGAGTTGATTACATCTTCAATAAAAATGACTAATAGCGAATCATTCAGCAATGCCTACTTTGCTACACCACCAACACCCCGCAAATGCGCGCAAAGTTGCCAGGTTGGCGTTTTTTAGGCGAAATGTCAGAAATCTGGCCTCATCTGAAGTTGATTGGCCTTAAAAATTTCATTTGGTCTTTTGGCTTTTTTAGCCTTTTTGCGTTGGAAAAGTTTCCTCTGAAGAGAGATATTACTATTCCATTTTTGTCGGCAACACATTGGCAAAATGATTGCAAAACATGCTATATTAGATCGACGCCCGCGTTCTGAGGTTGGTAAGATTTGAGGGATGCTAGATTTGAAATAAATATTTTTCGTATTCACTGGAAATGTAGGCAGTAGTGTGTTGTAAGCACAAAGCAGGCTCAACGCCTGAAGAGAGATCTGCGTCCCCGCGATAGAAATGTGGCAATAACGTCGAGGAAGTGGAAGAGTCCTTATAATTCTGGTCGTAAGTACAGGAATGAATGGTAGGAGACTTTCACATGGGTGCAGAAAGCTGCCAATGGAGCAGTGTGCAAACTGTGGCACCATTGCACCCAAAGTGTACAATCTTACAAACCATGAAAAGTCATTGAAGCATCAGTAACAAGCTCCAATACCGGACCAAACTAGACTTAATCTCAATTTCAAAGAAAATTTCTAATGATGTTCATGTAATTTGGACGTTTCTCTGTAACAAAGGAATAGCAATGCCGCAATTTGTATGACCTTTTTCTGGCCTCTTTTTAGCACTGTTTCGTTTTTTATTGAAATTTTCATCTGGCAACCCTGGTTCGGCGTATGTTGACTCACTCGACAAATTTGTTTTTCGGGCCTAAATCGAGCTTCAAAAATCAATATTGGTCTAGGGCCGGGTTCGAGCTCCAGAACGAGGTCCGTTTACAACTCTGGGGCGGCAGCGGAGCCACAGTGTGCTAAAGTGTGAACATCAGGGCAAACTCAAGGCTAGAAAAGAGCTTCGGGATAAATGCGGTTTAAGATCATCAGCGAAGAGTATTTTCAACTTTACGCAAAGACCATCTCATAAACTTGAAAAGATGAAACACAACCGACGAAGGAAAAGAACAATACTTTTAAATGTTACGTTTTTCATTTGGGTGTTTTCCTGATACAGTGCTGTGCAAAATTTCAAAACCACTTACGTGAATTGTGGATTTCTGCAATTTCTCACGTATTTAACTAAATTTGTTCGATATAAACACCGATATTTTAATGAAACGTGAAATAATAAAACATGAACAAACAAATAAAACCGATTTGAATAACATTAGTAGGATATTTTGGGTGACCTCTATGGCTCCTCAACAGAATTTCAGTGAACTAAAGTATCTTGTTCACAAACTTGTTTCCGTATTCGTAACAGATTTCTTTAGCCCATGATAGTTTAATAGCGGTCGCAAGTGATTTTTGGATTGTTGGATGCTTTCCCGACAGCTTATTCTTAACAGCATCCACAAATTGCCAATGGGATTTAAATGGGCAATTTCTGGAGCAGTCCAACAATCGAATATTTTTAATCTCCCAAGAAATTATTAACAATCTTACTCTTGTGACAACGGGCCCATCATACATGAAAAGTTTGCAGTGATGAACGGACATATGCAGTTGTAACTTTTCCATTAAAACTTTGATATATATTGCTCCATTCACAGTCATTCCGGCAACCATAATTTGTGCAACCGTCATACCAGCAGCTGACATAGCCCTCCAGGTCATCTGACTTAGGGGGTGTTTAAACGTAGGAACAGTGCTTTTCTTGTGGTGCTGTTTTCCACAAGGTCGCCCCAACATGCTGCATGCGGACAGAAAATTATTGCACTGAAGATTTGCCAGAAAACAGCAACTTGCACCAATCATCTGATGTCCATCTACGGTGAGCTTTGGCAAAGCTGAGATGCTTCTTCATCATCAAGGGCTTAAGCCGAAGTTTTCGACATGGTTTGCACGCTTTCAGGCCCCAACTCACGTTTATCCGACATCAGACAGTTGCGTGACTAATTTTTAAACCTAACTGTAGGGACATCTTTTCGAACTTTTCTGCTAGAGGTCAATGGAGAAACCACTGCAATCGTTTTGGTAACATGTTCATTCCTGCTGCTGGTTTTTAAGGGACTTCCACTTCTCCTACAGTCTGTAGAAATTCCATGCTTTTGAAATGTGAATACAGAATGATGTGCAGCAGTTTTGTTGACGTTTAATCTGAAGAATATTTGCCGCTCTGTACACCATTCTTCTTTGTGTAAGTTTATCTAAGCTCATGTTTATGCCTAATAACTTGTATTTCGCCCCATTTAGTTTGAAACGTTGCATTTCAATACGTAATAAGCGCGTTTTTACAATATATGAAAAAGTATTTCCATTTATGTCAATTTATTGATAGTGGTCTTCAACTTTTTGCACAGCACTGTACAAAAGGGTCTTATTATAGTAAAGAGAACACAGGCGTACAACGCTTATCTGAAACACTCCACAAGTAAGGAGTAACAAGGTAGGCGTAGTCGGTACTGAAAAGGAAGAAAACTGAAACAAGGCACCTGAAACTTCTGCATCGGGTCATCGTCATGCATAAGCTTCAGATAGTGGGAGAAAAATTGAGATTTGTAAAAATCATCAGACCAATGAGGTGAGCAGATCCAAAAGATTGATTGGCGTGAACATGGTTGAAGATCAAAAAAATTTTTGAAGATGCGCATCGTTCAATCAGGATTTCAAAAATGTTTCTAATCAAGGCATCAAATGTCCTAACGAAATGGGTAACTTGATGTGGGCGAACACGTATATACAATCTGTACGTGCAGTTGTGTTGCAGCTTGTTGCAGTAACATACGATTGCAAGCAATTATTACGCAAGTAGCTAAACGAAAAAGCTGCGTAACATGTAGACATTTCTGAATTCGTAGATACAATTGGAAGTAATCGTGGCTTGTTACAGAAAAACTAAGAGAATGAACAGAAAGTCATCTCATATCTTACAAGCGATTTTTATGAAAAATCATTTTTGACCATTAACTTGATGTTTTTTACGCGTCCAAAACAATTTCGAAACATACATTTTCTTTGTGTGTATGAAAATGCACTGTAATTACTCAAAATCGCAGCCAGAGGGGGGGCTGAAGGGGCTCAAGCCCCCCTTAGGAATCAGAATACTGATGTTCATTTTCTTAGTTTTTCACCAACATTGTAAGTCGAGATCGGGTGCATTGCGGAATGTTCTTCAGCAGTACCACAAGTCGTAGCAACACATTTGTTGATAAACCAAGCGGTTATAAATTTTCGAGATTTGAGAAATATCGAAGCAGCTTTCTTCGTTCCTGCGTGGTTTGTACTACCATATACAGTATAACAAGAGCTGGGTGTTACCGTGCTCTGCCAGCGTGGAAACAAGCTTGGCATTTGAACTACCAACAGTGTGGATTGAAGTGTAGTTTACACGTCACAAAGCTGGGGCCTTCCAAATGTGCACACGAGGATGATATGCATCAGTGTTACCACTTCTGATGTTTTGGGAGAAATTTCTGATGACGGGTGTTTTGGCAGCAAATCTCATGTTGACTGAGCTGTTGTTTTTTCCTGCAATTATATATCTTTTCAGGATGAAGGTAGTTAGATTCATAATTTTTAAGTTTCTTTCATCAACTTCTCACTCTCATGTGTGTTTGGTAATCGTTCCAAACTGAAAAAGCTCTCTTTTTAGCATTGGGAATAACATAACACGTTACGCGTATGACCGATTTTTCCATTTAATGACGATACTTAGCGCGGTTTGCGGATTCAACGTGGGTTATCGCACTTTTGCTAGTTATTGGTACAGAGCCGTCACCAGAAAGTCTTCATTAGGGCTGTTTTATGACGTCATGGTGTTCAGTCAACCGTGTTACGATTGTGGTAGAGCGCAGATATGCAGAACAGCACTAGCACGAGAATTAAGCGCGTTTTCTAACGTTCGAGAGGAAATTTGCTAGTTGTAACGAGAGTGTTCTTTGTTAACAGTGAAATTTATATGGCGTTTCCACTGAAATCTCAATTGCAAGGTGTATCTGGCAAAATGAATAATCTACTCAAACACCGTGGCGCGGGGACCCCAGATGCGCGGGGCTCATTGCAGCTGCATCGGCCTAATGCCGGCCCTGCCTATGCCGGTCAGCACAGCATTACTGCAAAAATATTTTTATGAACGTTGCTCGCAGTGCAAAAATCCAAATGCGTATTGTGTATGCTGATAACAGAAGAATGCCATTGCAATAAGTGAATTTCAACCAGTTTACTAACTTTCTGCAAAGCGCGACATGCAATAGAAGCTTGACGAATGAATAATATCACATTTCATGAAATCGGAGTAAAAAGATATCAGAGAGTTCGGAAGATCCCATTTCATGAACGCCCGCAAGATTGAGCGAGTGATTCCCACAAAGAACATATACTGCTTTTGAATTTATCTCCTTTATTCTGCGTTGTGCTCCATAATTGAATCCTGATTTTGCGGAAGCATTGTCATAAGCTTGACCTCTGCACGTCATCACGTCCAAGCCATTTGCATGAAGCTCATTGAGAATAAAATTAGTAATTTATTCGGCCGTTTTCACGTGCAGTGGGAAGAACAGCAGAATCTTTTATTTGTGCTTCACTTTCCTCAACTTTTACGTATCTTAGAAAAAAGCCATCTGATCGGTATAAGACGCATCAGGAGCACTGTCGAGTAAGATTGAGAAGTATGTTCCTTCCTTTATTTCTACTAGAATAAGATTTTTCACATTTCTTCCAAGACATTAAATTAAGTGGTATTGTGTAGTCGGAGAAAGGTATGTTGACATGCGTTTTTTCGATACTTGAATATCAGAAAGATGTTCGTTCATGACAGGATTATATTCTGCAATTAGTTTCACAGTTTCAAGAAAGGTACCTGGTTTTATGAATCAAAGTTTTTACGATGGCCACATTGAATCGCACGTCTTCACGATGGCCACGAAAAGAAGGATTTTACTTGCTTAGGAAAAGGATAGCATCAATTACAATACGACTAATGGCTCTCCATTTCTTTTGTTCTTTATCCGTGATATCCTGTATCCCTTTACCAACTGTTTGATGGTTGTGAAGTCGCAGTGTGAGCTCATACCATTTGTTCAAGCAATCTCTATGAACTTTGAAATTTTCGTGATCAAACAAACGAGGATTTAAATGCCAGAAAGTGTTGAAAGGTTTGCAAACAAATAAACATACATTTTCCGATTGAAATAACTTGTAACAGAAGTTATATAAACCTGAATCGATTATAACTTTTTAATATACCAACCATGATCTCAGAACCTTCTAACCGTTTTACAGCGTCTCTTTGAAAACATTTCGGGGACTGGTAACTCACAACTTTTTTCTCACTATCTCCTACTTTTATAACTCGAAACAACGACTGCAAAGGTCCTTCTTTATCCCGATATCTTTCTAATCCAGATTTGACTAACTCAACTCTTATGCCATGGTTTATTGGTTCTAGCCAACTAGCTACATGACACATCATTCGGTGAAATTGTTATTTCATCGTTTCCAACTTCGGCTATATATGCTTTGCTTATATTTTCTCAACATCTACTTCTTCATGATTTCTAATTTGACCAGGCGTTGTTTCTTCCTCAACTTCCGATAATCATTTACTGGTGCTAGCACTGCTAACCTCGTGCATCTCGTTTGGTGAAATAGCATCCGAAGAGATGTTCACGAACTTCAAAATGACTCCCTCATTCTTTTTCAATTCCTCTTCCCTAATACAACTTCTCGAAGATGCCGTTTGGCGAAATCGATTTCCATTAAATAACATCAATGCGTGCTGATTTTTGTTACTTGTGCACAGACAGTACTTTAATTGTCTGAAAGAGCATACACTTTCTTTCGCTCACTACATTTGTAGGTAAAATTTAACATAACTGAACGCTGTTTCAACTGGAAATCAAAAGCTTAATCTACTTCGTGCACTCTACTCGCAAATACCCAAAAACTTCATAGAGCATCAAGTCATGTCGGTAGAGCTCGTTTCTGACGTGTGCGATTGAGATCTAATCGCAGGTAACATTGATAGCCACACGTAACAATCAAATTAGTATTTCGGGTCAAGCAACCTGAATTAAGCGTGTACAAACCTGGCTAAACTGCAGTAGTTGTGTTTTTTTAGGGGGACGCGTTCAACAGAATTACGAAGAAAAACAATTTGAATTTAGGAAACAAACATCACAGAAACTGCGAAAAACATTGTACTCAATATTTTTGAATGTGCAGGATAATTTCTATAATGTACTGTTTTAGGCCAACTTTTGCCGCCCCCTCTGGTTCTGCCGCCCCTGGATAAGTCCAGAATGTCCAAATGGCTGCTCCATCTAGTGAGTTTGAAGATTTGCAGGGCGTTAAAAAGTGCAAAACGCATTAGTAACGTTACATTTTCATCCGGTTAACCGACAGATATATATCCGGGTACCAGATATCAAAAAACTCTCGGTTATCCGTTTGACCTTTGACCGGATAATACAACCATACTACCAAGCAGGACATAAAAAATCGAGAATGCGTATTTTTTCTAACTGAACAATTAAAATTTATGGAAAAAGTGATCTGATAACGATACGCTGTCCGATTGTTGGCAAGCTTACAAAGGTTTTCCGTGAAATGTGGGACTGATCTGCATGATTGTGTCAAATACACTGCTCACCCTTGCCTTACAATTTAGTCATGTGATTTAGGGTATCCGGACAAGCTTTTCAATGTTTTTAATATTTACAAGCAACAAGATATTTTATTGGTTTCAGTGACTACTCCATTTGTTTACAAAATATTTGTACATGTCGCCCACGCTTCAAAAAATGCAAAAAAATTGTTGAACTTGTTTTGATTCACATTAATGACTGATTGAAAGTGTTTTCTGCAACTGATGACCACTGCAAATAAGCATTATGTCTTTTCTAACAGCAAGCAATGTTGAGGCAAGTTGCATGGGATGCAGAAATTTGTAATCAAATCCAGTTTACTTAGAATGTGTTCATGCAAATTGCTGTTGAAATCACAGAAACGCGCTTCCGCAAAACGCTGAAAACACTTCTAGTATGTTGAAAATTACAGCCACCAATATAAAATATAAACGCAGAAAAATACACTTGACAAATTTGTGAAGACATTCACGATTTTTTGCAAATTAAACATGCGAAAATATTGCGTAATCCAAATCTACGTTTTTTACAATGGACTACGCGCGTCCAGCACTGCGTTTCAATTTAGACATAAACTGCTTCGAAATTTACTGCTCACCAAAAACAAACAATTTTGTGCAACAGAAAACTGCATATTACGATACAATACAAACAATAGCCAGATACTTTTATGTACATAGGACACACACTAGCCTACGTATTTCGATGTCCCCATAACCGTTACGTGTATGTGGAAAATTCTGCATTGATTGCTTACTTGTGCCATATCATTTCTTATTATTTATATGAATCAACGAAAAATCACGTTCATCTGAACAATGCCCGAAAACCGCCAGCAATTCCTCCCACTGCTGCACGCCCTATAAACCCGATTCCACCAGCTGCTGCACCAGCCTCAACGGCAAGCGCAATGCCAACTGGAGGAAACAACTGATCCCACGAGCAGCGCACCAACTCCTGCGCTTTTCCAAAAACATAGCTTTTGAATTTTTCGGTATCTGTTTTTTGATAATTTTCAACTTTATTATTCAACGTTTTGTAAAAGTTTGTCTGGAAATCGTCAGTGATTATGTCATGAGAGGGAGAGTCGTTTTTCGCCTTCGTTCTCAGTGATTCAATAATTTTATCATGATTCTTCAATAGATTGTCGATGCCCATGTATCCTCCATCGCATAACTGCGTCAAACACGTTTTGTAGATTAGTTCAAGTAGCAGCAAATTATTGTCGCAAAGCGTTAGTAAAAATTCGAGTTGCTTGTACGGTTGGTAAAAAAGTTTCATTTTTACTTTTGTTTCTTTCGACGGCTAATTAAGGAAGCTCAGCCTGTTGAAGTGCCATTAACGGATACTTAACAGTTTGTAAATGGATGCATGTCAGAAAAAACAGTTGAAACAATAAACAAAAACGTATGTATTTACGAATAAAACAATACCAGAGAAAAAATAAAAGCAAATTAAGTTAAACGAACTAAATCAAGGGTGCTGAGAGAGCACTTTAGTAAAATCAAAGTACACTACTGAATTCAAGTATTCTTACTGAAAGTGCCCTTGGGTAACTTGCGGTGGCCAAATAAAAACAGATTGGTTTACCGATTGCTTGAAGCAAAGAGTGAGCATAAATGTCTTCATCAAGTAGTATATTGTAAATATCAGATATCAAGCTTTGACTCAAGCTACGAATCAAAACTACGTTCAAAACAGACCTTTTTCACAAATGCAAATCCTCCCAACGAAAACACATGATTGCAATTGCCGTCGAAGTTGAGAGGTTTATGATCAAGACCATTAAGTTGAAAAGTGGTTTGAAGCAGGGGCCGATCCAGCCAGTGAGGCTCGGGTGGGGGGCAATTTTAGTAACATTTGGTAGTCAAGCCTCATTCCGGGTTCACTACTGTAAGAGAGATACTGTAAGTTGACTTCACAACACTGCGGTGACGAAACAATAAACGGCGATATGGCCTTATATCTCGAATGCTCTTTTTCCGAATTGTGGAAAACGATGGTGAATAAAGTTACTTTCGTATGTTTTAAGGGGAGCGATCGTCCCAATCGCCCCCCTGGATTGGAACAGACTAAATGCAGAGCAGTGTGTGAATTTCCACAATTTCATTAGAAACTTTTGCTCGAAGCTGCGAGGGACCAAACTCTCCGAACATCTTGAGAATTCCACAGCTTGCAAGCTTTGTGAAAAAGTGAGTTGTAAAACAAAATATTTGTTGCAAAGAAAAAAGTCAAACGGCAAAATCTAATTAGGTAATTCCTTGAAAAAGTCATATGTCCGGGCTTTTAGAAAATAAGAGCAAGGTGCAAAAAGAATGTAGTTTAACTCTACACTGCAAACATAATAAATGGAGACGAGTACGCAACGACAGATGGTTGGGGCTGGTATGCGCCTTTTCACGCATGGAAAATGTACTCTAATCATCTTGGGGTGTTTAAGGATCATGTTCATGCAAATACCTACGAAATAGGAAAATATTTACATCTTGCATTCAGCAATGAAAGCAGTTTACTTTAAATTGCATTCAACATGAAGCTTAACAACATCGATTCATGAAGTAAGGAGAAATATTTCGAGTTACACTGTTAGGAAACGTTGGATATTTATTTGTATTTTTGTGTCTACTAATGATAACTGACACTGCGTATTTGAAAGAAAACGTGTATTCAAATTTGTACAAAAAACGGCAAAGCTACTTTGGTTAGAGAGATGAATTTCTTAAGACAATTTGATCTGGCTAGGTATAATTATTCAGTCTGTTCGCTGATGTTGTCGCTTGGTGAAACCTTGTAAAAAAGTGAAATTATTCATAAAAAAATTGAAGTATGCAAACTTGACTCATCGAAGAAAAACGTAATGGAAAATTGTTTGCACTGAAGGTGTCTTGCGAGATTGCAGACAAGGTAATCAAACAAACATATAAGTTGCCTTGATTTTACTTTCAAAGCAAGTGAAAGTGTAGAGTTTTTTCCCCGACAGAGCGTTCTAAATGAGAATCAACTTACGTGTGTTACAACAGAATGAAACATCTCCGATAGAGCAGTATGAATGGTTTAATCTCCTTCCTTGCTATAAACTGAAAACAATTATGCTTTTCTTCTTTTGAGCGAGTTGTTGAAGCCACTGCTTGACCGCACCAGATCTCGGGGCAGGTGTTGAGCAGTCATTGGATTGTCTCATCGTCCAGCACCGTCAGGCCATGCAGTCCATGTGGAGGTCAATAGAATACGCATTGGAGAACAACATGTTCGACGGTTTGTTCTTCTGCACCACACTCACAAGCCCCCGAGGAGGCCATACCCCATTTGTGCATACAGGAGAGGAAACGTCCGACACCGGTGCGGAGGTGGTTTAGCCGGATCCAAGCTCTTCTTGGGAGGGTCATTCCTGGTGGGTGGGCCCCGGTGTCGGGCATAAAAATGCAGAGTCTTGTGGGGCTGTCCATCCATTCCGCATTCCATTGATGATCCGCCAACTGCGCGGCATGTATGTTGTTGCTGTCAGATAAGCTGATGAGATGTTGTGCGGCGGGTACAACAGAGTTTCTCGATTTGAGGCGCCGTGTGTTTGCACTCGATGGGGGGTTAGCGCTGAGTGGAGCAGGTGTCCAAGCTCCATGGCACGGCGTGCTACAGACAGTGTGGCTCCACCGTGACGAAGCTCAGCAGGTTGGATTCTTGCGAGCATTGGAAGGTTGTAACCAGGTGTAGGACGCAGGCATCCAGTCACAATTCGCAAGGCCTCATTGAAGGTGGGATCGATGAGGCGGGTATTAGCACTGCGGCACCAAACAGGAACGCAGTACTCTGCGGTTGAGTGCACCAAGGCTAGGGTGGCTATTCGCAGAGTTGTTGCTCCAGCACCGCAGCCGAAGCCAGCAAGCTGCCTCAGGAGCGCGACGCGTGATGTCACCTTCTTGCGCAGTGACTCAAGGTGTCGGCGATACGAGAGCGACCTGTCCAACGTTACTCCGAGGTATTTGGGCTCGGAGCAGAAGGGCAGGGTTTCGTTGTTGAAGTTGATTTAAAGTTCACGTTTAGCTTCCTTATGGTTGAGGTGGAGGGCTGCCGACATCGTTTTTGTAGTATTAGGCTTTAGCATCCAAGTCTGGAGGAATTCACTTACAGTTGCCATGTTCTTGGTCAGCACCCCTTCCACTGGCTGCCAGTGTCAATCAGCATGCATGATTGGTAGGTCGTCAGCATATGCATACTTTCTGGGGACGGTTGTGGGCAGGTTTGCCAGTTTGGCGTTTTAAAGCCAGATTTTGAAAATCTGGATTTGTTTAACGCACTTGGTTTTTTTTGGAAATCAAAAAAATTCAGACCACATCTGGCTTTTCTTCAGTCTCAAAGGCTTGGTTCTGGCAGAACATTGTCTTAGGTGCATATTTATTACAAATGTCTTCTAACGAGAGTCTATAACCATGCAGGATGCAAAGAATACTGCAAGCATTTTACTGTTGCCCTAACATGATCGATGTATTTAATCAGAAGCAAATGTACAACAGTGTAATTACAGAAAAAGAAAGTGCTTCCGAAGATTGGAATTGTATCAATGTTTCTGAAGAGCTTCAATATCTCTTTTGGGGTTAGTTATGTATGTTTCATGTGCATATGTCTTAAAACTGCTATCTGACTTTTTTGGTGAAATGAGGTTGGCAACATTGCTTGTAGTCGTTTTGCCGCATGTGATTGTTGAGCGCAGACATTTTGTGATGGTAATGCACAGTGGAGTAACTAGAAGCTCGGCCCAGGGCGGGAAACTTAGCTGAAGGGGACCTACAAGCCAACACTCAAGAAAAAGAGTTGAGAAATGATAGTGAGTCTGCGTCGAAGTGCATGTTCATCCTAAAGCTCGAAATCACCAGAAAACACTCCAAAAAACGCATAAAAACAACAACCTACTGAAAACCAAAATGCTAATGGTTTATTGTTTCATATGACTCAGCCAACAAGCAGAAGCACCATAAAAGCCATCGCATGCAGAAAACCAACCACTAGCGAACATTAGAGCAACTGAAAACACTGTGGCACAATAGCTGATCAGCGTCAACAAAGAGGGGCGCTGTGTCGTATAGGATTGACGAAAGACCGTGGCGGTCATTGAGTCAACCAACCCCGTTTAACACTTTTTGACAAGTGTTGAAAAACAACAGTTGGAGATCAAATAAGCACAATGAAAAATAAACAAAAAACAAATGAACGCAGAACATGGTGAAGAAAATGAACAGGTGCAAGCGCATGCCTATGTACACAGATGAGTGGATCGAATTTAAGTGAAAGAATTTGTTGTGGTTAGAATATTTTTAGCAATTCCAAAAAAATAAGAATTAATAAGGAAAAAAGTTACAAACACTAACTAATGAGTTACAAAAAAAAACAAAGCAAAACAGAAAAAAACTGAAAAGGTACTTTCATGCCGAAAGACATAAAATGGGCACCCAAAAGACAAAATACGAAAAAGTAAATATACACAAAAAATACACAGAATTGCATAATACTAGAATACACACTATTTTGTTCTGGAAAAGTGAAATGTTGCTGAAGTTTGTAATTTGAATATTTTTCCATGCAGCAGGTGTTTCTTAAGTTTTCATTTAAAGATAAAGGTGGTTGATAATTTAATATTGTCTGGTATTGAATACCATACTTTGGGCCAATAAAATTAAGAGAACATTTCAATAAATTTCAGAGTACATCCTCTGTATGGATGATAAACTCATTTGCATTGTTTTGACCTGCATTAATCACATCCTTTGTGATGCTTATGCTTTCGAGGAATCAGTCGACTGCCATCTGCTTTCGTCTTTTTGCGATGATTCAAACTTGCACATATCTCTATTCAAGTATGTAGTTTCCACGATGGGTGTAAGCAAGGAATCGATCAGCAAATTTTTAATAGGAAATCGATTTCACGTAAAATTACGCATCCTCAGTCCTGAAAATTGCAAGCAAAGCTTATTCAAATAGAATCTTTTATTTGAATAAGATTCTATTTGAATAATATGATTCTATTTGAATAAGCTTTGCTTGCAATTTTCACGACTGAGGATGCGTAATTTTACTTGAAATCGATTTCCTACTAAAAATTTTCTGATTGATTCCTTGCTTACACCCATCGTGGAAAGTACATACTTAAATCCTTTGTGATATTAGGTCCATTTTGATCTTTCTGTCGAGATGTATACCTTCACCAACGTCTCTCAGAATGTCGCTTTTTTCAACTGTAAATGCGTGAGTTTTCTGTTTCAATTATTGTCGCTCCGGCGAAATTATTTTTAAATATTGTGAGAATCGCTTTCTTTTGTATGATTGAGAAGTTCAGCAAGGAAAGCATTAGCGACGTTCTCGGTTTGTTGCCTCTTCGCGGTTGGCTTTGCAGGATAGCTGACTCTAAACGATAATCTGGGAAGCCATTTGTAAAAAAAGCAGTCTAGTGAATAGACCAAAGTCCTTTTTTCATAAAAATTTGATAAGGTGCAAATGCAAAGCTTTGAACAAAAGCTGCTACTACGCTGAAATTCGTTGAATGAAACAGGATCTCATCGGCGCTTTGCTCGAACAGACCACTCTGGTTCTGGAATGATGAAAGGCAAGTCAGACTGTGTTACTACAATATCTGGTTGTACAACTGCAGTAAAAAAAGTTGGAACCGACGTAGCCTGCCGCTAATTCCCACTTCTGGAATAGAAAATAGGTTAGAGCAAAGTTAGGTATTCTAAGGCCCAAAGCCGTATCAAATTTTGCTGTCCTCTCGTGTTGATGTTTTGATTCAAGGGGTTTGCAGAAACGTCGAGCGCGAGGACGCTTCTGTACACCGACGACGGAAATTGAAATGGATTGCAGCTAATAAAAACAAGAAGTCAGTCATAGATGTCTTACAAATGTTTGGTTCACACTTTAGTACCCTTCAAACGTACTGGTGTAACAAAAATACACTTAGATTCATCAAAAACACTTGGTGCATGACAAATTCGGAGCAACTCAGTAATATTATCTGGTGAATTCCTACAACTTGTGATGTTATAAGCTGTCTTAAATGGATGGTCAGGAGAAAATCGAAAATACTTGACATTTGAATAAGCAGGAGGTTTTACGTTTTTCATATAATGAACGGATTATCCAATCCAAATTTGGACCGTTCATTAACAATGATACTGAAGCTCTAGAAGAGGAAAAGAAGTCAGGAGGTTACATTAACAGAAGCAAATCATAAAGTACTAATTATTGAAATGAAATAGAAAAGATAAAGAAAAAGCAGAGGTTGCGCATCTGGTCTATTCTGCAAAAGCACTGTCATCAAAACAAAATTGCGAATCTAAGCCATCAAAGTCAGTCCGCTGGCTAAAACTAGCATAGTTTGGATAGGTGGATTGTGACGACGAACAGTTATAGCGAGAAGTAGCGCCACAGAACTTTGGGAAATCAAAAGATTTGGGGAGCTAGCAAACTACTATGAAACACATTACTTTGTGGAATGAAAATAAATTCCAAAATGGGCCACATTTTATTTTTTATCGATGAAGGTTTCAGCTTTAGTCGCGTTAGTTGGTGTAACTCGAGCACACCAGGAACAACTGAAAACGATATGCTTCAACAATAGAGTTTGTTTTCAATTTGCGAACAACTTGGCCATAAAGACAGACGTTGCTAACATTCAAGAAAAGACGCAAGCGTCGTAGCTAATAACTTAAGGCATTAGAACTACCATCACCTGGCAAAAATGATGTGGGATAACAACCGAATTTATTAACGTAGCCTAGTATATGCACTTCGTATACTTTTTTAGAACGCGTCAGGGGAGTTAAATCACGGCCGTTCACCATGGGTGTTGGGCTCCGACAAGGATGCGTGCTGTCACTGCATTTCTCTTCATAATCTACATGAGCAGTGGCCAAACTACGGCCCGTGAGCCGCATCCGACCCGCCACCCAATTAATCCGACCCGGTAAATACCTTGCAAATTTCTTTTTAATTGCCACGTTTCCGACTGGCGACAGCAGTGCAACAGCATTAACTGCTGTCTGTCACGTAAATCGTACTGTTGCTGACCCTGCAGTGGCCAGGCAGTCGCGAATTCGGCCCTCGGGTCAAAACGTTTGGCCACCCCTGCAGGGGCGTAACGAGGTTAGATTGCAACCGGAGCAAGAAGCAAGTCTGGCGCCGCAATGTTCGAACCTGAGGTCTTTCGGAAGCAAATGTACTGCGTTGAAGAAAGTACCTATGACAATGTTGGGACTTTTCGGCGACCCGCAGTCATTCGACGCCCCCCACGATGATTTTGCTCCGGAAAAATGTGCTCCCCTTGCCCTCCTCGTTACGCCGCAGCACCTCTGATCGACATGAATTGGATAGACAGTCACAGCCAAGTCGAGGATCAACCGCTTACTTTTTCAGACGATTAGGTACTGCTAACATCTTATCAACAGGGCCTTCAGCATGCACTCTATCAGTTTTCCGCTGCGTGCGGCCAAGCCAGAATGAAAATTAGCACTTAAACTACTGAGGTATTATGTCTCTCTACAAACCAAAGGCAGTGTATGCTGCAAGTGAGCGGAATACACTGCAACAGGTGGAGAAATTCATGTGCATGTTGGTGGTATTTACGAGTAACGGAAGGAGGAGCGATGAGGTTGATGGATGGATTGCAAAAGATAACGCAGTTCTTCATGAGCTTTATCGATCTGTGGTGACAAAACGCGAGTCCAGCACCGTGAAGCTGTCAGTTTTTAAATCGTCCTTTGTTCCGATCCTTACCTATGATCTTGAATCTTGGGTAATGACCGAAATGATAGCCTATCTCAAGTGCAAGTGGCAGAAGGGGATTTTTGCGATGAGTCCATGGTGTGACACTTCG
>Ga0210059_1006348_pt1 | contig 18983 bp, 11 predicted proteins | sample Ectturendosymbi2_FD_188042 | JGI IMG/M metagenome (GOLD analysis project Ga0210059, IMG submission 188042) | Ecteinascidia turbinata endosymbiont from Florida, USA - Sample 2 (SPAdes) (version 2) | ecosystem: Host-associated > Tunicates > Ascidians > Unclassified | place: Key West, Florida... | reverse complement strand
TAGCTTACAGTTCAGGCAAGAAACTGCTAATAACTTGCCAGTGCTGAAACTATGACAAAACTCGTCCAACGGACTGTAATTGAGTGACGTTACAGATGTCACGGTCAACTAAGAAGGTCAGGCGTTCCGAACCTGCCATGTGACCCTTTCAACCAATCGTGTTCGGCAAAAGGCAAAGTAGCTCCGTCAGTGCTATTGCCTCATGAAGCAAAATAGACACTGCCAAGTTTATATGCAACTCTTATACCCAGAGTTGGCACTAAAGAAAGATTTTTGGGGAGCACAATGCTTCAGGTGTGGAGATACAAAATGTAATTTTTGTTGGAGGAAAAGCTCAAGAAGGGTGGGGGGATATTGCGGTACAGTGCGGACGCGCAAAGGGAAAAGTAGAAGAAATGCAGTCGCGGTGCAGACAGAGGACAAAACTTACTGATGCGCTGCGGACAGAGGACAGCCATTTTCTGTTCGCACCATGTCTGTTATGAACCCAGTCGTCGTGCTGCTCTCTTTCCATCAAGTTTGCTTCTATGAATAATTTGTTTGATTGATGGTGACAAATCTGCTTTCATTCCATGTAAGAAATTCCTGTACTACCAAAATGCAATCAACTGTTTGGGATAAAAACTGTTTTTGTTGCTGCTTTGAAGTCAAACATTGTTAAGTTGGTTGTTGCCTCAAGACGTGGCTGTTTTCTCTGTTTGGGAAAGTTGAGTTCTCCGTGTTTCAGTAAATAGCAAAGTCAACTACTTACCAGTGGAAGCGAGACAGACTTGCTTCAATTATGGGAAAATGAGATTGCTATCTTAGTTCTCGCCCGCCTGAGGCCATGCACTAACCTTATAATTACGTCACGATCAACCCTCTGAATCGATCTTCGCGCAACGATTCATGTTGTCAGAGAAAAGTTTTTCAGCGACTGTTTGTTCCCAGCAACAGCTGAGGCTCCCATCAAACTCCATCGTTCTGTGAATAAGAAAAGCAGCGGAGATTCTGAAAAGTGAAGTGATTGTTGAAAATCTCTGCAAACCTCATCGAAGGTTCAAAGAAGAACAGGTGCAAATAAGGACAGAGATTATTTCGAAATGTAGTATTTCTAGGGCTGCCGTACCGTCCTTATTTCTAAAATTTGTCCGTATTATGAAGGGGACTGCCTTAGAAAACTTCATTGTACTTAATTCTAATAAATGTACTTATTTTGGGCTTTCGTCCTTAATTCATCTTATTTTCAGCAATAATGCTCTCTCTTGTATCAGCTCAGTGGACTGTTGAAAGGAATAGCCTTCACGAAAGGACAATTAAACATTTTCTGCAAATAAAACAACTTAGATCACAGCTGCCTTGAGATGCACAGAGTAATTTCAACGAACAAGGAATTGATACTGTTTCTGGTGAAAAACATGATGCTAAATGACTTGACACTTATTATGTTTAAATAAAAAATATGCCGATAAATGTTATTTTCTTCTGGTCGTCCTTATTTTTCAGTCCAAATCGATGGTAGCCCTGAGTTACTTCCTATGAGAAAGTCAATTTTTAAAACTCAAAAATTATATTTTTGGGGACTGACTACCTTTGCTGAATAAATTCCATTTTAAAGGGTATCTTGATGTGATTTTTAAAGGCGTTTTACAAAACGTACGTTCACAAGAACAAAATAATGTTGAAGGATTTCAAAACTGTACTCAAATAAATAATTTCCACAAAGATTTAAACAAAAGCCTTGACCGTAACCGTGATGCCTTTCAAGCGACTTCGCAAAACTTACAATCTCACTTTTTTTCCTAACAATACCTGAAGGTACGTATAAACGAGAAACTTTAGCAAAATTTGTAGGTTTTGTTGAAGCAGCTTGTTACCGTTCAGTTAATTTTAAGCTTCTCACCTTTTTACAAAAAAGATTTTTAACTAATAATTCGTGAAATCACATTAATCGCATAAAGTGCAATACCTGGACTTCTTTTCAATCACATCTGTTTAGTGGCGGGTTGAAATAAAAACAAAACTGTGTATCAAGGATCTTAAAAAACTTTTTTTGACGGAAAACTATCTCACTGGATGTCTTCCAGACTTAAGTGATGGATTACCCGGTGCAGTGCCATTTGTGTATATTCAGGTGTGCAATGAGCAAACATCGAAATAGAAGACTGCGTCCAGTTTGCGGAGGTACCATCTAGTGAAAATTGGGTGTGATGAACCTTTGCACTAAAATTTGCAACAACCACTGCCTTAGGTTTTATCGAGAATATATCTTTCGCCCAAGAAGAAGGATCGCATTTCAGTCGTTGAGAGATAAAGGATGAAACGTGAGGCTGGCTGGTTAATGTCACTCAGCACTGCAATCCGGATATTTATGGTGAAAGCGAATAGAGAGGAAATTTAACGAAATAGAAAAATTGAAACAGCGAAATAGGTTCATAAGTCGGGGATCATGGTAAAACGCAAGAGTGAAAACTCCGAAAGACAACTACACACATGATTTCGATTTGCAAATTAAACCACTGATGTATCGCGGTGCTAAACCTCATATATCAGCGTAGAATGTTTCTTGGAAACGCAAAAGAATAAATAAAACTCTTGTTTAAAATTCACATCAATGTTGGAGCTTCCTTCTGCTAACTTTAAAGTGGTGGCAAGGAATGCTTTTTTCACAGAAGTAGAAACTTTAGCGTAGCGACGTATGTCACCCTTTATGGGTTGACTGAATGTTATGGCAACATATGTTGTTCTGAAAGACAATCCGCTGTGTCGCCAAAGAAACGATTTTGTTGCTTTTGCGGTGGAAGGACTTTCCCAAACATTTTATTGTGGCCAAATGCTGAGTTCTTTACCTTACAGTGGTTCTCAACCTTTTTTTTTCCATGGACCATCTTTCCACAAAAATACCTGATGAACCAATTTGCTACGTTGACACCTCATGAACAAATATTCGAAACTGTATTGAATATAGGTCATTGAACTCAGAAACGTTTTATCAAGGATTCATGGAACTCTCTGTGGGCCACTAGAAATTCATGGTGGACCACGTTGAGAATCGCTGGATTAAAATGCATCAAATGACAGCAGTGTTGCCCTTCAGCTTTGTAGCATAGAGCGCAGTGTAAGCAAGGTCATTGTGCTGTGGATATAATCTAAGAGCTTCGGATTTGGTTGTTAATCCTATCCAGCCAAAAAATGTGAAAAACATCGTTTGTCAGATTCAAAGCAGTGCAAAATAATTTTATTTATGTTTTTCGGGACATCAAGTGAACATCTTCTTGCAAACGTTTTCAGTTAATTTAAATGCTGGTTGAAAACAAAGAAAACTTCGTCTTATGGCAAACCCTTATTGCAAAGAATGAACACTTGAAACAAGACTCTTGCTTTCATGTCTTACCCAGTCTCACACCTTACCTACTTTCTTGATATGAAATTATGTACTGATGGCGTGTTTCTGTAGTGAATATGGCAGCATTTTTCTGTTACATTTCCAGAGAAATAAACCAAAATATCTGTAACACGGAATGAAGGGGCATCAATTGCCTCTGTGAAGATCAATGCAGAAACTGGGAATTCGCATGGACAAAAGGAGATAACACTTTCATGAAATTATCAAGAAACTACACAAACGTTTTTGTGCTTCTGCTTGTCTAAGAAAGTTGTGACTATTATTTCGTTGTTTCAAACTGGCATGTTTCGCACGTTAGAAGATGAAACTTCGGTCATGTAATTTCACCATAGCTTGAATTAGAACAAGATCCGTAACTTCTATTGATATCTGGCGAAATTTGCAAAAATATTTGCTAAAAATGGACTGTTAAGGAAAAGAAAGATCAGTATTTTTTCCGCTAAAAAGGCTTCTGATTGATGTTTGGATCATTTGACATTTTCTAGGTCTGAAACATTAAAATACAATTAATTCATTTTCAGAACCTGCCATTAACGAATGTTGCGTAATTTGCTGTGTTATATGATACCTGGATACTACACGTGAATGTTTGATTGTTGCTTGGAGAAAAATGGCTGCACAAGAAGTAGTTTTGAGCAATAACTTTTCCAACTATCCAAGAGAACATTTGTTCAAAGGTGAGTCTGGCTCGATATCAAAAGTATGCTTTTATCTCAAACTCAAAATTGGATTTTTATGCGGTTTGTCCTTAAAATCAGTTACGTCACAATGCGAGAAACCTATTTGCAGAGCCGGTTGACTTATTTGTTAAAAACCACTGGGTTATTTTTTGCTGTCATCATTTGTCTCAAAAATCTTGTTTATTCTTTGAATATTGTCTATCAAAAGGGATCCTCTCCTAGCAAAGAATCAGACACTAAGATTTTGCAGAGTGTATATTTCGCCTAATAGGTAATCATCATCAGCTCTGCGAAGTGCATGCAGTATAAAATAGAATCAATTAAAACCCACAAACAGTAAAGTTACCAGTTAAAAGAGTCTAATTGAAAAATTGCAACCCCAGCCGCCCATTTTACATTGGAAAGGAAAAGGTCACAGCAGAAACAACTAACCAAAACAAACTACCAAGTGACGTAACAAATAAAATAACAGTTCAGTGGGTTGCACAGGATGCGTAAGTGGTGCAGGCGAACGTGCTTGCAGGAATTCACTGACACAGCCTTGCGGTGGGTCTACGGATGCTCGCGACTGGTCACGGGTTATAAACAAGCCGAAGTAGAAGTAAAACCTTACGTTGCATAGCAAGACTGCGTTAAAACCATACAAAGTTCGACAACATTGAGCGAAATCAATAAACAAGTACGACTAGAAGCAAGCAAAGCAACAAATGGCACGTCCTCTCAGCTTCTGATGCAAGTTCAGGAGATATCCAGGCAATGCAGACTGCATTGCAACGCAATGCGGAAGATTAATCTTTGAATAACTTGTTCCAACAAAATTTAAATTTTTAATGAATACGTACCGGTAGTTGTGCGAAGGCATAGAGGCAACACATAAGAGTAAAATGTAATATCCTGGATCTAACAAAACCATGAAATGATTTGTCTCTCTGTTTGTTCTTGTCCTATCATCAGTATCACTTTCAAATGAAGTTTTACTCTTTGGTTATCATTTTACTTCAGTTTGCATTATATATTATTTGGTCAGAAAAAAACAAACTGCATCACTACAGATAGATAGGTTAACATTAAACACTTCCCACCCACACTCGAATTGCAGGTTTTGCAAGCTTTGTCGTCACAGATGATCAAACATTTAGTAAATTAAGTATAGTAAGGCATATTTGGCTTAGGTGGCAGTTGCTTCTATCAGCTTTTTTTGGCCAAAGTAAATCAATCTGAGTTTCCAAGCATTGGAACGAAAACAATCATTATTGAAGTATTCAGTGCAGTGGCGGATCCAGATCGGGGGGGCAGTTTGGGGCAACTGTCCCTTACCTCTGTGACGCACCCTTGAATGGCGCCCCTTTGCCATAAATGCGCCCCTTTTTGGTGCCCATGGAAGTAGAAACAGATTTGAAAATACTCTAAAATAAACAATGTTTTCCGCTTAGGTAAACGTCAAAGTTTACATGCCGGACTTTACCCAACCTCTTATCGAACGGCGTGAACGATGCTATTGTTTCGTAATAGTTCCACTGTTTCGTTTTTTCTTTGCTGCGTGAGAACTGCCCAGCCTTCGCAAACGTAGTCGCGTTTGCAGTTCTCGACTTGCTGTTGTGTTGTATGAAAATGGTCTGTTTTTTTACAAGTTTATTCTTATGCCTGATGACCCTGAAAAGAAAAGGAAAGGCAGCAGTAAAAATATTAATGAAATGTGGAAAATTTATTACTGACTCAAGATTTTACAAGCCTCCAAAATGAAAACGAAAAACCAGTTTCAGCGCTATTGCCAGCGCAGTTCGTGAGTCCGCAGTTTGTCTGCATCGTAGTTTTGCAGCATAAAAGTGAGTGGGTGGATTTCCTGACGGAACTTGTCTCCAGATTGACAGGGGTGTAACGAGGTTAGATGGCGCCCGGGGCAAGATGCAAGTTCGGCGCCCCCATTTTTGAACCTGAGGTATTCCGGAAGCAAATGTACTGTATTGAAAAATGTGCGTGTGACATTGTTGTTTTTTGGGGGCCCACTCAATCATTCGGCGCCCCCAGAGTGATTCGGCGCCCAGGGTAATTGCGCCCCCTTTCCCCGTCATTACGTCCCTGCTGATTGAACCATTATGCAGCGTGTGAAAAGCTACAGATGTTTACGTTAGCAAAACCCTTGCCGCTATGTGACAAAAATGCATTGAACGTGCTCGGTTAGCTCAAAGAATTATGACCTACTGTAACTATGCAATTGTGCAACTCTTCACTTGATATACATGGAAAACGCAGAGGAGTATTGAATTACTGCAAGGGGCATAACGAGTTTAGATGGCGCCCGGGGTAAGAAGCAAGTTTGGCGCCCCTGTGTTCAAACCTGAGGTCTTCCTGAAGCAAATGTACTGCACTGAAGATCTTGTGACATTGTTAGGACTTTTCGGCACCCTGCAGTCATTCGGCGCCCTCCTAGTGATTCGGCGTCCGGGGAATTGTGGCCCTTGCCCCCCGTCGTTACGCCCATGATTACTGCGCGCAGCGACGCGCCTCAACAAATCATGGCACACAGCTCCATTCGGGAACCTTGGGGGTTAGGCGGTGCAAAATTTTCAATTTGCCCGAATTTTTGCGCCACTTTGAGGAAATGCGAATAGGAGATTTTTGCAGGGCGATGGTTCTGTTTCGGAAACTTGCCCAAAAATATCGGGAAGTTTTTCCTGAATTAAATCTTGTCCGAACCTCCCCCTCACTTCGTACGCCTATAGCTTAGCTTATTGGTTGTTAGATCATTCCGCTTGAATCATATAAATTTGAGCAAAAAAGCAATCTTCTGGTGAAATCTTTAACTTTTTTACTGGTGACCGTGGTGCTGGCGAAGGTTCGTGGTTTTAAATTGGTGATAGGCTGATTCTCCTTTGTGTTTTCTGGCCTAGCTGGATAGTAGCAGATCCATTGCCAGATCAACAGCATTGCTAATGGCTTTGAGCTTCTTCGGGGCCTTTGTAATACAATGCATTAAAAAATGACTTCAAAGCGAGACTAGAGCTTAACTTTGGAGGTATTGATTGTGAATTTGGGGGGCTCAGCCCCCTTGCTTCCACTTCTGTTGAAAACTGTCACAACTTTTTTTAATAACCTGGTCTAGTGGGATTGATGTTTTTTTCTTCACATGAGCAATCCAGTGTCAAAAAATGTGAAACCGTATTTGAAAACTTGATCGAAAATCTACCTTTATAAGTGGCGTTAAATGTATTTTAGGGCAATATGCTTTAGGGCCCAGTGTAAATCTATCATTCGATTATAAGATCGTTTTTTGCGATAGTCGACAAAGCTACCTAAAATAGGAGTAGTGTCCTGGCAAATGCCTTTCATTCACGTGTTGTTTTTGAATTGTCGCTTCAGCAGTAAATAAGTCTTTAATGTACATGTAAATGCACAAGCTTCGCTTGGAAGCACGATCGTCATTTAGCTTTTTATTTGAGTCCCATCGTGGGACATGAGTTGTCACTTCCAAGTCTAAGAAGAACCTTTCTACTTCTAACCAGGTCGGGAATGCGTCTCAGACACTGTTCTTCACTGGTTTCGCTAGGGATAGCCAAAACAGTGGTAAACGCTTGCGCGCAGCATGCTTTTATACGTTTTAAACACATTTTATAGATATACGAGATCTGTGTAGCTTGTGAAAAACGAGGCCCACTGTTTGGGACCTGTTTCAAACGTTTTCTGAATTAATGATATAAAGCGCTTTCACACCGTGGTTATTCCCTAAAAAATAGCATAGTTCGACCAGCAAAAATCGTACCCCCTCTCGTAGGCCCTGCTAATGCATAATGCATACCATGACAACCCTCAAATGAATAATGAACTAAAAGCAGCAACCATAGCCAAATTCAGGGAAATCCTCAAAGAAGAATGCGTTCGAGTTGGTGACAATTTATTTTACGCGACGTATGCAAGTTTGCCTCCAACGCTGCGAAAAAAACCTTTGCAATGGTGAAAAGCAAATGCGAAACCTGCCTCGGGTCCTCTTATTCTAAATTTCGCGCCCCCACCATTTCTTGTAAGGTCGATTAAGTTATGTGCTTTACATGTGGTTTTCTGATTCATAGAAATGGTTAAAATTCACTCAGGTTTCAACATATCATCACCAATATAATACTTTTTGCAAGATACAGGTCTACAATAGATTTGCAAGTAGTATTGCAGATATGATCTTTTTCAATTATGTTTTCTTGAAAGTTTTAACAGTTAGGGTTTGTGTTGTTTGGTTCTAATCTTCACTTGTACTCATGGGCGTACGAGGCGGGGGGTCGGGGGGAGCGGCGATGAAAAGCGAAAAATTTTCAATACAGAGCATCCAGTGTATCTCCACTTGGGGGTGATAATTTGCGCTAGTATAGTGTGTAATCTGAACCTAAATCCTGGCTGGTTGTATATGACTTGATCTGGATAAAGTTCTAGTTTTTTGTAAAAATCGAACAGTCGGATGTCGGTAGGTTAACAGCTTGATATAAGAATTCGGAAACTCTTTCGTTGTTCGTTTTCGGGTTTGCGCTGGGTACAGGTGCAGGGTGTTAAGATGATAGATTCTTTTGATTAACAGGAGTTTTAATGCCAGGTTTTTCGTGCATTTTTTAGAGCTCTTCAGTTATCTGTTGCAACATTGATCTTAACATCAAATTGTAGCTGACTGGCTGAGGTAGGAAAATTTTGAAGCTAGTTTCGTGAATGCAGTGTGCAATTTGGACCAACCCTGGTGGCGATTTGTGTAATATGGACCAGTGGTACAAATGACAATACTTGTATAAAGTACTTGGAAAGTGTTTCATAGGCTGTCGATTCTTTGTCCAAACAATTAACAAACAAGGTAACTATAAAACAGATTTACAAGAGGTTTCAGGCACCATTCGAATTAAACTAATAAAGTTACTTTCAGGGCAAATTGTTTATTTTTAGGGCAAATTGTTATTAGCAATGAAAATTTTTCCGCCCCCCCCAATAAAATGCCATCCCGTACGTCTATGCTTGTACTTTTTTAAGTTATGATTCAAACACGAAGGAATATCCATTGCTGATTGTCATATTGCTGTTGTTTGTTTTTATTAAGATGTGAGACTCCCAAAACTGAAATAATGTTTAAACTGCTTGCATAGAATTAATGATAAGACTGCGCTCTATTAAAAAGTATTTTCAACAATTCATTTTATTCTTCTAAATATTCCGAGAAAGTTTTGCAAAATACAGAAATATATTGCAAAAAAATCACAAACTACTTTGCTTCGAAGGCCATACCGAATGCAGTTATATGAAAGTGGTTTTCAAAAAATTGTATACCATCCTAGCAAACGCCTTAGGTTACAATACAATTTGTTGTAAAGGAATACTTGGATTTGCTCTAAAACTAATAAACAGACACCAGATGTGAATCAATGGAAATTAAGGGCGAAATTGGAAGGCGTTGCCAGAAAATTGATGGTCATTTTATAAATCACCAATTACAGACAATTATTACAGAGAATGATATAGCCACCGCGTATGTGAGTGATAGGGCAGGTCAAGACAAAGTGGTCAACTGTTTGTTTCGGTGCATCGCAGTATGGACACCTTGGGTTCTGCCTTGCTCCCCATCGATGGAGTGTTTGGGAAGACTTGGCCTTCTTTGCTCTTAGGCTGTTGGCTGTTATCACACAATCCAAGTATGTGGCAAAGATTTTTAAAACTGGTTGAAAGATACCAACGTAAATGTCAAACGGGTGTCGTACGATAGTACTGTTACAGTGAGTCAAATAAGAATTAAATGCATTTGTAGTTGTTAGGCGTAGAAAATGTATTTGTAACAATTATTTTATTGGCTACATGGGATATAGTAGCTCAACATCATACTACACTTCATTTCATTTTTAATGTATTCTGTGACAACGAAGTTCTTTGTCAACTTACACTCAACAGGGTGTCAACTATTAACAATTCTCGTACCAAGCACTGACTTCTGTGATTCAATAATACCTGAGTGTTTTTGCCTATTCGGACTTTGTGACGAAACAAGGTTACGTGAGGCTAGGAACGAGCAACTCATGAAATGACATGTAGTGGAAATGATGTTGTTCAAGATTGTCGAGCAGTGTGTAATGCTTATTTTAATGAAACCCTTGTTAAATTGCTTTCAGGTATGGAGGTTCCATTCAGTTCTGTCGTTTGATTAGTTAATCAGAATATTTGCTCCTCAGAAACATTCGTGTATATATTGTGGTGCAGGTCTGTTTCAAGACGCGGCCAATCACTTGTACTTACTGTTTGTGGTTACAAGACCATAAAGCAGCATTAGGGCAAAATTGTTTGAAGTAGTAAGATAGCGGAGTGAATAACTCCCCTAGAAATTGTATGAAATCAGGCGATCGTTCATTGAAGATTTAAATATGGCTGATTCCTTTTAATTTAGTAAATTTTAACTCAACTCAAACCTTGGAACTTGTGTTGACTTATTGGTAGAAGAAGGTGGTGTGTCCCTGAGGAAGAGAAAAGCGTTTCAGAGCAAACAAAATGTAGTTAAGAATTCGTTTTCTGTTGATGGTCAAAGCGTTGTGGAACTTATAATACTTCACAGCTTTTTCTTGATATTTCGTGTTGTTTTCAGCATCTTTCAGACAAAGAGGTAGATCCCTGAAAATTGTTTGTGTCACGGATTTATACGTCAAGCGATTCACTGAGTCACTCGTAACATTATCTGTTACAGTCACGGATTGCCCGGTAGCATCAATGAAAGCTGTCTAAATGCTTGCAAATGTATAATTTTATGCTCTGGTTAACACAGAATGTCCTAAATGACAAGGCATATTTGAAGTGCTGGATATGATTCTTTTCGGATGAACTATTGAGCTGAACGGGGGGACGCAGGTGGAGCATTATGTGGTTCCATCTTAGACGTTTTTCCCTAAATAAGTTGGAATGATGAAGTAGCCCACTCCTTATTGTCAGTAGATGCCTTGAATCAGTTGCTTGTAATGTGGAAAATTGTAGAAGAAAACGCTCGAATTCTTCTGCGCACAGTTTCGAAAAAGCACAGAACAACACTTGATGTAAAGTACATGTACAAACAGTGATCTAACCACATAAATATCACAACGCGCCATTGCAAGTAGGTTTACTCCACAGTCAAGCTTGGTGCTCCACAACCAGGGGCTCCCGAGGGTTCAGCGGAAGGTTCAAGATTTACGGCTTTCTTTTTATATTGTAACGCTGTTCAATAACATTGTTTATCAGCTAAGGTAACAATTGCATCACAAGAATTATTGCAGTTCACGGATTCGGAAATGTTGCCACCACATCAAGTAATTTGATGTTTAAAGAAAAACGAATTTATAATAAAGCAAGTTGAAAGACCAACAAAAATAAAATTAAGAATATGGGATATCTTCTTGAGGTTTGACTGTTTTTCAACAATTGTACTTTTAATTCACCTGCAGTATCGTTTATTAATGCATCTAAATGTTCTTGACCGCGTGCACCTATTTCAAAGGATCACACCTTCCTTGATATTTTTTCTAGACAGGAAAAAAGATCAGGTTCGTTTCAAACGGACTTCAATTTATTTTTGTGCAACAAGACATTGGAGGGGTGGGGGTCAACAACCGAATCCTTCTCAGAAAATTTTATTTTAAGCTTGAATAAAGCAAGGGCAAAGCAACTAGTGGAAGAAACATTAAACAAGTTTGAAACTATTACTGTATTTGTAGGCTAGTGTGTGAAGGCACAAAATATTCAAAATTTTACTGATGATGTTGCTGAATTTTCGTCTTTACGTATTTTTTAAAATAGAACAAAGACACGTTTAGGTTCGTTTGTTACAAAAGAAAGTATAATAACTGAAGCTGACGTCATAAAGCAGCGCGATACCCGAGGCGATGTCGTTTCAGTCGGAGACAGGAACGGAATGGATCGGCCCGATCTGAGATCTTGGTTAGCAAGCAACCGACTATGGTTTGCAGTCAGTATGAGGGATAACTGGAGAAGGTTGGGTCTGCTAGAGCACTACACAAAAGATTCAGTACTCTTGCGAATAAGGCAGTAGATTAGATTTGACGGATGAAACGAATGTATAAAATGACTGGTGCGTGGGAAAAAACTAATTAGCATAGAAGTTCAACAAAACACTTCATCGCTGATACTTTTATTTGAGGTTGATTTTGCACTTTTATAAATCATTCAAGATTTCAAATTAAGTTTTAAATGTTATCAACTCTGAAATAATATATGGCAGGAAATAAACGGTCAGAATATTATTTGGGAGTTGATAAAATTTGTTTGTTTCCTATTCAATCTTTGCTATTATAAAATACATGAAACACCGAATGCTTTCATAAAATCAAACAAGGCAAAGTTTTCAAGTTATTCACTCTCCACGCAAACGTACAATGTTTTATCAAAACTGAAAGCAAACCATAAATAACTTGTTTCTGTCTTGTTCAGCAATCAGGTCTTTGCTCGAATCGTTGGTAACTGTCGCGCCGGAAGTAATAGAACATAATTGTTGAATAATAACCCAACTGCCCAATGGAAACCTTGCTTTTTATCACGTGTTTACGTCATGAGATTTCCGTGGTATTGATGAACAAAGGAGAGAAGCAGAATTTTCCTTCATGAAAAGATTTTTGCTCGAATGAAAACCGTATCAGGTTCAGCAAGTCTGCAAAAGCGTTCATTCTTTCTGGCTTCAAATTAAGTCGTGAACATAAGCAGAGAATATCGGCTGAAAAGCAAAGGGCTGGCTGATAGGCAGTGGAAAGGAAAGGGTGAATGCTGGAAGGACAACTTAAGTGATACGGCTTCAGCAAAATGTTTTACTAAATCCGATGACTTTGCAAGGTTCCATCAGACGGAAGTGCAGTATAAGGTTAAAAATATCTAGTCTTGCTTCATTTTTCAATATACGTGGTTTACAATAGGTTAGTGTTGTTATGCGGTGGTGAAGAAGGTGCTGAAAGTAGTGAACGACATTGGTTTAGCTTTTATTTTAAACACAATTATGACGGAATACTTGAGGTCATCCAAAAGTCGGACAGACACCTTTGGATCGCTCCATGCGGAGAATATCCCTGGGAATTCCTTCATGAAAGAAGAATCTGATTTATTTACTTCTGGTACGTTCACAATGCCATGCAGTTCTAGCTTGTTTCTTTTCTAAATATTATTTGTTGCGAGATAACACCACGACCGCCTTTACAAAATAGCCTTGCAGAATTCTTAATTTTGCGAGTTTCAAGCAATTGATGGTAATTTCTGCCTGGTATGCTTCTGATGCCAAAACGCTTGTTTGTTGTCGGGGAAAACACGGAGCATATTTTTGATTTACGTAAGCAACATATCTAAGGTCACTGGCTACGCAATAGTAAAAAAACTTGTCGGGTTTGAAGATCTTTTGTTAAAGAAGATGCAAAATTATTTTAAATCTTCAAGAAAACACTCATGAAGAATTCTTTCAAAGTTGCTCGAACTCGATTCAAAACAGTACAGCCTGTGACAAAAGTTTCAGGACACTTCGTATTTTGCGACAATTCTTTGTGCAAACCGCCATAACCATTGTTCACCCAATCTTTTCACAATCTTTGTTTTTGATAATTTATTGGTTACTTAACGTAATTAAAAACGTTGCAAGCTTACACAGATTTGAAAAAATACGTTTACAATTGATATTTTGTGTGGCCGTCCTCGTTTTCAATGACTTCTTGCAGACCACGTGGCATTGCTGCAAATCCGTTTGCAGCAAATAATCTGGAGTGATGTCTTTGACCCAAATTTCTTTCATTGCTGTTTAAAGCGCATCCAGGCTTGGGGGGTGCTTTTCTGAAACTTTCTTCCTTATAAAGGTCCATACGTGTTCTATAGGATTGAAATCTGGGTTGTTTCCTGGCCACTCCAACCTTTGGATACGTTTTTGCTCCAAGAAATTCTTGGCTACCTCACTTCGATGACGCAGGGCACCATCATGCAAGAAAGTTGTGTCGCAGTTGTGGACTCTCATAAGGAGTTCAAGCTTGCTTGTTAACAAATCAACATATTTTTCACCATTATGGTGGGTTCCGGTGGCAAAAGATAAAGTCCAGCTCTCCCCCAGAGGACTTCGTTCCCCATATAATTTGGCTAGGGGGTGTTTCGCAGTTGGGGTAGTGTACTTTTCCTCGTAGTGTGCTCCAACAGACTTCCAAACATGATATCTTCGAATAGAAAACAGTTGTATAGGAGACTCGTCTCAAAGAAGTACTTTTTTCCACATCACTATGTCCCTTGGCGAAGTCCAGACGCTTTTTCTTCATCGCCTGAGTCAAGCGTTGTTTTCGAGCTGATTTACAAGATGTCAGGACAAATTCCAGGGACAACCTGCGTTGAATCGTTTTGGCACTGACTACTGTGCCGATTTCCATTAATTTAGTCTGACGTTTTTGGGAGGAACTCATTGTATAGTTCCTATAACACAGCTTCTCTGATGCTGGAAACCCTTGGTCGGCCAGACGTCTTTCTGTCCGGGAAATGTCCTCGTTTTGGTATTTCATGACTGCATCGTGCACAGATGTTTCGCAAACCTTCGTCTTCTTCGCGATCTGACGTACAGAAAACTTTAAATTGCTTAAGGTTGTGATGTGAGCCCGCTTTTCAATGCTGAGTGGTGTTTTTGGCATTTTTTGAACCTACAAATTTACTTGATTTTGACCAAAACGTGTGGTTGCAAGCACATATTTGAACTGGAAATGAAAAGACATTATAATATGGAGATTCTACATTAATACAATAACATAATTATGCATTATGACACAACAGTACTGACTACTCATCGAGATATGAACATTCAAATCTACATCTTTCGGTTTTGGGTAAGTGTCCTTCAACTTTTGTCTCAAGTTGGTAGATAATATTAAATTTCGATGCTATAAGATTGAAAATGCACCGTACAGAAAGAATATTTTCCACTTCTCATTTTTACTTTGACGTTCAAATCATGTTATCCTAACACCTTACCAAGGCATTCGTCAAAATCAGATGATTCAGGGACGTGTTTTTTTTACTTTCACGGCCTAAAATATGTTTGAAATCAGGACGGACACGTAAAAATTACAGCGCAATGTACAATGGAAATAGGATGTAATGGACATGATGAATAAAATCAGTGAGGTGGTGGCTTTTTTGGTGATTCCGGTTTGCAAACCTAGAAATGTATGGCTCCTGATTTTTGTCTTCAACAACAATTATGATTTAAAATTTATGCGATACACCTTCAAGATATAATTTCATTGTCATTTGCTGCAGAAACTGGGCATTGACTAGTTTGTAGAACAAACAATTGCCAAATGACCTGAAAAAGGTTCTCCCTGTTGTCTGCGCTGATGCTATGTGAAATATTTTAATCTGGAAAAACTGCTGGAAAGTAACAAGCGAACAGTCCTCCACGGAAAGCGTCACAATATTATAAATAACTGAAAGTGTTGTAAAATTGTTGCGAAATAGTGTGAGGGGTCACCCGAAGAACCTGCCCTTTAATTTTATCGACTTTTTGAATTAAAATTGTAATTGTTTCGAAAACCAGAAAAATGATGTATTGATGCAAATAAAAGCGCTCCAGGAATTTGTACCAGAAAACCTTTCATCATGAGAAGCAAAGAATTCAAATGTCACAGCGGCTCCATCTGCATTGTAAAAAGTGTTCCAAAATTTTGCAGTGATGCGCAGTTCAAACAAACTTTTGCGTTTCTCACCATTTGCAAATTAACGAAGAATCAAACGCAACCGTCGATTTAATTTTTGCATTAGCGGAAAGATCAAACTGTTTCCTGGCAAAAGGCGTCATTTGATCTTTTGTGATGTTAGCACCACAAACGTATTAAACGACAGCACACTCGTCGAAAAGGTTGTAAATGCACAGCATATTTTTGCTGTGAAATCTCATGCAGCTTTACAAGGTTTTGCTTTATTTGCTTCTACTTGAGCGTAAAGTGATTTTCAACAAACAGTTCACCCACCACACCACCCGCTCCACTCTTTCTCGTCAAAGAACAATGGAAATAGCAGAAGCAACGCAAACAAATTTTACGAGTACCTGATTTACAGCTCAGGTCGTTGGGTTGGATTGTTTAAACAGTGCAAGGTTAAAAGGTGTGTGTAAGTACAGAAACTAGTCTGGACTTGCAACGAATTGCCAACAATATAAGATCTGTAACTAGGCTTGAGGCATGCTGCACACATAATAATGTTAACCAATTTTTGCACAGGCACCAGTTTTTACTACTGTAGTTTACCAATTTTTGAAATTGGATTTTTGTGTTGTAAGTAAGCCTTTTCATCGGTATGTCTATATATCCAGCTTCACTATTTTCAACATTCAGGTGGAAATAATTTGTGTAAAACTTGCATCAAAAACGATCTGATGAATCTTAGTCAAAGCTTTGAGATAAGTTCTAATCCTAGATTTCAAGCAACGTGTGATTGGCGCGTTCAGAGACAAAGTCATTTGACGTGAATGGGACGGCGATGTCCACATCGTCAACTGAAAACTATGACGAGGCAGGTGAAAAAAAGTCATTCTCTTCTTCAAATAAATAACAAGTTCTTTAGAAATCACTTGTTCTGAAAACTGAAAGCGATTACTGACAGCCTGAAACGAACAATTTATATGATTTAACCAAAAATGTTTGTATGCAAAAGTTGTTGTTTTTCTGCAATTTTAAAACTGACCTGAAGGTTCACACATTTTATGCTGGTTCCTCCACCCTTATTTGGAACAGACACGAATTTAACAAGCAAAATACAATTTTTGGCAACAAACAAATATTTTCTCTTAGCGTAAGCGAAAACAATTAATTGTGAGAAAGGAGCCAAAGTGCTTATTAAGGAATTTTTCTCCATAAAAATAATTGTTCTCACCAAGCAGAAAGGTTTGAGCTGGTAATTTATCATCAGCAGGTGGTCATGACATGAACTGATTTGCTTATCTGTTTGTTGAATGACTTTGCTGAAGTAACACCATGTCGGTCCGGGTGAAAGAGATGTGAGCAAACAGATTTTCACACGACGTCAGTTCACTGTTCATAAAATCTTTAACTCACCTGCCGAGTAATCAAAAGCCAACAAACTAACAGTGTTTGCCTCAAGCGATTTCATGAGAGAAGTGCTCACACAATTCCCATCAATTATCTACTAATCATTTGAAGCTATGAACTGCCGAGCCATTTAATGTATTTAGTTGAAAACTGAGATGTGTTACTTTCTGTGCTCTACTGACGTAATAATTCTTAGTAATTTTCAAAAATCATTAAATTTTAGTAAACAAAGCGCAAAAACAAATATTTAAAGAAAAAGTTATTTTCATGTTTTCATTTTTTAATAAAACTTTGCAAGACTTGCAACTCCTGATTCGTTTTATGAATTTGTTTTAATTTGTGTATTTCAGCCATTATCTGAGTAGTCCATGGTAATTTGGTTTCAGATGTTTGATTGAAACCCAAAATATATTCTTGTTTCAAACGCGTGCTTCAGAGCAATCGCAGTTTCTAAACTTGCTGCTCTTCGTGCATCAACAAGAAATTAAATTTGCCAGTTACATTCAAACTCTTTTATCTAGAAGAACTCCATAAATAAAATTTCTCTGAAGTCTACCTAAAACATTCTGATAGCTTAATTTAAGACTGAAAAATTTTTGCGGTGCAATTTTTATGGTTGTTATTGGCCTTCTCTCTGCAAACCACCGTCCTTATCTTTCAGGTCGACCTTCGAACACTGTTTACTTTGCCGGTATTTGTTCTCTGCATGGTTTTAAAAAATCAACATGTAATGCTGAACTGCGGACATGTCTGGGCAGATCCGCTGCAGATGCAGTTGGACTGAGTTTGCCAAAGCGTATCAGACTTTGGTTTTGCCGTCCTGCTCTTTTGATAGCTGGCACACAGCACTGCACAGTGAAGACAGCAAATCAACCTACCTTGTAGGAAGATCACCTCTGAAATGGAGGTTGTTTTAAATAAAGATGCATGTCAGATTTCGTCTGTGAGTCAAGTATGTCAACAGAAAGTCAGCAGCATTCAAATAGATAGGCAGTGCTAAAATGTTTTCACAGCATAAAGCTCCTTAATCCACCTTTTGGTGAATAAAACTAAAGCGATGTTTTTAATCACTTCAACGTGGATCTCATTTTATGTGGTTATGAATGAATAATATGCTAATGAAAGTACGATGAGAAAAAGAGAGCTGAAGTTATTTTTTTACACACGTTCGTTCTATCTGAAAGGGCCAAAATTTTTTTTGGGCGTTTTGTTCTGTTATGGAAGATTTCATAGCTGAGAAGCAAAATACGGAAGGTTTTTCTCCACTAGAGTTTCTTGCATTGGGTGAGTTTCCGTTAAAATCGCGAACTATCTTGGAACTTTTTAAAGTGAACTCTATTCCTTTCAAGATGTTCATAATTATAAACTATTTAATTTCGCGCCTCTCCTGATTAGAGGAGGTCGAACAAAACAGCAAAGACGTTGTTGAAAAAAATTGTTTTAATATTTGATTCTGCCAAAAAACATGATTGAATTTTTTTGGTAAAAAGATGTCATCGGTATGCAGCGTTCTGGATAATTGAAATAGCTTCGATGTTCAAAATGTAAGAAAAATATTTTCTATGAGAAATAATTTACATTTTTCTTGTACACAAATAAGAAATCTGCTTCAGGCACTTGATTATCAGTGCAACGTTACCATGGCAACTTCTTGTATACATCGAATTTGCTGCAGTGGGAAATTTTTTCCCACTGCTGTGAAATAGCGATATTGTGGCGTTGGGGATATTGGCTGCACATCATTGGGGGTATTGGCTGCACATCTTTGGGGGTGTTGGCTGCATATGAATCATCTTCCTTGCAGTTTATTTCAGTGGTTTGTGGTTTCACCCAAACTTATTTTTGGTTCGCAACAGTTTCTTCAAGTTGTTTCAC
>Ga0210059_1006347_pt1 | contig 18984 bp, 6 predicted proteins | sample Ectturendosymbi2_FD_188042 | JGI IMG/M metagenome (GOLD analysis project Ga0210059, IMG submission 188042) | Ecteinascidia turbinata endosymbiont from Florida, USA - Sample 2 (SPAdes) (version 2) | ecosystem: Host-associated > Tunicates > Ascidians > Unclassified | place: Key West, Florida... | reverse complement strand
CCAATGGAACGCGGAGTGGGCGGACAACCCCACAGGACTCCGCATTTTCATCCCCGACACAGGCACCCACCCCACCAGAATGACCCCCCCAAGAAGAGCCTGGGTCCGGCTTAACCGCCTCTGCACCGGTGTCGGGCGTTTCCGCTCTTGCTTCTACAGTGCGGTATGGCCTCCTCTTCGGCCTGTGAATTTGGAGCAGAAGAACAAACCGTCGACCATGTTGTCCTCCGATGTCCAATCCATCGACCTCCCTATCGACTGCATGGCCTGACGGTTCTGGACGATGAGACAATCGAATGGCTGCTCAACATCTGTCCTGAGATCTAGTGCGGCCAAGCAGTGGTTTGAACAACTGGCTCAAAAGAAGAAGAAGAAGGAAGTAATTTTATAAATGAAGTGATCGCGATAATAGATGAAACCGTTTGGAATACAAGTGTGTGACGCGACCACCCCGGCCCCGCTAACACGACCGACTGAGTGCCTTCCAGTGGGTCGTCGTGCTCGCGTAGTTCCACTGTATATATATCAAAATGACATTTTTGAGGAAGATAAAATTTTCTCTAAAAATAGTTTCAGAAAAATCAGCTTTCCATACCAGAGTTCCGACCAAAATAACATTAACCTAACCTCAAAACTGACCTAACCAAAATTTAACCTAACATTGCCTACCGTAATATCTCACTTTGATGTGTCCTAAATTGATATGGCAAAAATAATAATTGTGCTCATTGCAATTCAGCACGTTTTTAAGGTGTTTTAGGGACCCGATTCGGGTCTATATAATTGAAAGTAGGGTCCCTGGAATCAGAGAAAATTATCATCGGGTCCCTAGAAATAGAGAAAAGCAGGTCCCTAGAATCAAAGAAATCGTTTCCTTACAGGTCCATACCGGGTTACATTTTCCTTAAAAAAAACTGAATTCAGGATTTCATTTTTCTGTTCACAATCAAGGACAAATCAGTAAGACTATTAGTAAGAACAATAGCATGTACTCACTTATCATTAACTGTTGTGAAACTCACTTTCGCTTATTAGGTGTGGTTTCACGTTCATCCATAGGAAAAAACACTAATGAATTGTTTTTATTTTTCTACTAAACTTAAAATACAAAATGGCACTCAACAAAATTCCTAACTAAAAGTACATCTCACGACTTAATAAAGTCGAAAATGGAATGAGTCATTGAGTTTAGCGTGAACAAGCTTAGAGTTACTTGAACGAAATGTAAACAGAACTATGACGTGCTTGGTACGGTTTAATTCTTACTATCACTTAAGATTTTAAGTAACTCGATATCTGCCGACTTTTATTTTTATTATTCCGTTTATTCTGTTATGAGTCATAGTTCTGTTTTGCGATTCACATAAAAGTAGTGTATAATAAAATGTCCAAACTTGCATCTTGGAAGTTGACAGTACCAGAATTGGTATTAAACTACCAGTTGGTATTGTGTATTGTGTGAGGTCTTCACTCCCACACGCAACGCGCTAGACTTCAACCATGCATCGCAGTAACAAAGAACACACTTATACATGAAAGTACACGAGGATATATACGTGGCATATATACCAAGTCTTTCAGTCCTGCCTTATAACACCATGATTTATTATCCTAAGCTAAAATCTAATTACTTTCACCATTCTTGAGAGACATTTAACAAGTTCACAACTTCCTTCGGGGCTGTCTGCAGGGCCGATGTTCAAATGACGTGGATAATGTATCCGCATCGGAAACCAAAATAAGACAAGCGGATGGAATACCTCGATTTTTTAGACCTTGGAGAGCTAACTTAGTGAGTTTCAGCCAGACCACACGTAAAAGAATCAGTTACTACTCTTATGTCAACGAAGCAATTTCAGTGAGTGAGCACAGAGGACCTACTTATTAGTTCCAGTTGGCGATGGTATCTTTTACAGCGTATTGTGTATTGTTCAGATATTACACTTTCTTCCGACTTAGGGTTTGGGGCCCCCTAAACTTTGGGGGCCCCTGGCTGTAGCCCAGTCAGCACCCCCCTTAATCCGCCACTGTCTCAAGCAAACGATAAATTGTCCAGTAACTCGGGCTAATATGAATGAGCCTAGTACGACAAGGTTTACTCGCACTTTAATCGCGGGACGCACCCGCTAGAGTCCGAGATGCCCTCTGCCGTTCAGCATTTTTAAAAATATAATTCATATCAGATTGGATGATTTTTTGAAGCAATGGATTTGCATAGAACAGAGGTGGGCAAACTACCGCCAGCGGGCCGCATGAGGCCCGCGAGTGCATTTTGTGCGGCCCGCTGGGCAGTCACACGTACATATTTGGAGTCTATGTTAAAGTAATTTTATCGATTAGATTAGAATTACCAAGTTTTTTTCCACACGTTTCATTCGAAACCCCATTTTTACTCAACCGAAGAGTGACTACCGTTACCTTCACTTTGTGGTAGCTCATGTAAAACTTTTTTTAAGGTTTCAAAGCGATTATAGATGTAATATATGTAATTCGAGCATGCGGCCCTCGGTAGCAATAAAATCATCAATGTCGCTCTCCGTAGAAAATGTTTGCCCACCCCTGGCATAGAACATTGGATTTGAATTCCAAACCAATGGACAGTTCCCATTCGAATATTTCAAATGAACTGTAAATTGTCCAGTAACGCGGACACATTGAAGATTTTACAGCAAACGCTGATACGAATGAGCCTAGTACGCAGAGGATTAACTGGCGTTATCATTGCTCGGTGACGCAGGTTACGCAACAATGGACGAATTCTAATAAAAACTCCTCATTCATTGTTACGTAACCAACGTCGCAGAGCAACCATAGTGCCAGCCAGAATAAAAGCAAATGTCAATATCAATGACGCAAACCTCGAACCGTTGCATTCACTCAGTATAAATCGCGTGATGAGCCCGCGTAACAACGTCGTCCTGGAGTTGCCCCTGATTTGTGGTGTCTAGAAATTTTGGCTGGTACATCTTACGAGACGAATATTTTTCAGAAGCTGTAGTGGATTTTACGCTATTTATATACGATACACATTGATGAATTTGTTTTAGTGAAGGCGGTAATTACTGGAAAGTATCCATCTCTACAGAGCTCTTTTTGTAGTTTTGGAATGAATGCAGCCACATACATCTGTCATAACTCTACAAAAGTTACCTTACTTTGTGATTCATATATTGCCTACAGCTATTATTCTAGGTGAAATGTACCCTAATTTTTAAGGTTTACGCGTTTGGTCAAACAACGGAAACGTGATAGTTTCAAGCAAAAATCCAAATGTTGTGAGACTGTGAGTTGTTTGAAACAATACGTTTGGTGACATTTCGATACGATACCATACACACTTGACAAAAGCCTACCGCTCTATCGCAAATGTTTTACTTTTTCAGAATCACACTACGAAATTGCCTACAGCTTATTCTGCGTTTGAAGTATCTTATTCTTTCTCAGTCATTAAATAAAAGAACAGCTTACCCGCGCTACAACTATGTTTTGGTCGACGTCAGCTCCACCGCTAATTCGAAAACCCCACGGGGGTCCGTCTGACAGCAACAACTTTCTCGACATATTCTTATTTCACGTGCAACGTGGAACTGCTGACAACTCGCTAAAGCTTGCAGCTGTGTGACATAGTTTTCTCTTATCAGACCACTGCCATACGGCCGTCCTCAGAGAACCGTCCTTGGAGAATCGCTTCAAGAATGTAGACACAGCTCCCTTGTGGTTGCAAATGCAAGTGGACCTCTGGCAGGGTAAGCATTTCTTTCGATAAATGCTTCCGTCACAATGCCTGGCACGTAGTCTGTACAAGATCAAAGCCGGGTTTTGATATCACTAATTCACAAACCCATGAAATAATAAAGATTGATCTTCGTTTCACGCGTGCTTGCGACAGATAACAAGATTTTTTCCACAACTATTTGAAATTTTTTGAAATCATACCGTCTTGCTGTGAGTATGCATTCATTCAAAGTAGTACAAAAATTACATTGCTATTTGATGTTCTTAGGAATAAGTGATTATAAGCGATAGGTTGGTGAAAAAAGTGGAAAACGCTTGCTGTACCGTGGCGCATATCATCATTCACCTTTCACTCTCCGGGCACTGTACCTGACACAATGATTTGGAGGGAACTGAGACAACCTATCAGTATCGATTTTTGTTGCGTCAACTTTGTGATAAAAATTGTGATAATCAATTCAAATTTTTGTTAGTTCCGAAATAAAATGTACTGCAACTAAAAACCACAAGATTCTCACTAGAACACTAAACCCAGGAGCTCAAACACACGGCTCGCCGGCCCCAAGGGTATTTTGTGCGACCCGCGATGCATTCCGGGAATTTTGCAATAATTAACATTTAAGTTATTTAGTTTTTCACTGGTGTTTAAAAGTGTTCGGACAGCGGGTGAACAACTCTACAAACGTTGAGACGGTTAGAAATGTTGTTTTGTATAACTCATCATACCTTTCGCAATAAATAAGATGTAAAAACCGTTTCTAGTAAGGTTCAGGTACCACCATTGTTACGTCAGCGTCATAATGCGGCCCTCGGGTTACTTTATAAGCTAAGTCCTCATTTGACCCTCAGAGAAATTTGATTTTGAGACCCCTGCTCTTGACCACGTAGATCAAATCCAAAACATACTACAAGATCTTTCGGTAAATACGAGCAGTGGCAACCGTGTTCTGTATATTGCAGGGTAGACCAGCGCAGGAATTCGACTCACTAGAATATGACACGAATCAGTCACAGTCACATGATTGAGCGACTTTTACGTACACACTGATTTGGTTAATTCACAATAACCAACACAATTATTAACAACAATGATAATTCAGTTTACATACTGTAGTAAATTTGTACACTGTGTCTCTAGACAATCTAGTGATAATGCCCATTTTTCATATTTATTCAATCTCTGGCTTTATGCTGGGGGTTTCCAACAGTAATGTAACCGTGAAATCTGTGCAACAACATTACTTTTTATCACAAAATATTAGGGGGAAAAAGATATTGTGTCCCCCTTGTCCAAACGTTGGGGGGACATGTCCCCCTTAAGCTAGCTCGCTGTAAACTAAACTATCTCCCAAGTTTTGACAATTCCAGCATGTTTGTGGTTAAATACCAATCATTTACGAAATTTTCGATCAGATGGCCTGTCTCAAGATAAATTTTGTAAGGAGATAATAATATAATTAACCAGTAGTACAACGAAAAATTGAAATAAGACTTTTCTTAAAAATAATTAGAATACAAATTTCATCTCTATTGTTTGAAAGTTTGTAATGTTTTGACATTTTCGTGGGGGAAATGCTCCCCCTGGATGCGCGCCTGCCAGCGATTGTTATAGAAAATCTAGGGTTTGAAACAAGTGAAGACTTTTTGGCGCCACCCTACATGGTTGCCCCCCAAACCGCTGGTTTGGATCAGCCACTGTTGGTGAAAGAGTAAAAAGACTGTGGAAGTTATGTAGTCAACCAAACCTGTTTGAAACATTTTGACAAGTGTTAGAAAATAGCAGTTGAAAAATCAGTTCATCATTATATATGCGCAGTTCAGTTAGGTTTATTCGGCGAAACTCCCAAAAAAAGCTCACCAAGAGAAAAAAGTTAAGACAAATAAGAAAAAATAATGTATATCGCAAGCATACAAGTATAATAACAGACAGGCTTCTACAGTGGTGTAGGAGGCAGGGGTGCAGGGGGTGCAAGCGCATCCTAAAAATTTTGATCTGGTGAAAATCCGGACAAAATCCCTAAAAATATGGGAAAAAATGGCGCCCAACACGCTTTTATTTGAAAAAAATGGAGCCCAACGTGTGCAGAATCACATGAAGACCTTTTTTGGAAGTCATCCCAAAAACGGTCTTCATGAAAAAATATGCGCACAAAAAGTGGCCCAAAATATTTCCTGGCAAAAATCCTTCGCTCATCCAAACATTTGCCTGCTCCTACACCTATGGGCTTCTAAGTTAAAACAAATCATTGTATTGTAGTCTAGTCTGGAAAACCTTGGTCACTCACAGGATAGCATCACAATCAAAACAATGTTTGCTTCATCCTGGAGTAGCTAATACAACCAGATGCTTTTCTAGTTAAGTCCCCCATAAGCCTAGTGGTGAGAAAGGTTTATATTAATAAAGAACACATAAGGCAGGGTGTATTTGAGAAGGGTAAATATTAGTTTAGGACTAGGAAGTATAATTTGTATATCATTTTAAAAGTATGCAAAGGTTGTACTTTCAAAGTTGGATCCAAAGGCTCTCAAATCCTAACTCTCAAGGAAAGTATTGTAACTTCATTTCGGCTAAAAATGTAGGTTTTGGTTGTATTGTGATGCAGTGTCATAATATGTACTAATTTATTGGAGTTTGTTAAAGTTTTGTTTCTAAAAGTGGTGCAATTATGCAAACCAATCCGAGCAGCGCGGTCTTTGAGATGTTGTTTTGAACGCTATGAACTTATGCGAACCACAGCGAGAGCTTTGTGACATAAAGACATTGCACTTGACGAGTGAATTGTGTGACGTAAACTTACCTTCGAACCAACGTGCATCGCAGCAGTGGCGTAGCGAGGCTAAGTGCCGCCCGGGGCCGTCCATAAAAGTGCCGCCCTTTCCACCACTCAAATTTGCTTACAAGAATTTAAAATGGAAGAAGATCATGTTTCGTGCTTATAAAAGATATAAGGGGCAATCTAACAGTCACGAACCGCAACGGGTCTCACTTTTCATTGTCGATTTATGATTCCTTCTTTCTCTGCTTGCTGCCACCTTTCTCATCATTACTCTTACTTTTTTTCTGCTTTCGTATATACTGTACATATATGGATCCGGGATATTTCGTCCAGCTTTTTTCCCTTTTGGCTTTTAGTCTCCGGTAAGCCGCACCACTCGGCTTTAATTGATTACTCCAGGGTTTCTCAACCTGTGGGCCACGGAAGAATTTTTGACGGTTCACAGCCAGGTATTATTGAAGTTGAGTAGGTTTTGCAAGTTGAACGCTGCGTAAATATTAGTTCATGAGCTGCTAATTTCATAATACGCTCTATTTTGTCATTATGCGTTAGAGATTATTGCGAAATGATCGTAAGTTGATGTTCCACATCACAGTTAAATATGTTTCTGAAAAATTCAAATGGAGCAATTGCCCGGTTGTCCCCCCTCGTTGCGACTCTGCTTTCTAACAACAAACAGGCACGGCCTTCGCATTGATTGCAGCGAACGTTGTGTTATAAAAAGTTGTTTAAATTCCTGCTCTGTGCATGTGCAACAGATATCGCAATGGATAAGTTGTACAGTCAGTGGGCGGCGGCTCCTGTGTGTGTTTATTAAGTGGACCACATACTTGAAAAAGTTAAGAATGTCTGGTTTACTCATGCCAGGGCATCAAACAAAAATGTTAAGAGCAGTGATGGCGGCATACCTACTTTACCGATGTAAACATTTATTTATGCCAATATTTCGTGTAGTAGCCTATCCCCGTCTTTAACAAAAAAAGTTTCTATGCTGCATATAGCATGCTATACTGTAATAATAAATTTAATAATCTTATATCAATTATGCAAAAATGTTTTATTGTTCGTTTCTCGTTTCAGTATTGGTTTATTTCTCTTAGAATATATAAAAGGTTTCAAACTTTAACTCTATCGGAACTTACGCTGGACCCTCTCAGTGGCGTATCTATGCAAAGTGGCGCCCATTGCAAAGTTTAACATGCGCCCATTCATAATAATTTAAACATTAGATATAGGCATAGGCGTATCCAGGGGGGCCTACGGGGCCATGGTCCCCCAAATTTTTAGAACATATAGTCATTTTGTGCTTTGAGAGGCAGTATCCCAAACAAAATAGTGCCATTCGCCTAAAATAAAAGATTTTGCCCCGCCCAAATTTTTCCTCCCCAATTTTTAGGCTGGCTACGTTACTGGATACAGGCACAATTTTTACGAAAGATAAACCATGACGAAAATTAATGTTTAAAAACGGAAAACATTTGTGATTATTTTTGCTTTAAACTTTTCAGCAAATAAAATATAAATTATTCATAAGGACTGCAACTATGGGCGTCTGAAGGATTATTTCCAGGGGGGACACAAGGGGATTTTTCCAAAATTTTTCCAGGGGGAGCCAAAAGTGGTGACATTCGCTTTTTCCCACTCAAAACTACAAAAACAACCTTTTTTTACTTAGAATTTCCCCATCCAGGGGCGGACTTGCCCCCACTGCTCCCCCTTCTGAGGCCCATGACTGCAACATACTTCTATACTCATTTATTTTTATTATGAAGAATATCAAAACATTCAAATAATAACGTTATCATAGTTTATGGGTCTACATACGGTCTACATAGTATTGCCTGCCAAACTTGTATATCTTACAACATATTGCAACTGCAAACGACAATTTTAAAAAAAATGGATCACATTTAAAGTGAATTGCACAATAAACTATTTAATGCAAGTCATGCATCACTTGTGTTCGAAAAACACAATTCCATCGAAACATACCATATAAAAGACATTTTTCAATATATCATTAAAAATACATTTTCAAAAATGTCATTACATCTTAAAGCAAATTGTTATGGATTCGCTATGCGTTTCCGGGAGCTCGCGGTCACGACTTTCCTCTTATATGGGCCTCGCGTTCATTAATCCGGCCCTGCCTACATGTCTAGTTGTATACGTCCAGAAGTCAGACTTTCACTTGATCAACGTGTTTTGTATAGTGACTATTGTGAAAAAATGTACTATGTCTAGCCCAGGTAGTCTGCTCTTATTTTGTAGTTTGTACTGCATAGCAGCAAGATACCTTTGGTCAGTGACGTAACTAGAGGTTAGAGTCAGGTGGTGCAAAACTTAGCTGAAGGGTCCCACTGTCCACCGTAGGGGGCCCACTAGCCAGCAGTCAGAATAAAAGTTAAGAAATAATAGTGAATCCGGATGCCGTGGATGTCTATACTAGCTAAAAATTCGAAAGCACCCAAAAAACTACAAAAAACAACAACCTACTAAAAACACAAAATATACTAAATATCAAAATGTCGGCCAAAGGGAGCCCGGATTTTACATTTAGCTAGCCAAGGGGGGCGGCTCGCCCCCTGCTCCTCCGTCAGTTACGCCACTGCCTTTGGTGCTTATGACCAAAGTTACACAATTGAGCAGCCTACTGTTTAGACAGCCAGATGGAGTTAATTGTGTAGTTAGAAGAGTCCATTTAGCAATCATCGCAAGTTGTCCCAAAACAGAGTAGTGCAGTTAGTGGATTATGGATGTTAACCGTTGCGTCCAGGTAGGCCTTAGTCTATATTTGTTAACATTTATAGGCGATTTGAGATAAAAGATGTTATTAATCCAAACATGTGTCATGCACCAGGAGATTAACAAGTCCAGACGTCAGCAAGGTTTATGCATACGTTTTTCGATCATTAAAAGCCCAATGCGCATGCTTTATAAGCTTATTTCACAAATATTTTCCCGCAAATACTCATAGGCCTAATAAGCTCGTAGTTTCCAACGAAAATTTTTTGAACGAACTTAACCAAAGGAATTGGATCGTAAATCACTGTCATTTAATTGACGGCGATTATTTAGAGATGTCGTAATGAAATACAAATGTAAAAAAAAGTGCAGGAAATCAGAATCAATCCTACCGATCAGTTATGAAAACATTATTACCGAAGGAGCAAACATGAGACCGGTCAAAGTATGTGCGCCGCGATGAATGTTTTCTTTCATTAGCGCAAATTGATAAACTTTACCATTTACGACCCAATTCCTTTGTTTATAAGCTCGTTGAAAAAATTTTGGTTGGAAACTACGAGCTTATTAGGCCTATGGGTATTTGCGAGAAAATATTTCTAATTAATTTGCACAATCTGCAAATGCTGTTCATGTTGTGAATTAAATATACATTTTCAGAATGTCTAGCCCCCCTGCACAAACATGAAGGCCCCCAATGGAAGACTTTCCTGAGACGGTTCTGCCCAGGCCCGCAGACACGGGGACATTCGGGGACAGCTATCCGCAAATATTTTTGCTGTCCCCAAATTTTGTTGTGGTCGGAAAAATTTGTTTTGAACATATGATAAAAATAAAAATCGTCCCGCTAAAAATATATTTTGCCCCCTAAACCTTAAAACCTGGCTACAGGCCTGATTCTGTCAAAATTGCGTCTGCAATTAGGATATTTTGTTTTGAAGGTCATTCGGCCTCGAGATGTACCATAACGTCGAAAACTTTTTTATAAATCACCATTAGGGGGGCCCTGTAAGCATTTTGGTGGGGCACAGAGTTGGGCTGCTATGGCACTGGGCATGGTCCAATATCAGAAAGAGCTTGGATGCAGAGAAGGCAGAAAAATTGATTAAAAATACGGATTTTACAAAGCTGAAGAAGACAACCAGTAGAACTTACTCAAACGGTTCGAATCATTCTCTTTTTCTGCCTTTTCATAGGTGGAGGAACAGGCAAATCTACTTGAAAAAAATTTATTGCAGCTATTCGGGCACCCACTGCCTGCTCGTACACCTATGAAAAGGCAACTGCATGGACCAGTGGGCGCAGTGGCATGTAGAGGTCTGGTGATGCCCGGGGCGAATGCTTGATTGTATGCTCTCTATCAAATTCGATTTGATCAGTGGCGGTACTGTGGTCATTGTCACTGGATATACGCTGTTTGTGACGTCACAATACGACTTTATATTCACGTTTGCAAACCAAAGTTTTGGCGAAGTTTACTCACTCAACGTGCATATTATTCTACACGCACTCTCCTTACTCGTTGTTGCACTGTACAATGTGCCACAATAACGAAAATAAATTATTAGCGCTCCAGTTTGGGGACCGGTGTCAAGCGAAATTTCTGACTTGCGAAATGTCTGACTTCACGCCATGTGCGCATGCACAGAGTAATATTCTCAGGGTTTTTTTAAGGAAAATCTTAGGCACCTGGTATGGACCTGTAGGGACCCGATTTCTCTGATTCTAAGGACCCGATTTTCTCTTATTCTAAGGACCCGATGATCACTTTCGCTGATTCTAGGGACCCGAATCGGGTCCCTAAAACACCAATAAAAAAACCCTGATATTCTACACATCTAATACGTTGAGAAAACTGAAGATTAGGACTTAGGGTTTGGTGTTAAGGTAAGTGTGTCGGGTTAGAGTTTGGGTTAAAAAAGAAAAATAAGTGGTAGGTAGATAAATAGATATATAGATTTATTTGGCGGTACTGAATTAATTGCGCTAGATGTACTCTCTAAAACAGAAAAAACGCCGGGGCACCGAAAAAACACAGAGGTTATCTAGGCAGCCCCCCATAAATTACGTGAGATTGATAAATGTTTCCATGGTGAAGGTTGTGTCGACCGCTAAACGTGCTGTCGCAGTCCGATGTATGGGTTGCGGGATTAATGGCCAAATTGTAAAGAGGTTACTCTTGTCGGGCACAAATGGCCATGACGTTTAATTGGCATGGACCGCGAGGTTCCAGACGAAGAGGAAAAGAAAACCCGGCAAAAAAGAAATCCGCTTCGGGTTGCCATAACCCTTTCTTTATCCACGCACACCCATTGTAAAGATAGTTTTGATTTGATTATGACCGTGATGTAAATTCCGTGGAGATAGAGGAGTTCATTTATGGAGATAATCTTCGTAAGAGAATTGTCTGCTTCTTCTACAGGTGTTTTTGATATTCTGTAACAAAAACTGGACCGCGGCAGCAACGTATTCACAAAGCAATAAGCTATATTAAAACACATAAAAATAGTATACTACAAACACATACATTTTGTAGTAGTATACTACGAATACACGCAAATGCATACATACGAGCATTTAATTACGAAGATGGAATGACAGACAGTCGTATTATATTACATATAGTAATTCAGGCTAAGAAGTTAGATGTTGACTTTCGGGGTGGTTCTTTAGCTACAAACAAAAGGAAATGTGGAAAGCATTATTCATGATTCTTATAACTTTCTATAATCGAGTTTTTCTATCATTTTTTTGAAGATGATTGCTGGCAATTCTTTTAGAGAGGAATCTATTTGCTGCCAGATTCTTGGGCCTTTGAATTTGATTGATATTTTTCCATATTGGGAGCAGACTGGGTGACAGAAGTATTGGCCAGAGGTAGAACTTCTAGTTTCATGGGTATGGACAGAATTAACAGCAGTAAATAGACGGTCAAACGTGTCAAAAACGCAGAATTAACAGCAGTAAATAGACGGTCAAAAGTGAGATCTTAGATTAAGTCCAATATTTTTCAGTGGTTATAGTTATTAGTTAGTCCCGTACTCTAGCTTGTTGTGGGTATCTGACATCCAACTAAAACGTTGGGATTCACACAACACACATTAAAAAAGTTATCGCCAAACTTTATTCCTTTACTCTGAGAAGCAAAATAACTGACAAACAATAATAGGTCAGAAACTTCACGGAGGTCAGAAATTTCGCTTGACGCTGGTGCAAAACACAGCATTCAACGCTGAGACAGCAGTTCACAACTACGAAATATCCGGCAACGCATTAAAACAGGGAGTAGAACACACTCAGTGCTGTGTTAGCGCTGTTCATAACTGCAAAAATATAAGGCTGCGGCTGCGCATTAAAACAGTGGAGTAAAACACACTCAATGCTATGACAGGGCAATTCACAACTGCAAAAACATCAAGCTGCGCGAGTGTCTCGTCGAACAGCAGTCGAGCAGAGAAGGTATGCGACGGGGATGGCGGACACCCAGGCTGACAGTGTAAAACTTGCTACTACCAGGGACGCCGGAGAGCGGGTGCATGACGGGGGCATAGCCAGAGGCGTGACGAGGGGGGAAAGGGGGGCACAATTCCCTGGGCGCCGAATCACTATGGGGGCGCCAAATCACTGCGAAGGACGCCGAAAAGTCCTAGCAATGTCACAAGTATTTTCTTCAATACAGTACATTTGCTCCCGAAGGACCTCAGGTTCGAACATGTGGGGTGCCAAACTTGCTTCTTGCCCCGGGCGCCATCCAACCTCATTACACCCTTGGGTATAGCCTCCTCTGGCCTTTCATAAGGGGGCAACGGGGACGGAGGTGCCTTTTTATAAAAGTATCATAGGTAATTTCATGGTTTATCTAGATCGAATTGAAACCTTTATTGTAGCTATTCGCGCACCCAGAAACTTCAGAATGGTTTTCTATAATTTCTGGTATTATTTTTGAGGTCACTGTTGTGCGTTTAAGGCAGTGTGCTGAATTCGCTGATTGCTCTAATGCTTTGATTGCATGACGTCAGGCACCTGGTTGCAAAACGGCCGATTGAGAATGCGGAAAAAGTTAGCAAGAAAACTTTCGTTTTTTATTATGTGACTGTTATATGTAGGCTACAAATCCTGGGGGGACAGAACAGATACGGACTTGTGTGAGCTCATAATTCATACTTAAATGCGCGTATATGTGTATATGTGTGTATAATGGTAATGGTTTATTGTTTCATATGACTCAGCCAACAAGCAGAAGCAATACAAAAAGCCATCGCACATTAGGCAAACCAACCGTCAGTGAACATTAGAGCAAATGAAAATATAATGGCATAATAGCTGATCAGTGTAAACAAAGACTGGGACTGTGTCATATAGGCAGTGGTGTGTTTAAGGGGAGGCGAGCGAGGCACTTGCCTCGGGACCCCCCTTTTTGGGGGCCTCCCTTGAGAAGTTACGCGCGTAAATTTTCCTTGTTTTTGATGAAAAACTTATTATTCACTTATATGATCCACTACAAAGTAGATCATAAGTAAGTACTCTGCTTTCAAAGGGGCCCCTGCAGAAACTGTAATTTGCAGGTACTTTGCCTTCAAAGGGTCCCCGACGGATCGAAATTGATTGAAGGACTTTAGTGTGGTTAAGAATATATTTGAACAAAATATAAAAAGAAAAAAGAAAAAATAATAACAAAAACTAATTAATGAGGTATAAAAGAAAAACAAAGCAAAACAAAAAAAACTGTGGAGTGCACTTTAATGCCGAAGAAATGTGATATGCACAGGAAAGAAAGAAAAGACAAAAAAGAAAATATACATAAAAGTAAACCAAAAAAGAAAATACATATGAAAGCATATTTGTGTATTTGTAGTTTACTTTTTTCTATGTGTTTTAACATATCATTTTAGTTCGCGAATACATTGCTGCGGTCCATGACAATTTAAAACGTTATGACCATTTATACCCGACAAGAGTAACCTCTTCACAATTTGGTCGTTAATCCCGCAATCTATACATCGGACTGTGACAGCACGTCTTACGGTCGGCACGACCTTTCATCATGGAAGCTTTGTCTATATTAGCTAATTTATAGGGCACCTGACTAGATAAACTCTGTGTTTTTTCGGTGCCCCGGCGTTTTTGCTGTTCCAGAGAGAGCATCTAGCGCAATTAATTCAGTACCACCAAATAAATCTATAAAGAAGCGGCTTGCCTGCGCACTTAAGCACTAGGCTAAAGGGAGCTCCCTAGCTTTCGTGCTACTGGGGATGTTATACTTAGCGCGCCGTATGTAGCAGCCACCGCGCTGCTACATCTATCTATCTGTCTATCTATCTATCTATCTATCTATCTATCTATCTATCTATCTATCTATCTATCTATCTATCTATCTATCTATCTATCTATCTATCTATCTAAATCTATCTTGTGTGAGCCGTAATGATCAATTGTTGAGTTCGCCTCGCAACCTTCACATGAAACTTCCTCTGACTCAGGAATTCACCTAATAAGTGGCATTAATGACTTTAAAAACAAGTCAAGAAAACGACCGAGAAGTTTGTCACTACTTTCGATACAGAGAAGTGATTGGAACGAATATTGGGAAACTATGACTTCACAATTAATGAAATGGACTTCCCAAAAAACGTATAAAGATAGAACAGTTTGAAGAGTGAGATTACTTTTCAATCCGAACTGGATATTATAGGGACAAAATTGATTGTGATTTATTTAAGTGTTATTTGTGTATGCTGTACATTGTTATTAAGGAAGGAAGTAACCAGCCTTAAAACCTGAAAGAAAACCTTTTCTGTTTTGATATAAACTTTAAAAACCATAATTAAAACAAAAATGTAAAAATACCCTTACGATTTTAAGGTGAGAAGGCACGCTCGTTTCCTCTCACAGTGAGAGAGGATGTCTCGAAGTGAGAGAGGATGATTCGAAGTGGGAGAATACTCATGCCTCTCAGAGTGAGAGAGGATAATTAACCAATAGGAAAATGCTGTTATAAAAGAAAGAATTGCTCTTTCAGGAAAAGCCCTGTATGGGAAGCACCTAAAAGTGAGATAAGATTATAATAAAAAAACATAGTGTTTTCGAGAATATGTTGCTCGAGATACGCAAGGTGCAATAGGAGCACTCTTGCTCTTGGGGCTTAAATACCCTGGAATTTTAGCTGATAGTCAGTTGATGGCCACTGCCTAATAAACAATATTAACCTATACGGGTTAGTAAGATTCCCACTGGAATCTATAAAAGGGAATTATGGTTTAAACACCTGTCTTTATCCCTGTCAATAATACAAGTGGATATGGGTTACTTACTCCCCATGATGAAAACTTTGGAACTCGTGCTATAACCCCTGAGTATTTTAGTAATGTCACATTGAAGTTGATATAAAGATGAAATTGAGATTAATAAAACTATGATGAAAACTATAATTGCTTTATGTGTTGACTGAGCTGAAAGTCGAACACAAATGGGCGGGTCTGTTTCTCTTCAGTGTAGTTTTGTGCGCGCCTTGAGTGATCTGTCACAAAATATCAGTGTTCTCAGAAAAGATTACTCTAAATGGCAGTGAACCCTAAGTTCCCTGTTACGCAATCCACTTGAACTGCCAGTTAATGACGGAACTCGAAATGATACGCATATTGCAAACACAGGTGTGCGCCGTGCAGCTGTATTGGCACACACCCAGTGTTGCTTTATGAAAAAACGAAACGGAAAAGTAGTGATGCATCAGAAAATCAGCTAAATCAAGCAAGTTGAAATAGGACAGTTTTGAAATTTAGCTCAGAAAATCAATTTAACAAATTAACGTCTGTAGTTATCTTTCAATCCTCTTTTGTGATTTTCCCATGATAGCAAGATCTGGAAAAAGTCACATCACTATCAGTTTGATTGGGTGTGCGGCGCACAGCCGCACAGTCGAACACCAGTACCAGAGGTGTGCATGGACTGGATTTTGGAGTTTTTGGAGCAGGACTCCAGCTTCATCTAACAGGATCAGGAGTGAGGTTTTCTCTGCTGCAGCCGGATCCAGATTGGATTTGGATATTGTTTTTGCTGAAAAACATTATTGGTTGTTTGTTTGACTTATACCAGAGGTGTACAGGAGCCGGAGTGTCGGAGTGGACTCCGGCCGGAGTCTTAACGAATTTCGAAAATAGGAGTGGAGCCGGAGTTGATTTTTTAAGGAAGGGCCGGAGCCGGAGTCATTTTGTTAATATTAGGTTAGTTTGCTTATTACTGATTATTATTATCGCAGGTTGCTTTTTACAAAGCATGTTATAATGTAAACTTCAAATGTGAAAAACTACTTCACAGGAAGACTAAATATTTAAAACAACTTGAATGTAAGCAAGGTTAGGTTGTGAGTTTCATGTGTGTAAAGATTTGGACAATTTCTTGTTCATGTTGATACGTTGAAAATCTATTGGCCAATAAAATTTAGCTCACATAAGGTAGTTTCTCAACAACCATCTCCAGTTTTTCGCTTCGAAAGACAAAAACACCGTACCCCGCATCTAGTTTGCTGCCAGATCCAAACCTGAGTTGGAGAAATTCTCACCACCGTGAAGTGTCAACATGGTCGAGTGGGAATTAAGTGACTAGACAATTGTCAGTTCGTGTCATTCTTTCGTTGCATTTGAATTTTCTTTTGATGCAGCCTATTTACACAAGATCACATGCCAAAATTTTTAGATCCCTTGTGATGAACATTTCGAAAAGCAGACAAGCGTCTACAATTAAGCTTTTGGACTAGGGTTAGGTTTAGCAATCAGGGTTAAGGTTTTGTGTTAGTGTTTAGGGTTAGGGCTATCATTTAGCATGAGGGTTCAGTGTTAGTGTCTAAGGTTAGGGTTTAGGGTTAGCGTTTAGTGTTGAGGGTTAGGGTTTACGGTTAAGGTTAAGATTTAAGGTTGAGGGCATAGGGTTAAAAAAATTAATAACCACCTTAATCCTTTAATCTGAGAAGAAACTGACTGACATGTAAAGAATAGGTCATATATTTTGTAGAGGTCAGCAATTTGGTTTGATACGTTTTTTAGTCTTTTTAAAGCGAAAACCAGATACGGTCGTTTAGACACTGCCAAAAGTTTATAGCATTCGCTTTGGATTTTAAGCAGGAGTCGGAGTCCAAAACTTGAAAATGTGTTGGAGTCGGAGCAGAGTATATTCAGCCGAAGCAAAGACTCCGTACACCTCTGACTTATACCAAACCGGAGTCAAACAGGATTCGGATGGCTTGTGTCTCGTTGGTACCCGATCCGGAGCGGATTTGGATTTAAAATTTGCAAAACAGGATTGGGACCTGGACTCAAAAAATCAGAGTCCGAACACGTCTACCGCACATCAAGAGAATAGGTCCCTGGTACTGAAGAATGTGAGAATTACTGGCATTCGAACGAATACGTAAAAACTAGTGTTGACAACAAAACAAGTTTCAAAAAATTGAATCCATGCACTATGTGTTAGTAGCCTTACCATAAGAAAAGTCATTTAGTTACAACATTTTAATTTTTTTAATTTCACTCTTTGGATGCCCCCAGCCTTGGATGCCTGGTGTCAAGCGAAAGTTTTGACCTCTGCGAATTTTCTGACCTGTTGTTGTTTTGCAGCTATTTTGCTTCTCAGAATAAAGAAATAACGTCTGGTAATTCATTTTTTGATGTGTGTTGCGTAAATTAATACATTTTGGTTAGATGTCAGGTACCAATGACAAGCTATAGCACCGGAATAAGTTTCACCATTGAAAATTTTCGGACTTAGTTCTTGACCTCAATTATTTTTCTTTTTCTCACCGTAACCCATACCCTAATCCAAAATACTTACCTAAACACGAATCCCTAAGCCCGGGCTACTCAACTGGCGGACCGCGGTCCGAGTCCGGACCTTTCAAGTGTTCGATCTGGACCGCGTCCGGGTAGTGATTTTGGCTACATTCGTGCTTCCGTTTATTCACAATTGTAGTTATTTTTAAAACGGTAGGTGACATGCACCGAGATCCATTACTGTATATGTAATCACTGCCTAAGGTTCTACGTCGGGGGTTCTTAAACTGGGGGGCGCAAAAGGTTTGCAAGGGGGGGCGCGAATGATCTTGTTATTGTGTTCGTAAAGAGGACATAAAAGGAAATTAAGATACACAGATATTGTAAGCATCCTAATGTTTTCACACTCCGACCGTATTGCTAACAAACTCTCTCAGTGGGTGTTTAATTTGATCTTTCTGTCACATGTGGTTAACCGGTAATTGCTTCTATTTTTCTTCAGTTTGGGTAGGTTAATTTTCGTCAGTTTGGGCAATAACACGTAAATATATCACTGTTTTGTTTTTATTTGCTCAATATTGAGATGTAGGTGAGGCGCGAATTATGAAGATTAGCGTCAAGGAGGGCGCGGCTTACAAAGTTTAAGAACCCCTGTTCTACGTAGATATAGCATTTGTTCTTAATGTCACGACCTTTGTTATGATTGTGACAACAGCATTAACTGTGACGACAGCATTGGTTGTGACGACAGCACTGAAAACCATAGCATTGAAGTCTTCAGTGCTGTGGTTTTTAACCCTACATTCGCAAAATGGCGAGTGCTAGTTCTGCGCACAGCGTCATTCTTTTGGCGAGTGCTAGTTCTGCAGCGTAAATATAAGCTGCTATAAGACAGACGGTTGAAGGAATACTGGTGAAAACTTATGACAGCGATTAGAATAATTATATTTACTTATGACTGCTGT
>Ga0210059_1006346_pt1 | contig 18986 bp, 9 predicted proteins | sample Ectturendosymbi2_FD_188042 | JGI IMG/M metagenome (GOLD analysis project Ga0210059, IMG submission 188042) | Ecteinascidia turbinata endosymbiont from Florida, USA - Sample 2 (SPAdes) (version 2) | ecosystem: Host-associated > Tunicates > Ascidians > Unclassified | place: Key West, Florida... | reverse complement strand
ACCATAACTCGCCAGGCATTTGAGCTAGAGAGCTGTTCAAACCCTCTAAAGATATGGAAAGTCTTGTAGTTTCAATTTTTAAAAAATGGGAAGGTTTGGATGTAAACTTTACTGTGGGTGATGTCATGATTAGGGCAGGTTTAGGGTTTTTAGATGGGGTCATCAGGCTGTAGGCTGCAACCACAAGGGCCACTTTTTTGTTTCTTCAAACAACTAGGTAAAAATTCGTGTCTTTAGAGCCTTTGATGGGCCTTCTAGTGTTTGTGGTTAGCAAGTTATGGCCAAAAAATAGATAATAATTCCTTGAGGATTAATTATTTAGTTTTGTTGTTTCAGGCCGTAATTTGCGAAATATATATATATATATCAGGAAGCTAGTGTTTACATCACAAGTAATTTTCACATAGCAAAGATTGTTGATTTGAACTCACTTGATAAACTTAGCATACTCATCTGACATATTCATGTTTAGCAAATTGGGAATACATGGTGAAAATATTTTTCGGATTTTGAGTTGGGTACAGGAACTAGCTTCAGAATACATAATGATCACAAGCTATATGTGCTAAAAGTAAACTTTGAGAAATTATTGGGTTGTTGCTTAAAAATTTTTTTGAAAATTGATTATTACTGATCATCACTTAGAACTTCACTTGAAGATTGACTGACTAATCTTACTGTTCAAAATTCCTATGTCTACATGGAAACTCTGTTCCTATATTAAACCAGCTCAAAAACCGAAGTTATTGGCAAACAACCATATTAAAAAGTGAGTTCAATCACTTAAAGGGAAAAATTGCCAGTATTCATATTATTTATGCAAGATAACTGGGCCATAAGGCACACTGGATTATTAAGCGCAGTATCAATGATTTTAATGCTAGCTGTTCTATTTTCATACACAAGGCGCACTGGATTATAAGGTGTGTTAAATGAAGCAAAACTCAGATAAATCAAACTGTATTCAACTTTTTCACAATAACTTTCAGCATTTTTGAGTTGCAGCACATACAATAAAAAACAATATAGTCTGGAAAATTACATATGAGGGAGTTTAATCTGTCACGCATGCCTAATCCGCTAGACACCAATAGAATAAACCAAAAGCAGTTCACGTTTTTGATTCGTTGTGAGCCAATGTAGTCAGGAACTTTGCAGAGTATAGCTCTGTGCACAGGATTCTTGCGGAGTAATACGATCTGTGCTTCATTAAGAAAAGTGCTAGCAACTCATGGAATTACTTGCGCTGCTCATTGCAATTGTTGTTCGTTTATTAGATAACACAATGGTCTGTTTACAAGAAAATTGTTATGATTTTAAACGCACGTGAAAGCCTCTGCTAAGACAGACAGCAAACAAAATTTTCACGTGGCTAATGGCAGTCTTCGAAATTAAACATGTGCAGCACTCATAGTTAAGCTGTAACTAGCAATTAAATAAAAAGCATCATTTACCACATAAAATTGGTTCTAAGTGAGAAAGCACAACCAGATTCATACATTAGGCACACCGCATTATAAGGCGCACTTTCTATTTTTGAAAAAATTAAAGGATTTTAAGTGCACCTTATGGTCAAAAAAATACAGTATTGTGTGACCAATTATCTGTTTTGACCATTAAAATGTTTTAATATGCTTTGTGTTTTCAATTAAAAACCTTGCAACAAATCTAGTTTTTGTACTGGACTTTTAATGTGAAAATATGTTTGCGTTGTTCTGCTTTATGCTGGGTTAATCTTATGTACATGTAGAAGACATATCCTACACAACTTCTGTTTTTATGTCTGTTGTTTGTTTAGTGTATACAATTTATCAAAAAATATTGTAAAAATTGTGGACATCCTTATTAACTTTCCCTTCTCTCAGTTTAGACATGAAGGTTGTTGGTGAATAGTTGGAGTAACTTAATGCCCTTTACATTTTTGAAAGTCTTTTTCATTTTGGAGACGAATATTTTTTTCACTTTAAAGTCAGTGTTCAAAGCTGGTTGTGAATAACAGGTGAGTATGCTTTACATAAAAACATTAAATGGATGGTTGGATTCACCTTTTCACATGTGTAGCTATCTTCAATTTAATGTTTTCTTATTCACATCAACTTAAATTTAAACCTTTTTGCAATTGCTGACACAGACAGAATATAATTGTCTTATAGTTTTGCTTGATACTCATTTTTCTTCATTACTTACGTGTATTCATGATGTTTATTAGAAATACATGTCATATGGAAAACTGAAGGCTTTTACCAATAATGTATAATAGAATTTATTTTAGCTTGAAATCAATTTTGTTTCTGATGCTTACCAGAAATAAGTCAATTTGAGCAAACTCTAAAATTGTTCCCTGCTTTATTATTATTGAGTCATTTTTGTTGTCATATTACTTTTAGTGTGTAACAAAAGGGTTTATTGGATACTTTTTTGTAATGCAGCTAGAATAATTTACTCAACTGGTGAATTTTCATGATATAGAAAAGAGTTATGCACAGAAATGAAAATAACTTGGACAAATCCTTTGCACTCAAACTAATGTATTTGAAAGCCAGAATTTCATTTGCTAACATCTTTTACTGAAGTTATGTGTGTTTTACAGTATGTAAAATAAAAATGCAGCTATAAAGCAATGTGTTGAAATGATTCCATTTCTGGACAAAAATGCAAAATTTGTTTCTAGTGTATACCTCCTTAGTTATCACAATCTAGCCATAGCAGACTTCTTCTTAGTACATTCAAGTACCAGGTTCACAGATGCCAGTGCTTAAATAACTGGTCACTGATAAAGTTAAATGCTTGGTGTTTCACCTTGCTTCTGATGATGATTCTGTTGCATTCTAATTAATAGTTGCTTCCCTCTTATCCCGAGTCCTACTGATATTTTGTATTGCATTCTTTTTTCACTCTCTATTGAAAGGAATCCTTTCACAGCTAAGAATCAGACAATAAGATCTTAAGGAGTATGTATTTCGCCTTCTATGTAGGTATCACAGCTCTTATTCAAATGGATCCATTCTTTTTTGGCATACACAAGTTATTTGAAAGCAGTAGTAATATTGCATATAGTAATGATAGTAATGGGGTATTTATGTTACAATGAATACTAATTGCAAACTGCAAGGTTTTAGGTTTTTTAGTTAGTGTTGATTTCTCTCTGTGACACCAAAAATCAGGGTTACCAATGTGGTGCCTGCAAGCATCAGGTTGCCTGTGAAGCGTGTGGGTTGCCTGCTGGCCTGTTTTGGACATGATCAGTACCTTCACATAGATCAGCAGCACACAACCTGTGGTCATAGCCTTCCATAAACATGTATGCAACCCTGAACATGTAATTCAAAATATAAGTTACGTGCATTAATAAAAACTTGTCTATTGTATGAGTATTCTTAGTAGATAGACAGTCACACAGACATGTGAAAGCAAGCTAGGCTTGCTGTGTGCATGGAAGCAGAACAAAAACATTGCAAAAAATAAGAATATCTTGAATTCACTGGCGGCCGTATTTCATAAAAAAAAACATTATGCAGCCAGAAATAGTGAAAACGCTGTGCGCCCTTAGCATAGATGAATATCATTAATTTGGTTAATGATAACATAATTGAAGATAAATTGAGCAATTTTTTATTTCAGAAATGTGTATCAATGTGGTAGCCCTTAGCATTATTTAGTATCCAGGTAGCTCTCACTTTCAAAAAGGTTGGTGTTCAAAACAATATAATTTTAGGCATGGAAGCTTTCAGGATATAGGTTAAAATGCTAATTCTAGACATGCAGTGATTTGCTCTATGCCACTGCTGATTATATACCTCTTGCAGAAAATTATCTCCATCATGTTGACAATACCTCCCTGGAAGGCAGAACTAATGAGTAGAAAAAGGTTGGATAAAGCAAAAACGGAGCTGGTAAGTTTGTTTGATTGGATTCATATACTATCTTCGTAAACAAACCTTTTGCCAACGAATATTTAATTATGTTCCATATTGTCACATATATCTTTGTATTTGTTAAATAAGCTATAAATTAGCAATGTTTTATTTTTATGGGCAATCTAAATTTGCTCTACTAGAATGGTAAAGGACAATATCCTTGTGTGGATCACGTACACACAGTGCATAGTCTAGTGCCAGTAGTATGGTATACTGGCTGTTCATTTCCCAGCACAGATTAATGAACTCATGCCAGTTTATATGATATTCGCTCACAGTTTGTTATTCTGGCCCTCACACTGATGTGTGTGACCTTTAGTAAAAGCATATATTGTGACGTTCACAAAACAGCTTATTATTTTGTTGTACGTGTGCATAGAGGATGGACAATTTAACTTTAAAACTATTTGAGATATACTTATTCAGGATGGTTTCAACAAAGAATATATTTGACAGATAAATGTATTAAATCATTTGTGGATCAGTTTTCAGAAAAATGCTGGTGTGCATCTGTGGGCTTAAAAATCCAGCCTTGGATGGCAAGTGTTGTCTGTGCAGTGGCTGAGTGTGTTAGTGAGTTCAATACTGAAATGCATGTCCAGCCAAAGATACTATTTCATGTTAGTAATCTGTTAGATTGCCCTAAAATTTCAATTGACTTTTCCAAATAGTTGATCTGCCACACGGGTGGCATCTTACTAGCTTTGGATTGTTGACCAAGTCGGTTTTGCAACTCAATTTTGATGTCCATATCCTTGTTAGAAGCACTTGGTAATGTTATGGTTATATGTTAATAGTGCTTGTTCCTCATGCTTGCAATATCCACTGTTTGATATGTTGTGTTTAAATTTGTTCCCCAGACACAATAGTATTTTATACGCTGTATAATTTCGCATTCAAGGGTTATTTAGTGGCTATGTGTTGTTTTTGACTGGAAGGTGGGTTAGTGTTAAAAGAATAAGGGAACGTAAACAAAGCAGTCACTCAAGTAAAGTGTGCACTAATTTGAGATCAGGATTTTGAGTTGCTCTCACATAATTATTCAGTGCCACAGTAGTTCAGCTGTATTTTAAGCAGACTGACAACCGCCTTTTTATTTCGTTACATAGGCTGTATCACGCAATCCTTATACACTCACAGTTATGTCGCAAAGTTTTGGTACAAGTTCCCAGAGCGTAATTGTGTCATTCCTGATGTTTTTGCATCAGAAGTGAATACTGAGTCGTTTTCGTTGGCAAAAGGAGAGAAGCAACGAGCATGATGTCAACGATTCATTTGGTATATTTACCTAAAACCTACACTGGGCGTTGATATATCGTGAATTGGTTGAGTAAGCGGTTGTTTAGATGTTTCAAATTTCAGTGCAACTCGTCACGCAATGACAATCAGATCTGCTTGCACTCTACCTCTCGAATGTATAATTTCTTGACACGAATTCGATGATATAGGTTTCGTGGCAATTTGGTGACAAGCGATCGAAAACAGCTTGAGTTTTCTGAAATAACTGCCAACGTGGTGAGCTGATGCCAATGCTCATGCCTTACAGATATCTCTTCGTTGCAGAAAAGTGACAATCTTGTGCTGCATCTGATGTAGAATTGGGTTTTATTGATTAACTTTAGTAAAACCACATTGTTTTTCAAAACCTTACGTCAAACACCTGGTGTCGATCAGAACTACACCACCACTCATTCTCCTTAAAAGCATTTCAATGGAGCCCTTCCTCCCGTCTTTCAGGTGTTATCGCTCGGGCGTTTCCCTCTCGTGTATTCTGTGCCGGCTGAGGCGAAACTAAACGTGTTTGGTTCAAAAACAGCAGCAACATCTTTGCCTAATGTGTGTTTCGGTTACGTTACAGCCCACTTAATATGTAATACAAGAACTATTGAAACTGTTCCTGTGAAGTACCCAAAACGAAAATGCACGTATTGCTCGGGTGCCCGCCCACTCGCTGTCGCCGCATGTCACGTTGTTTTACCACATGTTTATAAAACTCTAGACAGCGAGTCTCTTTAAAACCTCAGAAGTAAGAGGTTCTTTTAAGGCTTGTGTAACATCCTTCTGCTTGGACATTTCAAACTTCTACGTGGCCCAACCTCAGTTGCACGCACTTGTTTGTGAAATGTTATCAGCCTTTTGCTTGCCATCTATCTTGCAGTTATACTAATCTTTTTATATTGCGCCAATAAATATTTTTTCGGTTTGACTTCTGTTGTTCTGGAATCGGCTGACAACGCTTACAGTATCCGGCCTGCAATTGTTCTGCCGAAAAACAAGGAATGAAAACAAACATCATCATGTGTGCAGGGGTGTTGTGGGGCCCCAACGGCGTTCCCCCACACCTTTTTGAAGTTTTGCTTTAAAGTGAGTTTGAAGCTGTTCAAAGTGGCTATTTTTTTGTGTGCGTTCCCACACCTTCTTTGTTAGCACTACATCCCTGCGTATGTGGAGGTCCCGGTTGTTCTATCGGTCATTTTCGAAATTCTGTCGCATGTAAAGTTTGTGAAGCTTAAAACCTTGAAGTTACTAAGTTTTGCAGTACTCGCTCTGAAACAATTTTTTTGCCGATATCATTTATTTCGTTTGCTGTTCTTGACCTGATCACGCAGCAGCATGAATATTTAAAGAAGTGGAGTCATTTTCAACAAAAAGATCGTTTGTGCGTCAACTGGCTGTTCTCGCCTTCCCTGTCAAGTCATACAGAAGACGTGAACAGCGGTACTTGCAGACTGTCAAGCCGCGTGTTCGGCGTATGTGCTTAGGTGCACAGCAAAACTTCACGCGGCTTATTGCCATTGATGCAACATCCACTACGAAAGCAGCGGCGTGGCTCCTGACGCAAGCGGAGCTAGGCGCCCGCAGGCCCCTTGTGACCAGAGCCGGAGGAAAGCCCCCCCGTACACCCCGGCCGGGGGGTGGCCCGGCCAAAAAAGGGGCCCCCGAATCTGACCGGGTACTTTTGTTACGGCTTATAGAGACACCAGAACTGAACTAACCAAGAACTGATTTCGCACGTTTCTTCTTTCAATATTCATATTTATCTAATGCGTCAAATAAATTTATCTTTATACGAACCATATGTTTTTAAAGCCAACCATTGCGAAATAGATTGTGAATAGCTTCGTTGTCAGCATTTGCCTTGATACGCTTGCTGTTGTGCAGGAAACGTTTGCTGAATCCACGTTGGTTGTAAGCATTTTTAGCATAGCCTCTTAAAAGATTATTCAGGAAAAATAAGTTGTAGACCATTTGCATAGCTAGAGCTTTTGGCCAGGTCGGAAATGTAACTGAAAGAGGCTCACTGACCACCGTAGGGGGCCCCTCCCCAACATTCAGAAAAAAGTTTAGAAATGAAAGCAGGTTTTTTAAGGAAAATGTTAGGTACCCCGTATGGACCTGTAGGGACCCGATTTTCTCTGATTCTAGGGACCCGAACATAATTTTCTCTGATTCTAGGGACCCGATTTTCAATTCAAGGGACCAGTGGCGTAGCTAGAGTGTGGACTGTCCGGGGCGGCCCTTGAATTTGGCGCCCCCGAAACCCATAAAAATACCTATTGCCCAGTGACTGGCTCTTAAAGCTTTGTGTATATATATTAAGTAGTTTGTGCACCATTATAATATTACTCTCACATGCTCAAATATAGTAGATCTCTGCTTTTAATACACACCAAAAAACTCAAGCATTATAAGTAATGGTTAAACAAAAAGAAAAAATGACATGCAACATAGGGAAAAATAGTAAAAAAAGTGTAAAAAATTAGGACAATCTTCATTTCTGAAATGAAAACTACAATTTTCTACACAGTAGCTTTTTTTGCCTTTTCATTGGCAAATTCTTCAACGGCAATGTCAAAATTACAGTATTTCATCTGTCAGTTGTTACTCTATAGAGAGTATGGCAAGATTTCTCAACCACAAGGTGCTCATACTAGATCTTAAGTAATTATTGATCAGTTTTAGTTTCGAAAAACTCCTCCAGCAATTGTGAGGAAAATCAGCAGCATTATTACTATATTTGGAACAGAGTTCCCATTGTCATACGTTTGAATAAACTGCAAAAGTTCAAGGGTGGCCTTATTTCCTCATCTTTATTCCTTCTTCAATATCAGTAACAGCAATAAGATGCTGAAGACTTTCGCTCAATTGCGAACTCCTCTTTATCGAAGTCGTCGTGATCGTGATCTATTTGGCACATATTTCTCATCCAAAAGATTCAACGGGGTAAGAAAAGCATATTTCTCAGCAAGTGCATGAAGCTGTTGACATCTCAAAGTTAATTCTTCGATCACTTTGTCCAGTGAAGAAAACATTTCTCTCCTCAATTCGATATGGTATGGCAAATTCAGCTTCTCGTGATCCTTCACCAAACGTTTGTTTCTTAATTTTGGGTCGATGCTGACACTCCATGGCTATCCCACGTCATTGCAATTATTACTTACTAGCTTGGTTCTGTTTTCAGCAAGAAATGTATTAAATGCCCTGAGTTTTACATCACATTTTTGTATGCTAAATCATTTGGTTTGGAGGTACGTCTGTGTGCTGTTAATTTCTAAAAGGACGGGTAGCCACAGGCCAAGAAAGCATAAAAACGAAAATTGCAACGCAACAAGTGGAACACCACCAGCATCTGCCGTAGTAGCTGTATTTTCGTCTTCCCCAGCTAACTTTTCTTGAGCACTTAATATATTTGATAAACGTTTTTTTACAACACCTACAGCTTCTCCCCTTTCGCTCCACCGAGTTTTTGTTATGCGCTTGACACCTTGACCAGTCACTGAAGTCAGAACGTCCCAGTGATGGGTTGATGAAGAAAAAATTCAAACAAACGTTCCACACATCCAAAAAACGGAATTCACATCAACAGAAGCCGCATGAACACCCGCCAAATTCGGCGAGTGATTTGTGCAAGCGACAAATTATGCTTTTTTATTAATTTCCTTGATACGTTTCTGAACACCAGTATGCAGACCAGCCATCACTGCAGCATCATCATATGTTTGCCCTCTACAATTTTAAATATCATATTTGTCTTTCTCTAATTTTTCCAAAATCATCGTTGAAATATTCTCGGCACTTTTACCTTTTGTTTCAATGAAATTGACAAATGATTCCACAACCTTCACTTTATCCTCATCGATCATAACATAGTGTAAAATGTGGCTCGTTTGATCCTTACAGGAAACATCAGGAGTGCTGTCGAATGCCATGGAAAAGTACTTCGCTTCTTTACTTGCTTGATCATTTTGCTTTTTTCTCCCAAAATTTCTATAAACTCGTTCTGAATAGTAGGAGACAGATAGGAAGTAGCAAACTTGTTTCCCAGCTGTATTCGTAGAAGTTGTTCACGTAACACTGGATCATATTTCGCCAACAAATGAATTAGCACCAAAATTTCCTCTGTTTTCGACATTAAAACCGCTTTTATTTCAATACAGCCTGTACATGTTTATAGCCTATAGCATAGCCCATAGTGCCGCCCCCATAGAAGTGCCGCCAGGGACGGACCGCTCCCCCACCACCCCCTTAGCTACGCCACTGCTAGGGACCCAAATCGGGTCCCTAAAACACCTTAAAAAAAACTGCTGAAAGAAAGTGTATCCGGATCTGGATTTCTATATACTGAAACCCAAAATCGCCGGAAAATAACAGTCCAAAAGCTTCCGAAAAACGAAAAAAAACAACTTACTGAAAACCAAAAGGGTACCAAATACCGAAATATAAACAAAATAGGGACTCAGTTTTTGTATTTAGCTTGTCAGGAGAGAGGTTCGCACCCATAACTCCCGTCAGTCACACCTCTGTTTTAGACCTGTGTTGTATCCTTTAACTGTACAAGAATAGAATAACCGGTATACAATCATACAAAATCGTATTCGTCGCCCGCGCCTGTAATATCCAGTGTATCTTGCATCAGGGTTGTCCAATGAAAACTCAAAACTTTGCACCAATGAGATATCCAGTTATTTAACGAATAACAATGTGCGCAGTGGGGGCCTCGGCCCAACTGTGGGCCGTTCAGCACTTTTTATTAGGCCGCGCAACACTTGTTGTGGGCCGTGTTTGCTGCGCCGATTGCGTGGGATCAAACATAGGCTACTGTAACAAGCATATAGAACATTGATTGCTTGACGTTGACACGGCATTGATATTGTCATTAAAGGATTTATTACATTAACACAGCATTGCTATGTTACAGATAAAGTTTGAAATTGGGCCTTCAAAAATAACACGGGGCTTTAATTACGACTGAAAGGGCATGGGCGTCCGCAATAAGGGGGTAAAACAGTCATTCGCTCCCCTTTTGGAAATTGGACTAAGAACCAAAAATTTCTAGCAAACCTGAAGCCAGGAGCTCAATTCCGATTAAACTGCTTTAATTCTTGCATTGACAGTTTATTTGCCGGTATGACACTCACAGTGCACAAAAACCAGGTTCGCTATCCTGGTGTTGTGCAGTGATGAGTTTGCGGTTCACTCATGTCCGCTGCTTTGCCTCTCTGCAGAAGCAAGTTGCGAAACTTGCGTGCTGATTGTTTTACTGTTGGACTTTTATTGCGTAACAAGAACATGGCAACGAAACTTCTCGTGTTAACTTCAAGTTACGGTAGGAGGCGTTTTTCCGCATGTGAGCGTTGAACGCAGGTAATGCAGGGAGTCAGTGAGTTTTGATAACGGATAGCCACGTGCTTTACAACGTACTATGTAAAAAGAAGCATGATAAGTTCGAAAATTCCATTGTTAGTGTGAGACTGAACGCTTGTCCGGATTATGTGGATGAGCATTCACCGTGAAAAAGTCAGTAAAGACAGGCAAGGATTTATTGAAAGGGTGTTTGACTGCTTTGGACGAGATCTTAGACGTTTGCAGCTCTTTTTTCTAAATGATGCTGGCAAATCTTGCTGGGTAAACAAAAGACATAATTGTAGTTTTGTAGACCACGGCAATTTGCTTCTTTGTAAAGAAGTACCCTGCATGAAAAATCTGCAGATAGTCTATTTTGTATAACTTACCTCAAAATGCCTGGCTATTGCTGCCAACGAAGTGAATTTTTTGTTACTATTGCCGTAAAATAGACCAATTTCTTTTTGTGTAGAATGGGTAAAGCGCATTGTGGACGTCCATTTGCATTGCATCGACAGAAACCTGAAAAGCATAAGCAAAATGTCGACGTTGTCCCCCCCCCTGGAAAAATTTCTGCGGACGCCAATGGAAAGGGAGCTTGAGGCCTTTTCCATTGGCGTCCTAACGAAAGTTTTCCGATCACTGCTGTACGCAATACTGCTGAGTGGAGCTTCAGCAAGTTGAGGCTAGTCAAAACGTTTCACAGATCAACTGTGACTGATGAAAGGCTAACAAATCTGGCAGTGATGTCTATTGAAAGTGAAACTGCTAAAACATTAGATATGACTGAGATCACAAAATCATTTGCATTTTTGAAAACTTGGAAAAAGTCATTTTCCTAGCTTGAAGCATAGCGAATGCTTCAGTCTGTCTGCTTTATATGTTGTGTTGATGCTGTAGAAATGCTTTTATAAGCATTTGTTAAAATAAGTCGATATTGTTTTTTTACATAAATACTATGTGTTAAATGCAATGTATTGTATACTTCGGGCCCCAACATCCAGGCTCGGGGGGGATAACCACCTAGCGCCGGCCCTGCTTGTGACACCCCGCAGGTAGTAGAAAGCGAGTATAATAGAACTTTTCTAAATCGCGATGCAGTTGTTCGTGCTTATACTTGATCTTGTGACATTTTCTTCGTCGTGTACGCAACCGTAAAAGCGCGAGTTTGTAAGGTGCACACTTTTACATAAATATTTGATGGAAAGTGAAGATGTGGCATACACACGAGCTGGTTTTTTTTCGTTGAGACATTTTGGTCACTGAAACATTTCGGTCATTTGTTTCACAATTGTATTAAAACTCGCCGTAACAGTATTCATTGGCCTATATTCAGACATTCTGACCGAAATAACTTGATTCTTTTCGATCATTTCGGTCTATAACCGAAAAAAAACAGCGCACGAGTAAACTCCAAAAGACCTGTTTTCTGCAGCAACACGTTCAGAATTTCACACGTTCTGCATTCCCACTACGTATGCGGGCTGCAAAACATACTCAAATTTTGCGATATCTGTTGTAACTGTCAGCGCTCCTTGTCCAGCGTCGACCTGTTGTCACTTTGCAATCGTCGAAGCGCTGTTAGTATACAGAAGTTTGCACATTTCACTTAATTAGGGAATGATAACAGTTACATCATATGTGACAAGTCAATTTACGAAACTTGCTTTAAAACTTGCCATATCTTCAAAATTTGTCGGACATTGTTCAAGTGTAATAAGTTTAGAAGGGATTAGTATAGCTAGAACTTGGACTTAGTTTGCGGGCGAATTTACAATGATTCGACGGTTTAGGTGTGTAATAGAATGATCTGCAAGCTCGGTTAAGCCGCACCATTGGAGTGTAGAGTAACCATCACACTCATGAAGGACTTGTCGCAGCACACAACCTGACATTTAACACGGGTGGTTCACTAAACATGCGTGCGCGTTGTCAGAACTTCAAACAAATTTGCTTCTGATTCATTAAGGCGGAGCGCCTTAATCCCCAGATTTTGCGATCTGCCACGTTTGTTCACCACTGGCTAGTGTTTCCAAACCGTTTTTTTGGCTGTTTTCTACTACCCGAAACCCGTTTTGTTTTCAAATACCAAACCCGGGTATTTAAAAACAAACTGGAATTGCTGTTGCATTCAAATATTAGTAATTCTGATAACACTGAAGTTGCAGATTAGCGCATGTAACGGCCAAATTAGCACGTTTGAACTTTTAACTATTATCATGCAGCACGAGATGCGGGTTTTGCTCGGTGACCATCGTACCATCGTTGTTGGTCCGTTTATATGTTCTTTCAATTGACCTGTTAGATGGATCATGACGTCATTTTGCACATAATAAGTGACTACGCGAAGTTTAGTCTTTTCGCTAACCTAATTAAATAACTACCACGTGAGGTAGTTCTTCAAAGGTATGCCGTAGTTTCGTAGTTACTTCATTTATAAGCTGTTATGTGTTAGTTCATATACAAGCTGTGATTCTTTGCAAAATCGATTCGTAACTTTTCAGTTGCAATAACTTTCTACAAAATATTTGGTTTTCCTTTAGAAGCGACTGTAGATTTTTAATCATACGCATTCAGTTTAAAGACGTTAGTAATCAAAGAAAATCAGAAGCTTAGAGCCATTTCTTATACAACAAGGCTCAAACAACACCAAAATGCAATTTGTGCTACGTGGGACGAACGCAGGTAGTTCAAGCACCGAAAGTTTAATCAACCATTTGAAATCAAAGCACAGAATCCATGTAATCCTTGAGTGAAGACCACAAAACTATTCCGGCACAGGAAGAGATCCGATCACAAATTGTGAAAAAGGAAATGAATCTTTTTGAGGCTACAAAAAAGAGGTCAAATAACCTTGAAAAAACTGTTCCGTGCCTTCATTACAATCAAGCCCAAATCAGTGGAACCAAAGGATTTTTCAGCCACGGGTCTGTTTGTCACAAAACTCAGAAACAGACTGAATTTGATTGTCGGGCGTTAGTATTATGAATATCATTGAAAAACTGTGCTTAACTTAATAATACGCTAACAGATTGCGCAGGGAACAACAGTAGTAATTTCACAATGATATTGAGTTTTATCGCTCAAAATCGCATTCATTTCAAAAACCGAAAAAAACGGGTTTTCCCGGGTTTCTTTTCTCAGCTTCCCGAAACTCGGCTTTGAAAATATTGCCCCGAATTGGAAACACTACCACTGGCAAGTACGTTGGTGTTGGGACTTGTACTTTGATTTGAATCTGAGCAGAAAACTGAAGCTAGAAAGAACATTTTTTATGAACTGTTCACCGAATAGCTTGTAATTATTCTTAGTTTTCTTAAAGTCCAAGCAAGTTTTGCAATGTTTGCGAAGTTCTGCAGCAGCACAATGTCAATATAGTGTTAGCTGAAATATGCTGTATCGATAAGCTCAGATTTTCGTTTAAATGGAAAAAAATAGTGTTGTAAGCTTGACACTTTCTAAAAAAAACTAGGGCGACTTATAACTGTTTTCGTTGAATGATTGTAATGGAGAAGCGACCTTATTTTTGAACTGCGTAGAGAAATCAAGTTTAACTAGAAAATGCAATCCATCGACTTGCCTTTTTCCGTATGTTCTAAAGCAATGGGTGTGAAGCGAATTGGTGTATTTGGTTTGCTAAAAATAACAAGCGCTGCCAGTATATAATGTCGCACTGAGGGTAAAACATCACAAATTCTGGTGGAGAACCTAGTTAGATAAAAAACAATTATGGAAGCAACTACCCAAGTATCCATGAAGGAAAAAAGGATAAATTGCAAGCGATTTTAATCATAGGAACGTGCAAGCATACTGTGCCTGGTGGTAAACTGGAACTTCTGTGGTTTCCTGCAGGGCTTTTTTTCGCTGAGACATTTCGGTCATTTGTCCCATAATCATATTAAAACTCGCAGTATCAGTATTTGCCAATTTATATGTTTGGACATCATGACCGAATTGACTTAATTTTTTTTGTTAAAACCTAGATTTCGTCACAGACTGGTTAAATTATTATTTGTAGCAAGAGGCGTATGTTGCATAGATTCGACTTTAGTTAGTTGGTAGCACATTTTTTCACAAAAACCTGTCACTATGCCGAATTCACTACTGAATTAGTTATTGGAATTTGCTCATCCAAAAGCCATTGTCGCTTTGCGATCTTGTAACGGTGAATAGCTGCGATTTCAGCATAACATGGTTCTTTCGGATAACCCACTGTCTTTGTTTGCATGATCAACTGGCAACCAACCGCCGTGTATTGTGGTGCACTGAATCGACTGCGGTGTAAGGAAAAAAGCAGTATTCATGGCATTGTGTCTGGTGAAATTCAAACTGTTGTTCAGTTTAATCTCGTACGAATAGCTGTTCCCATTCATCCTGTTGTAACCTCTCCGGTGTTGTTGCGTTGATTGTGTGATTCACCACGAACGGGATGTGCGTGAAGAATAACACCATTATGTATGTGGCACGAACAAGCAATAATAGAGTGATCCAGATGGAGTGATCTTGGTGAGTGACCTCTAATAATGCTTGTGAACATGGTGAACAGTTGATTGTGCTTGCTAACGGTGACGACGAGAGTTATCTCGTCGGGTGATCTCTATTGTTGCTTGCTGCCGCGGTGCGAAGCTTTGCGCACATGCCGATCGGGATTTCCGATCGCAACAACCATCGCAAATACTTATTGCCACATTGTATGCTACATGTAGATTTCAATACTGCACTACCGCATATTAATGACGTTTCAAGAAGTGCTGCCCTTTGATCTTGTTTAGGTAGTAACATGTGTCATTGGCTAATATTTAAACAGTGCTGGAATTCTTTGCATTTCATTTGGAAGTGTCTGCTTGTTTGGTTGCAAATATTTGTATAAGTTCACGGCCCATACCAATTATTCATCTTTCCACTAAGTTGCCACAGTTTCTAATGTTGCTAGGTAATTGCTTATGCTTTTGAGCATTTAAGCATTTTTGCCCTGTTCCGCGAAACACAAACGGGTAAGTTTTGCTTGTGGTTTCGTTGCGGCCACTTCTAGCGCTCTGGAGCTAAAGGCGTTGCGTCAGAAGTCACTGTTCGTTTTGCTGAGTTGCACCTGCGAGATCCACCTTTTGATCCTCTAAAAAGTTGTTGTAAACGAGCGATTGACCATCGCACTTGCGATGTTTTTGTGGTTGAGCGCTTCCTTTGTTTAAAACTTGACCTGGATTCTTTAAATTCAATGAAAATTAAAATGCTTATTTTGTTAATACCATAGCTTAGAAGTGTTTCTCAATCTGTGTGCCGCGAGAGTTATAAGTGTGTCGCCGATATTTCGGAATATGGAGGACACGTTTATTGGAAATAACCATCTCTCTGAGCTATATAAAAAAGTGAAGTCTGTGCAAAGTCGATTTTTTAAAGAGATGTATTCAGAATAAGAATGGTGTATCTTAAGGAGGTTGGTTGGCGTCCAAAATGACAAGTGATAAAACGTGTGTGGCAATGGAAACCTGAAATTATTTCTTTCATAAAAATTTTTAAAAAAGACTTTCGATTTTTTATTCATGATAAAATTTAGTGGTTGAAAGTAAATTTGCGTTCAGCTTTGTCAGAAAAACTGAATATTTTAAATTCAACCATCCGAAAATATAATTGCAGTAACTTAACATCCTTTTTTCGCTGAGACATCTCGGTCAAGGGTCCCGTAGCACTACTAAAACCCTTCATCACAGTATTCGCTTGCCTACCTTTTCGGACATCGTGACCGAATTCCTTAATTTTTCGGTCATTTCAAAAAAATCTAGGTCTATGACCGAAAAATGACTAAAAAAACTCAAAATTCAAAATCAACTTTCATTTCACGGAAAATTGATACTGTGCAAAAGTAAAATTTCAAACGAAATTTTCGATGCGCTTCTGTTGAGGAATCTTCATTGAAAGTTGGGATTATTCCAGAAATGTTGAACACACCGACTAATCTGCAGTTGCTACTTCGTAATTACGTCCCAGACTTCGGTGCAAATGACTCTGAATAGGTACTTTATCCATTTGCAAAAACGAAACTACTAATCTATCTTCTGAAGAGGAACAGCTCATTGATTAACAAAATAACATTTTCTATCAATCAGCATTTGCCAAAAAAAGCAAAGATGAATTTTGTCTACCCACAAGGGATCTTATCGAGTGATCAGCTTGAAAACTATCAAAAATAACTTACCATTTGGATCTTCATGACATTGGTTTTGCGGTTATGATTTTTCAGCATTGACCGAAATTTAAAAAGTTAAAAAAGAGACTTCTTGGTATTGACGATGAAATGCGGGTTTGCTTGACGTCGTTGGAGCCTCGCACCAGTTTAATTTGCTCTCGAAAGCAGGAACAGCCATTCATTGGTTTTTATACCCGATTTTCATCTAGGGAGGCTCGCGGGGGTAATAGCCCCAGGACTCGAAATGCCATCATACGGTTTTCAGCAGTTTCAGGTATTTCTGTTGACTCCATACCGATATAGGACCGAGCAAGGTCGAAGATGTAGCCATGCCATCTGGTGCCTGTACGATCTTTGAGTGTAGCCAGCAGGTCACAAAAGCTTATGAAAGACAAGATTCTCCGAAGTATAAGCTGGGCTACTCCTCCATATATGATATACTTGAAACAACTAGATATACAGTACCACTAAACTCTTGGCCAAACTAGTTGATTTCAAATAAACCATTCCAAGTTCGAAGTTGTCAGCTATGAAATGTTAACTAACGATGTATTCACTCCTTAGTGCTACTGTAGTATTACTGCCTGTCAAAAACTCATTTTATGAAAACTAGGCAAGGCATTGAACACGCTTACACAAAGTGCAAAGCTGCAAACATAAGTGCACGGCACTAATTTGATTTTAATCCAAAACCAGTGTTAGCCACTTTTACTTCAGTTTGCATGCGCTCTTTCGAAGTTATATGCCTAATCAAGATCAAGGCGAAACCCCAGGGTTAAATCAAACCTTTAAGCAGATTTTAACGTGTCTCACGGTGTTTAAGTCACAAGCAGGATACTGTAGTATAGCGACCCGTTTTCGCTTTGTAAAAATTTAGGTATACTTTTAAAAAATTTTGTGAATAAATTTTATTGAAAAAAATTTGCTTCCGAAAAAAGTAATTTCAATGGAAAAATTGTTTAGAACTGAAACATTTTTTAATGAAATTTAACAAAAAAAGTTCATGACGGATGTTTTTTTCTGAGCCCTACTCCGCCAACAAGCACGAGCCCAACGAAGTGTTTCCCATTGAAGTTAGCGAATAAACATTTGTAAGTTCATATGTTGCATGTTTGGTTGCAGTTTTTTCATTCAGTGCGGATAAACAAGTTGAGCAACTTTGTTTAGATTTTCATTTCAACAATCTTTTGTGAGCTCTGTATGGAGCTCATCAGACGCCTTTGAAATGCTAGGAATGCAAGAGGGAGCTTACAGCTTTCAAAAAGCTGTAGTAAGCTTAATTTTCGCCATTATAACCTATCAAGAACGAGAAAATGGTAAACAAACCTTCTCAAGTCAGAGTTATCCAGTGCATGTGCATGTAACTCACACATTTAGCCTCTTTACATCTTGGAACAACCATCATTCTGATCAATGTTGCTACTGGCCACTGCGATCAGTCTCGTTAACATCAGGCTGTTGCCTTTTTCAACGTTAGATAACATCAGATCTTCACGTTACAGTTTCATGTAAGCTAAATGCTTCCATTACGAATGCTAAAGCGCGATAACCCTCGTTGAATCCGAAACAGCGCGAAATATCGTCATTAAATGGAGAGGTCGGTCATGCGCATCGCAAAATGTTATTCTCAACGCAGTTAAGACAGCTTTTCAGTTGGGAACGATAAACAAACACATATGAAGATGAGAGATTGATGGAAGAAACTTAAAAATCATGAATCTACGAACTAATTTTCACCCTAAACGGAGAGGAAATGTGAAAATTAAAAACAACAGCCCAGTCAACATCAGATTTCTAGCCGAAACATCGGACATCAGAAATTTCTCTGAAGACATGAGATCTGATGCTTACAATATCAGAAATGGCAACATTGATTTTGATGCAAGTTTAGACCCGTACAAAAATGTGTGCTACAAGCGTTATTCCATACACGGATGATGACCCTTCCTAATGCTTGTGGTCTAGAATTCCACGTTACACGTAATGAAATATATCCAAGGTGCTTAGAAGTCTCCAGGGTCGATTATTTTTTGCAAATTTGCCCGGAATTACAGTCTGGACACTTTTATTCCCAGAGTCGGACTTTCCATTTCTCAACTCCGATAGCGCAGTTCAAGCACTCACATTTATAACCGACCCTGTGCAGCGACATGTAGGTGTGTCGTCACGATGTAATTGTGATGCTTCCTTTCAAGACAGTTACTGATTACTCAGGAGCCCTTGCCCGAATAAAGGTCACTGTTCTGAGTCATGCATTATGA
>Ga0210059_1006345_pt1 | contig 18987 bp, 9 predicted proteins | sample Ectturendosymbi2_FD_188042 | JGI IMG/M metagenome (GOLD analysis project Ga0210059, IMG submission 188042) | Ecteinascidia turbinata endosymbiont from Florida, USA - Sample 2 (SPAdes) (version 2) | ecosystem: Host-associated > Tunicates > Ascidians > Unclassified | place: Key West, Florida... | reverse complement strand
CAGTCAATTGTTTTTCCACAAATTAAGTGCTTTTCTTGACTATTCTAATCACAAGCAATTTTTCCTTTTCAAGGCTTTTGCTTCCATAACTTCAGCCCCCCCCTTAGAAAAATCCTGGCTGCGCCCTTGGTTGCGACGGATGTTTTAAATGCGGTATTAACGCTTCATCAGCTTAACATGTAGTGAAGTTTATTAAATTGCGGCTCTTCAAATCTGTCAAACAACATGCCACGCAAAACTGCAATATGCTCATCAGCGTTTTGTCAACACTTAGCACAAAATAGTTTATAAATCTAAAGCAGTTGTTGAACTGAATCGCTATTTTTGTTTTGACGAATATTCATTCAACTTACTGTTTTGCAAGTTCGCTTTGTTTAATGGAAAATAATGCAGTGTTTTAGCGGAACACTCAAAATGGTGTTAGCGGAGGGCTCAACTATTTTTCGCTCGAAAAGAGATACGGTATTGAAATAATGACAACTCGTTGAGAAGTGCCGCAGTATGACTTTTGATGTTACATTTTTGTGGTTGGCCGCGCTTGTGCAGAGGTCAGATAGAGCGGTTACTGGGACACTTGGCCTTGAGGCAAGAGTTTTAAACATGTTCTTGTCCCTCATAGGATGCACTGTCACAATCTGGCCACGAGGGTGAACGGCCAGTGGCACAATTGTCGCGCCACCTGGTCCTCGTTGAGCCTCCATAATGCAAGCGAAACAAGGTTGAGATTAAGATAAGCTTGCTTTGTCCACGCGATCAGACACTAAAACGTTTGAAGATTACGGTATGTACTTAGTAACGAAAAACTAAAAATGCAGTAATTACTATGCTGGTCGCTCTTCGAAAAATTGTGGGGTCCGGAACCTCCTTGTTCGGCCGCCCATATATTGTCTGGCAGACTTGAAGCTAAGTTTGGTTTCGAATCGGGAAAATCGAGTTGAATGAGTCGAGTTGACGGAACCGGTGGCTGCCAGGTTGTCCCAACCAAGAGCTGATTATACGCGCTAGGGTCCTGCGCGGGTTTAACATTTTTGCCCGCTCCCGCCCCGCAAAATTTTAACTCGTCACACACCCTCAGGAATTTGATAAATTTAAGCCGCACCCGCCACGCAGACATTAAACCAGGGTTCTTAACTTTTTTGCATCCAAAGTGCGAAAATTTGGCCGTTTCCAGAAGTGATTTTGCCGCAAATTTTCTGTTTGATATTTTGGCTTCTATCGAGTATTTTTAACAATTTGGCCGAATTTTGGCTTATTGTGCATATTGTGGTATATTCTGGAAGTTAAACGCTGTAAATGTCTGCATGTACACTCTCACAAGCACGCTTCGATTCCCGACCATTGGAATTACCCAGTTTAACAGTCCAAACCCACAATACTGAGATAGTTAACGACGCATAGTGATTGTTGCTATTGTAATCAATCGACTCCACTGGTAATCTGCAGTTTATTTCCTGAACGCACGAAATGAAGCTCACGCTGATACATGAACAGTATAGCAAGTTGATGGTGAGTTGTTGAGGTACGGTAAGATCAGTCAACTGGTTGGTGTGTGGTATATTTAGATCATGTATTTGCAATGGCTTCGTGGAACGTCACCTATGAGAAGCAAAGAAAGTTCAAAGCAGAATGGAAAAACGACTTTCCATCGGCAAAGTGGGTTGTGATAGATGGGATTGAAAGTGCCCATTGCAAATTATGTACAAAACCATTTTTGTCCTCAGAAAAAAACATAGAAATTTCATGCGTCATCTGTGGAGCACAAGCGCAATCAAAATGCGATTAACGCTGCTACGCTCATGATGGCATTCACCAAACCAGCAAAGCCCAGGATAATTTCCGACCGGGTGAAACAGACAGAACTGGAATCAGCTGTCAGTGCCACTGTTTGCTGCCAGAGCTCTCTGTCAATACTAACAAACACATGTACGTAGCTAGATTTGCTCTCCAGATTAAAAATCGGCGAAGCTTCAAGCCTGGTATTAACTGGATCAGTAATATTTTGTGACTTTTGTGTTTATTGATTTTCATATCCTGTGCTTTGCTGATCACACCAGTCGCCAGTGGATGTACACTTTACACCAGTGGTTCACAACCGCGATTCGGAGAGCCGCACGCGGCTCCCAAGCACCTTTTGTACCGCTCTCAGCAGCCTTACAATAACACCTCTAATAATTTATTTGTGTAACAGACTTCGTTCTGCAATGAAACAAAACATGTCAATTAACTTGTGTTCAAATTTTTTTAGTGCGGCTCGCTAACAAAATCGCAGGTCTGGATTTGGCTCACTTTAGCGAAAAGGTTGAGAACCACTGCTTTACACTATGAATCATGTACAGAAAAATTGATGAAGTTATTTTGGCTTGGCTGCAAATTCGTAGAGCACGCCAGCAGTTTGAAAATCAAAGTCTGGTCAACAGGCAATATAAACTTGCTAAATTGTGTCAACGAATAAGTTAGTTTGTAAAAAGAAATGAAAACCACCTTCGGCGTTGGGCATGAAGATTTGGTCGTATGTCAGAGATCACCTAGCCATTCCGCTGATGAACTATCTAGTATCTACCAACCCTGCTTTAAACCCGCATCCACCCCACGCACCCTCCCAACACGCTCCCGGCCCACCCGCAGTGTTTCGCCCCACACCTGCCAATGTGTGTCTGAAAACCACTAAAAACTCATGCAAAGTGTTTCATCGCTAGTGGAAATTTAGTCAGCGGTTTATTTCAAAAACATCAGAAACTCTTGAAAACACCGTAAAGTAAAAATGTGAAACCTTTTTAGTCGACCTTAAAAGCTTTCTTCTATTAAAAGCACTATTGGCTTGTTCTATTAAAAGCGTGTGTTCTATTAAAAGCACTGTCGAAAAAGTGCATTGATCACTGAACATGGGTGGCGGAACCTTTTTCAAAGTGGGGGGCACAAGTGCATGTCAAAAAAATAGAAAGTTTTTGTGGTTTCAATTGGCAACTATGACGTCAAAGGCATTGATATATGACGTCATTACCTACACCACATGAAGGTCCAAATTAAAATATTTAAGACAAACATTACACCGCTACGAAAACGTATCGCAGAACCATCTGAAATTCAAATAGGCTGTTTTAGGAGCGACTCCAAGTCAACAGCGTCACTCGGGCTCATCACCCGATTCACTCTGACTGAATGAAACCGTTCGACGCTTGCGTCACTAAAATTTCCATTTGCCTTCATTCTGGCTAACACTGTGGTTACTCTGTGACGTTGGTTACGTAACAATAAATAAGTTCTCGTGATAACTTCCTCACTGTCGAGTAACGTACGTTACAGCAGTTACTGGACAATTTATAGTTCGTTTAAGATTATTTTCGAAAGGGGAACTGTCCATTCGATTGGACTTCAAATCCAATGTTGTATGCAAATCCATTTCCTCAAAAAACATTCAGTCCGATATGAATTATATTCAAAAAAATACTTAATTGCATAGGGCAGCTCGGCCTCTATCAGGTGAGCCCGAGTAAAGCGCGAACGAGCGAAGTTGAGAGAACGCCTACTAAAACGACATTGTTTTTATTCAGATTATCTGCAAAATGAACCGAAAGGTCAGACATGGAACGAAAATATATAAACAGTGACAAGCCCCAAACAAAAAAGCCCGAGTTAACAACTTAGTGAAGTGGGGCCATGGAGGCACAAATATACACACGTTCTACAATGAAAATCGTAATCGAAGACTCGGGCTAAGCCCGAGGAGCACGTGTGCCGGGGTTGCCATTGGACTGAAACACCAAGAACACAGCTTGAAAAGCATGGAAAAATGACACAGTATTGATACCTGTCTTCAAACACATTCAACATCACGACTTTTCCACATCTAGAACACAGAAGTAACATGACTGTATACTCATTCTACAACTACATTAGATACCGGAATGCGAAGACAAGACAAAGCATACGTAGCAAGTTGACTGTAAGGATGTCAATGGTGTTGCCAACGTAGAAATAAAATATAGCTATTTAGTGTTGCCAATGCAAAAACAAAAGCACAATTGAAATTAATCTGACAAATATTTCACTTTGCGCATAAGATTCAACAAATTTTTAATATTTAGAATGATGTTAAAATGCTTGAAATTACACCAATTTCTCGATGGTGTGGCGCGACACTTTCCTACAGACAAGCATGCAAAATTACACCATCTGGCAACACTGTTCAACAACACCAATACGGTAAGGAAGCCAGAGCAGGGTGACCAGATTGTGCACCGTGTATTCTGCCAACCATTTACGAAATCCTGCCAAATTACAAATGATTAATATGTTACACATAGTATTGCAAAAATTCTGCAACGTTTTTTTTCATTAAACGATTTACTTCAACAATGGATCCAATAATAATTGTGCTATTTCAACTTTATTTAGGAAAAATGCAAAATTTAGAAGTGGGGGCCAGGCCCCCCTCAGAAACAAGAGTGGGGGTGCTTGGCCCATGCGCTCCCCTGTTCCGCCACCTATATCACCGATAACCTTTTAAAATTGCTCTTGTGCTATTCACGTCATGCACAGCCATACTAAACACTCGTTCGCTAGCAGCTCTAGTTGCCATCACGCAGAACGTAGGCTATGTCTTGCAAAATTCCTGGTAGCTGGATGCCCCACTGTGGTCTCGCCACGACTGGAGCACGTTGCCGCACCCTCGCACCGCTAGCTCTCTGTGGCATTGAATTTCTTGGTCAGTTTAGGTCTCTTTCACATGCACTGGGTAATCATTCAGTTGCCCGCACAAAGAATTTCTTAATCCCTGCCCGACCCGACTCGCACCAAGTTCAACCCGCAAGCATGGCTCTGCGGGTTCCCGCGCCGCAAATGCGGCTACCCGCAACCTGCGCGAGTTAACCGACCCGCAGGACTCTGATACGCATACTCTCGGCCTATACAGGCCCGTAACCACGGGGGGCATTCGGAGACAGTGCCCCCCCAAATTTGCTGTGCCCAGAAAAATGTGTTTTAAACGTATAATAAAAACAAAAATCTTGCCCCTCCCCTCCAAACCTTAAAACCTGGCTACAAGCCTGGGCCTATAATTAAAAGACTGCGTCCCGCACAAGAGCAGCCTTGAAATCAATTACAACTGCGTTACGAACGAAATTTTCACTTTGGGGCATTATGTACCAGCAATTAAAAGTAGTGATGATAAACCAAACTGTATTCTAATGGCATTAAGGGTAGGCTTTGAGAAACAATGTGGGACACACCAAAGACATTATTTTTCGAGCATTATTCCTCTTTGGTTGCTGCGCTGGCAAATATCAGACAACCTAATTAGGAAAGAAGGCTGTTTAATTACTTTACAGGTGATTGTCGTCGTCAAACTCAGTATCTGAGGTTTCGAGAGTGAAAGTGGATCCCACGTAAATATTTCAAAGCGGGTTCTTAGTGAAACATTTTCAACGACATTGGAGTTTTGAAATTGAGATCAATGGCAAGCTTCCATACTTGGTAGATCCTAGCCAGGTTAAGACAATTTTGACGAAACAAGGAGGGTTTTCTTTGTCTCTCTCGCTCCACCCCAAGTTTTGTGGATTATTTATCATCTTGCGCTTGAATCATTGATGTTTTGATAACATCGGCAGCAGTTCGCAAAAGAAGTACGATTTCTTTTCACCTGATTTTTACGTTGTTGGAATTAGGGAAACCCACACTGAAAACAGCAAACCACTGGTAGCATTAGGCCTACTATTCGTTTAGGTTAAGGCAGTGACGGATCCAGACCAGGCATTTATGGCAGTCAAATATGGGGGAGCCAAAACGTCTTCACTTGTTGAAAATACCACAGCTTCTCTGCGACAATCGTTGGGCATCACACAAGTGATTACCTTTTCTAGGCCAAGAAAATGGCTGTTTTTGTTGATCGAACTGTGCGATCTTTCAGGGAATCACCGCAGTTTGAAATCGCCTTTTCTCATTAATTCACTAAAAGTTTGAAGCAGGTCGAAAAAGATAGGTCCTATTTTTCACAAGCTACCACCTGAGAACGCTATGGGTATCCCAAATAATCTTTTATATCTACAATAAGTGTTTGAAAGATATACACTAAGGCAGTGGACCCCAACCCTTTTGTAACCGCGGACCGGTCAATGCTTGACTATTTTACCGCGGCTCGGGAGTACTCTTGAAACAGTGTTTCTATGCGACGAATCGACCAATCACATGTCCAAAAAGCGAGTGGTGTCACCACCAGTATACATTTTGAAATTTCGCGACCTGGGGATTGAGAACCACTGCCCCAAAGCATGCTGCGCACTAGTGTTTGATGCTGTTTTGAATATCCGCGCATCGAAAAAAACAATGTCTGAAACGTATTCTGAACTGCTTAGAAGTAGAATTGTTCTTCTTACACCAGGAAGTGACAACTCAATTTCCAAGCTAGGAGCCGAAAAACAGAAAACTGACGATCACATATCCAGACGAAGCTTCTACAGTTATATGCACACGGAAAGCATATTCATTGCTGAAGCGGCAATTCAAAAGGAAACAATAAATGAAAGACATTTGTTATGACATTGCTCCCGTTTTAGGTAGCTCTGCTAGTTGTGAAAAACGATCTCATAAGCGCATGATAGGTTCACCCAGGGCCTGAAAGCATAGCCTATTGCCCCAAAACACTTAACGCCTTAACATTTGACGCCTAACATTTGACATTTAACGCCACTAATGTAAGCAGAATTTCAATCAAGTGTTTAATACTGTTTCACATATTTTGACAGCGGACGGCTGATGTGAAGAGAAAACATCAATCTCGATAATCCAGATTATGAAGAAAATGTGCGACACTGTTCAAAGGAAGTACGGGCAATCGGGATGACACCACCAAATTCACAGTGAATACCTCCATACTCAAGCTCTAGTCTCCCTGATAAAGTCCATTTCCAACTTTGTGTATACTACTGCGAACCCCCCAAACAAGCTTGAAGCCAGCCCCAATGCTTTTAACCTGACGATAGATCTGCTTCTATCCATGCCAGCAAACATATGTGAAAAACAGCCTACAACGCATTTAAAATCATGAATCTAAGTCAACCCCACAGATACCAGTTAAAAAGTTAAAATTTGCATTGTTTCTCTGGTTTCTACTCAAATTAATGTGATTTACGCGGAATGATCTAGCCCAGGGTCTCCAAACTTTTTTGTCCGAGGGCCACATAAGGTAACACAGAACTACAGAACATGTCGAGGGCCGGACGTCATACGTAATGTGATTGTTTCGGTGTATGCTATGTTCTACCAAATCAACAAAGTTGCGTAACTATATTTATTCATCAATGACAAAATTTCTTCGCGGACCGCCGTTTGGAGAACCCTGATCTTCCCAATAAGCTACGCATTTTGCTGTTAGTTACAGATTTCACTAACCATGCCAAATTTGTCTTTTCGTGTCCGGCGTGAGCTATCTACGGGTTTGCATCAGTGTTGCCACTCTGTTATGAAGAAAAACCCCAGAATTTACCTTGAAAAAAACCCAGAAAATAATAAAAAAAACAGACATACAAAATGTTGAAAATAAGTCAAAACCAAACTAGAAATGTACGCTAGCGATACTTGCACATAAAATTAAGGTAATGCGCATTATTTGCATCAAATTTTTAACAAGTTCAAGTTTATTTTTAAACATACTGACAATTTAAAAGCATGCTAGCAGGAAATCAAATGTATGAAGTAACATAAAAAGTTAGTTAGATCTTTTCTAAAAAGCGTTTAATGTTTTCTTTTACTTTCACATAAACGCACATATTGAAATACGTACATGATACATTCAAGGTCTTACAGTTTTCTTTTCACTCTAATCATTGCATTCATTGCAATATTTAACTACTAATTCAACATTGAAAATTTTGGATTCATACCTATCACAATGGGCCTGCAAAACAATGAACATATTTTCAACGACAGCATCTTCAAAACCAAAAAAAGCTTTTCAAAATCATACACAACCAGCCCTTGACAAATCAGTGATAGGTTAGAGTGCTGGCCTATGCCTGGTCAGTGCTTAATGTGTAAAACATTAGAATTCATACAGTTTGGTTAAGCCTAGATCAGGGCCTAACCCTACTCAACTGAACTGGCGACTGACTCTGCACATTATTGCCCCTGTGAATCTACTGTATTCTTGAATGGAAAATACAGCAATACAACATACGTTTCTACAATTTGACCAGAGTAAAAAAAACCCAGATTTTCAATAAAAACCCCAGAACCCCAGATGAAACAGAAAAACCCCAGATCTAGTGAAAAAAAACAGCAGTGGCAACACTGGTTTGCACTTGCAACAAAAGGATCAAGGCAAAACCATATGGCAATCAGTCACTGTTGCCAGGCGCGTAACCAGGGAGGTCGAAAGGCGCCGAACCCCTCTCAAATTTTGAACAGCAAATATTGAACCGTTGAGCAAAAATTGTCATGACCGTACAGTCACTTAATCATTCCACCAAGCTGTAGATAGTTGGTATTTTGGCGAGGTTTCTGCGTTAGAGCTGACTGCTGAGTAGTGAGTACCACGGTTTGTTGAGGCGCGTCGTGCTACCACGTGATGATGCAATGCTACGCTGCGCTGTCCCCGTTGTTGACGGAGTGAGGTGTTGCTGAATTGCATTGTTAGGTCATAATTCCTTGAGCAACTGGAGCACACTCCTGTTTTGTTTGCTAAGACATTTCGGTCATTTGTCCTGTGATAGTATTAAAACTTGTCGTAACAGCATTCACTAGCCTGCTTTCTAGGACATTTTCGGTCATTTAAAAAAAATTGGTCCATAACCGAAAAGAAAATAGGCACGTTCAATGCATTTCTCTCAGAACCTGCCAAGTTGTTTGCTAACGTGCAGGGCGTAACGAGGGAGAGGAAAGGGGAACGCAATTCCCCGGGCGCCGAATCACAGCGGGGGCGGCGCCGAATGACTGCGGAGGGCGCCGAAAAGCCCCAACAATGTCACAAGTCCTTCAATACAGTGCATTTGCTTCCGAAAGACCTGAGGTTCGAACATGGGGGCGCCAAACTTGCTTCTTGCCCTGGGCCTATCTAACCTCATTACGCCCCTGCTAACGTACAAATGTTGCTATAGCTTTTCACACGCTGCAATATGGTTAAATCAGGGTCATTAGTTCCGACAAGAAACTCTGTTATTCATCTACTGACCTTGGTGCTGGAAAACTAAGTTGCAGACGTAGGCTACTGCGGAGCGGACTCCCGGACTGCAGTGACAGCGGATCTGAAACTGGTTTTTCCCTTTGCAGGGTTCTAAAACCTTGCGTCAGTTATAATTTTTCAATATTTATTGCCTTCCCATCTTCACTGCTGCTTTTCCTTTCAAAGCCACCAAGCATTAAAAAATGAAATTGTAACAAAAAAAGACCAATTTTGCACAGTCCTACGGCAAATCCAGAACTGTGCTAGAGAAAGAGATCGCCTTTGTTATTGCTGGCAGGGTTGCCAGACATCTTTTGAGAAAAAAAAGCCAAACCTTGTCCAAAAAAAGCCAAACGGGGTAAAAAAAAGCCAAATTGCTAAAAACCATGAAATTTCTGCCTTCTCCATGTGTTACCATGTTTTCTCCAAGGTGGTCAACAAAGCGAATGGCACTGTGACAGATTACGCTCACGGCAATCTGAAATTCAGGCACTTTCAGTGCATCACTTTTGCTTCTAGAAGTCTTAATAACTTTGAAGGCAGTTTTTCCTGTTGGTGGAACTTTCCTCCTATGTTTTTAGGTTTTTTTTCATGATTCATCAAGTTACTGACTACTGTGCCTTGGTATAATTGTAGTGTGGCATAACTTGCAATATCCATTTTCTGAACAATCACTGGCCTACTTCAACCAAACAAATGTCTTTTCCCATTACTATTTTGTATCCAATCTTTGTCATAACTGCTCTTCTACTTTGAGGATGACATACCAATGAATTGCATTAGCGTATAGTGCAGCCTATAAGCGCAAGGCAACATATTTGAACATTAACGACAATGACAACAACTGAATTACATGAATCCTGCGTTTGGGAGATATGGGTTGCTAGATAAAGTTTGAGAAAATACACAAAGCACTGTCTAAGAAAGCCTAATAATAACACTTTTCAGCAAGATCTTTATTAAAAAGCCAAGACACCAATCTGATAGCATGTGCGAACTGCCTCCAAAAAAAGCCAAATATTGAACAAAAAAAAAACCAAAAAACCTAACAATTTTTTTGACGCCAACGGCCTCTACAAAAAGCCAAATTTGTGAAATTTGGCGTCAAAAAAGCCAATTTGGCAACACTGATTGTTGGGCAGTTTTCACGCGGAAAAGGAATAAGGTAACAGGAGTATTATTACGAAACAATAGCAATGCTGATTTTAGTCGGTAAGAGGCTGGGCAAAGTCCATCACCCAAATACTGAAGTTGAACGAATGTAAAGCATTGTTTAGTCAAGACTGAGTATTTTTGCCTTTGTTTCTACTTCGATAGGCACAAAAAGGGGCGCATTTTTATAAGAGGGGCGCCATTTGAAGGGGGTGCTACAGCCGTTTAGGGGGGAAGTTGCCCCAAACTGCCCCCTGGATCCGCCACTGGTTTTAGGTGTAAACTAACATAGAAACTTGTGGTCCGCCAAATTCACTAGGCCACCGGATCATAAAATCGAAACCATGCGCTTGGAACGTTTTCAAGCGGCCGTTTTTTACCGTTATCCTTGGAACCGTGGGACAGCTGCAGCGCCAAGTTACTAAAGCTGGTGAAATTGTCTGTCTACTTAGTAGAATTCTGGTAACGCATCAAACCTGGCAATGGTTTCAACAAATCAGCAAACCGTCTATTGATGGAAGGGTAGTCTCCATGGCGAAACAAGCCAGTTAGCTATCATGTCAATTACAAAGCCTGGGCATAAAACTGTGTCACGAGATAGACTGCTTCCACACTAGTTGCCAAGAGCACCCTCTTACCCGGTACCGTGGGACAAAACAAATTAGTAGATGATCGATTCGACCGTCACACGATGGCGCTCGGATTACTTGCCAGAATACTGTCGGTGTCAATTCATCGTGCGACCGGTAGTGAACTGCGTTGGAGCCTGAAGTGGCGCGATCAGCGTGGTGGACTTTGGACCCTGGCGTGTGTAGCGGAGAGGTTACAACTAAACACACCAGTCGGTTACTAGAGGTCACGTTTGCGTGGAGGCGGCAAACACGAACGGTCGCGAGGGACAAGCTTTTGTTAATCCCATCTGCACTTGCAAAATTCGTCCTAGCCGTTTTTTTAGTGCGGATACTTCAGCTTCCAGTAAAAGGAGCTAACCTTCAAAACAAGTAATTGATATCATTTTCTCTTTGACGGTAAATTTTTATCGACACAAACCTGGCACGTGTAGCGATCGACAGCTTCGTAGATGCAGTGGCGAATGACCGAAGATGGCTAAACTTCAGCTCAGCTGCGATAAATACAGCGATTGCCATGCTTTGTCAGTACCGCATTGAGTCGATAGTGATAAGACGTCACAAGGTCTTTAGAAACATTAGCGTACTTCACGACAAGCTCACGTTTCATTAGCGTACTTCACGACAAGCTCAAGTCAGCATGTATCACCAGTTTGATAGATGTTTTATCATTCGCACGAATAAGATATACAATTTAAAAGCTCTAGATTTGCTGCAAGCTTTCGAAGAATCAGCTGACTGGGCTCTGCTTTCATGACTTTGTTTGCGATGATTCAGAGTTCACGCACACACCTGTATTCAAGTAACTAGTCTCCCCAAAGGCGACGAAGTTGAATCACTCAACAAATTTTTGTTTGAAAAAGATTTCAGGACTGAGAATGCATAGTGTTACGTGAAATCGGCTTCCTATTTTAAAAATTTTGCTACTTGATTCAACATCGCCATAAGATATAGACTGAAACTAACGTTGCTTGAATGTGGGCAAAAATTAGTGACTTCATCATGCTTTTTTGGTTTACGATACTGCGATACTCGCGGGAAGAGAGCAACATCTGGTTACCTCAGATCTGTGTGGTGATGACTTGTTTATTTCCATATTTGAAAATTTCGTTCAATTATTACCTCACAGTTGCGCGATCAGCAAGCTCCTGAACGATTACATCTGTGTAGGCTGCGGTAATACTGTGCAGCTTATGCTACACGGAAATAACCCGGGCAGGAGCTGCAGGAATGGTTATTAATTTAATGGGCCGATTGGGTATGTACTACTTCTACTTGCTGTGTGTTAATCACTGCTTCTGCTTTATTTCAAAAATATGTAACTGCCTGTAGACCTAAAAATATCGGGTCTTGTAATTTAGCACTAGCCTAGTTCAGAGGTTTATTAGTTTGAGTTTGAGCTGTTCTCCCATATGCATTGCTATTTTTAAATACTTTCGTTCATACGTTTTGGTACAAAAGTTGGGAGCTTAACTCTGACACAAAGTTCAAGTTGCTGGTTGTCCATAAAATCATACTTTTGCTTTAAGCTTCTTTCAGTATTTTTTTCAGTATACCAAAGCAACGTGTAGGAATTCCACGCCATTTTAAAAGCTTGTGCTGTTTTGTTTTTGGCTTACATGAAAATGTAAGAACTGTCTCAAACACCTTTATGAAACTGGCCTTGCCCTTGCCTAAAGAGGCTAAATTTGGTTACAATTAGGCTGTTGAACTAGATAGTAGGCTTCAGACAAAATCAACCAGCAGGTGTTTCATCAACAAAAATATCTTCTGCATATGTTGTTATGGGTTTTGTATACTATTAGTGTGAAATATCTTCTGCATGATGTTGGTATGTTGCTATGGGTTTTGTACACTATTACTATTACTAGTGTGAAATCTGCAGTACCTTCTGGGATTTTTTTCGCTGAGAAATTTTGGTCATTTGTTCCATGATATTATTAAAACTCACTGTAACACTGTCTTCACCAACCTACCTTTTCATACATTACAACCAAATTGACTTAATTCTGTTGGGCCATTTGAAAAAATCAATCTGTGACTGAAAAATGACTAAAAAATAAACCCAGGGCAGATAACAATACAGCTGCAGGAATTTTTTTGGCTATATAAAGAGATTCATACAACAGTGTCCATAATTGCAATGACTGATCTAATGTTTTGCTTCAGTTCACATTTCAGACAAGCATGTTCTTAAAATTAAGTTTTTTGTGCTTCATTTCATGGGTTTTTTGTTTCATGCAGCATTGGTTTGCTGGTTTTGATTTGGTATTCACCTGGCAGATACGTTTTCTCACTTCATTTGAATGAAAAATGGTCTTTTGATATAAAGCAATCTTTTGATACTGTGCTCTTTACAAATATACATATTCTCTCCCTTGGTGGGGTATGGAATGTATGACTTTTAGATACAATTTTTGCCCAAGTAGCCTTGAAGGTAGCAGAAATTATGGAAGTTCGATAACTTATGGGACAAAAAATGGAACTTGCTACAATAAGGCAATTCATTTTTTAATTACCATTAACAAATAAATCTGACTACAACTGATACCAAACTAAAGTGCTAACATGGCGAAATGCTTCACCATATACCTAAAAGATTTTTACTAAAATATGATTTCGTTGCTTGTGCTCCTTGGCAAAAGTTCATGTTGTCTAATGTTCTATGTTGTGACCTCTACTGAAAATGAGGAAGTGGGAGTTTGTTGAATCTGGTAGTTTGAGCAAGGGATATTGCAGTACCCAACAAAATTTTTACTTAGTAACATATGCATTGTGTAGAGCAGAGGTGACGAACATGCGGCCTGCTGGCTGCATGCGGACAGCAAAAAAATTTCGTGCAGCCCGTGAAGCATTTTTTTTATTACTTTCGTTTGTTGTTTGTTTCTGTTAATGCACATTTTTTGTTTTTAACAGGTTTCATAGTATGACTAGAAAGTTGTGCAGCCCGCTTACTCAGCAGAATCTGACCAAGTGGCCCGCGATAGCAAATAGGTTCATCACCCCTGGTGTAGAACATGGGTCTTCAAACTACAGCCTGTGGGCCAGATGTGGCCTGTGAAAACATTTTGTCAATAATGAAAAAATTATTTAGGAAAAATTTATTGATTTGGTAGAATGTAACATATCCTGAAGCAACCTTACTGCATAAGATGTCCTCAAACTGTTGTGTAATAACTTTTGTGGCCCTCTGACAAAAAAGTTTGTGACTCCTGGTGTGGAAGGTTATTTTCATGACTAACAACCTGTTTTTTAAGTGTTACCATTATGATGTATTCTGAATCAGGTTCATCAAATGATTTTGTGCAAAGTTATGGTAATGGTTTATTGTTTCACATGACTCAGCCAACAAGCAGAAGCACCATAAAAGCCATTGCATGCAGTAAACCAACCATTAGCGAAAATTAGAGCAAATGAAAGCACAATAGCACAATAGCTGATCAGTGTAAACAAAGACGGGTGCTGGGTCATATAGGATTGGTGAAAGACCGTGGCGGTCATCTAGTCCAGGGGTTCTCAAACTTGCAGTGTTATGGAGCCCATGAAGAGATGGACCACAATTTACGGAGCCCCAAAATAAATTTCTAAAAATTACGCCCCTGGTAATATCTATTGGGAACTAATAGATAATGCCATATTTCAATTACGCCATGTTGCCACATTTCGACGCTACCATTGTCAAATGTTATTAATGCCGTTATTGCTTCTTTGGACAGTTGCAAAAGCAGCCAAGTCAGTATTCTAATAAGTAAACGAATAGCTCGCGGAGCCCCGCGGTTTCTCTCGCGGAGCCCTGGTGCTCCGTACGGAGCACTGTGAGAACCTATGATCTAGTCAACCAATCCCGTTTATCACTTTTTGACAAGTGTTGAAAAACAACAATTGGAGATGGAATAGGCATAGTGAAAAGAAAAACAAAAAACATATGAACGCAGAACATGACGAAGAAAATGGACAGGTGAAAGTGCATGCCTATGTACATCGATGAGTAGATCGAATTTAAGTGAAGGAATTTGATGTGGTTAGAGTATTTTTAGCAATACAAAGAAATTAAAAAATAGTAATAAAAAAAGTAAAAAAGTTACAAAAAGTAATTAATGAGGTACAAAAGAAAACAAAGCAAAACAGAAAAAAAGCAAAGTGTACTTCATGCTGGAAAACATAGAATATGCTCACAAAAAATGCGAAGAAGTAAATACATGCAAAAAATAAAACAGAGTTACAGAATACTAGAATACACAGTATTTTGTTCTGGACAGGTGAAATGTTGCTAAAGTTCATAATTGGGAATTTTTTTCATGTAGGAAGTGTTTCTTAAGTTTCCATGTAAAGGTAAAGGTGGTTGAAAATTTGATATCGTCTGGTATTGAAGACCATACTTTTGGGCCAATAAATTTAAGAAAACATTTTCCTGAGAAAGAGTTAACTCTAGGTAAAAACAGGTTTCTAGAGTTTGCTAGTCTTGTAGAGTGATAATGAATTGAGCTGAGTGAAATAATAACGATAAGTGTAACTCACTGGCCAGAAGTATCTTTACTAAGCATGTTCTGTACCAGATAAGTTGTATCAACTAAAAAGGTACATGAACTACTGCTTCAGTGGATAATATTTCCGTTCAAATATTTTAGTCATATTTATATATGGCAGTGGCTATAGATCTGCCAGAGGGCCTTTATTTTTTAAAAGTTATTCATCTGCCACCTGCAACGTGACAGTAACACATGACAAGTGTGCAGTAGACTGCAGTACACTTGTTAGAGAGGTACTAACCTAACCCCTAAATGTAAACTCTAAACCTCAACCGTCATAAACCTCTATCCCCCTAAACCGAAACCCCAAACCATAAACCTAAACCATAAATCTGAACAGAAACTACTACTGAAACGAACAACGCCATGGTAAGATCCAAACTGTAAACCATTCACACAGCAAACATAGATGCGCCTGGTAAAATACCATGATGTTGCCGTTAAAGTGACAAACTCAGCATTTTATTTGAACCATGTCACATGTGGCGGACCTAAAGCCACTTACCTTATATATAAACTATATTTTATATAGCACCTAAATTGCAGTGCCTCACAAATCAGTGCAACAATAACAAGACATGTTTTTTGACTTTTCTGTACCAGACCTGCACAATTGAGAAAGCTCAAAGGGCCAGATTATCAACATAAATTTGCCATGGGCCACAAAAGTCTATTTCATTTCGATGTAGAGATTTTGTTGTAGTATGGAAGAAATTCTGGAACGACAATTACTTATTCGAGGTCGAGTTATTGCAACATTTTCTACATTTGAGAAAGTTCTCTTGGGCTTTCTGGACCCATTGTATGTGTATAGAATAAAAGCTTTTGCGGGCTGCATGCGGCCCATGGGCTGTATGTTGTGCAGGCCTGTTCTAGACCAGTGGATAGAGTTAAAATATTTAAAATAGTTTCTATAGAGATACAAAGGGTCCAGAAATTAAGTTGTCTTACTGGTTAGAAAAACTTAAGTAGGTGTAAACTGTAGGATAGAATAAAAAATAGGGTGTTTCCAATTTTTATAATAATCAATACAGTAACTTGACCAATTATTTTTGAAATGATCTCGAATTTTAACAGTATGTGTAGAAGCAACTAAAACTTTTGTTTCTTGCATTTATCTTTTCAGGTATAGAAATGTCAATCACTTTAATAGCAAAGGTGTTTTGTGTGTTAGAATGTGTTTGAATGCAATTGAACAAGGCTGTGCAGCTCACGTTTGCAAGAGATTCAGTTAACAAGCAGCAAGCTGTATGGAAGATTTAGAATTATCACAAATACAGTATTTAAAGAAAAAGTTCGTTTGTGTAGGGTCAAACCATCTGGCTGACAACTAGTATCTTGTGCAATTCAAATTGACACATGCTTGAATTCTTCAACCTAATTTTTATGAAAAAATCCTGTTCTGGACACTAAACATCAAGCCTGTTTTATTTCACATGCACTGTTCCCTCCAATTTTTAGTAATGCTGCATGGAAAAACAAGCGGGTGCGCTGAATCGCAATTTTACTGAGCAGAAGTTATTAAATATATTACTGCGGGCAGTTAGCAAGTAGTGGAGACTGTGCTAAGCATTGTTGCAACTGCGTGTAGCAGTGGTGCCCAACCAGTCGATCGCGGTCTACCGGTAGACCGCGGGTTGTTTCCAAGTCGACCGCGAGAACTTTTGGAAATATTAAATTTTGTGTCTACAGTGGCTTCTGATTAATATGTGGCTTATAGTGATTGTAAAAATTCCTCGCTGAGGCAACGTGGCCCAACACTTGGATTCAATAACCCTGTCTATCGAAAGAAACCCTTTGCCAGCAAAGAATCGGACACTAAGATCGTACAGAGTATATATTTCGCCTGCGAAGAGGCATCATCAGCTCTTATTCAAATAGAATCTTTTTTCAATAACCATAACCCTAAAAATGGAGGTCTTTTCAACAACCCCTCAGGTTTTCAATAACCCCTCATAATGGAGGTCTCCTGCAGTTGCCGCCCACGTGTCGTGATGACGGGATAAAGTGATGTGCTGGTTACTGAGACTAAGGAAAGCCGTTAGTTTAGTATATGTTGCGTGTTACGTTAGTGAGCATTAAGACCATCACATTTTAGAACTGCGTGTGTAGGCTATATGAGCGCATGCTCTCAGTTTAATGCGTTGGTTATGGCGCTTCGCAGGTAAGTTGACGCACATGGTTACAGATGCTAGCGTGCGCAGTGCTCAGAAAGCCAACAGAGATATTTGTGTGTTTTTGCACATGTTTGGGTATGTTTCTAACTAATGATAAGCTTATTTTCGGAAGAACTGTTTCTGGCTATTTGTGCATTAGGCGCCATAGAAGGCTACTACCTTCAAACAACTGAGAGCTTTTGAGCTTCAAATTGTGTGCATCCTTAAAAAAGTTATCGCATCCATACTAGCAGCTAGCGATCAGAGTGGTTATTTTTTTAACGTTAACATAGCTGAGACAAAACGAGCCAAGATCAACCATTTCCACCCCAAATGAGAGGAAGACCATTTTTTGTTTATTCTCATTCAAAACCTGTTTGTTTGATTTGCAATGCAACGGTAGTGCTGACCTTCACACAGAATCCGGTTACGGCTTACGAACCGGCTTATGGCCACGGCAGTCTTCACACATGCAGCAAAAACGCTACCTTCACACATGTAGCAAAAACGACAACCACGGCAATCCGGCTTACTTAAAACCAATTTTAAGTAAGCCGTTCGAAACCGAGAAAATTCAGCCGGATGCGGCCAACGGAGCATGTGCAAAGATTGCCATTGGCCATGAGCCGGTTCGTAAGCCTTAACCGGCTTCTGTTGGAGCGGCATTTCAAAACACCACACGAGAGCTACGGGAGGGATTTACCTGCCCAAACGCCTTTACATGCCACAAAAATTCGAGACTTGAAAACACAGCTTGCAGCACCCAGCACGGCAGTCAATCTTCACCAGAACCCAGAATTAGGCCGTAACTATAGCTTCATATCGCGTCTGTCACGTCGTTTGTAGACACAATGAGCCATTCGAAGATAGAGATATTTTGAAGAAAGCCTTTCTCGAAGCAGCAAATAGCCTTTTTGAAAACTTCAACAATAAAACATAGATCGCGAAGGCCATAAAGGAGTGCAACTCTCCCACAATCTTCTACAAGACAATGTGAGGGAATAGTTATGTATGTGGAAGAGCAACTGAGGAAGGACATTGTCACGTGTGAGTGCTATCCTCTCCCGTCTGACGAGATGGTGGATGTGGCACAATTGTTTGTGTTTTCATCAGGATGGGATTTAAAGACATGAGTGCCAAGGAAGTGCTACTCAACATTTTGTCATTATAAGGACACACCAGGTGTAAGATTGAGGTTATTTTTAATGATTTTGTGGTGGGACTTATTAACGAGACAAAACTGCTACTCTTCATTCGGTGGTGGTGACATTGCCGCCAAAGTCAAGTCCCTTTTCGACTTGGAAAGCTCCGCTTTGAGGACGAGGTTCAGACTTTGTAAAATGGCATTGTGATCAAAGCCAAATCAA
>Ga0210059_1006344_pt1 | contig 18989 bp, 11 predicted proteins | sample Ectturendosymbi2_FD_188042 | JGI IMG/M metagenome (GOLD analysis project Ga0210059, IMG submission 188042) | Ecteinascidia turbinata endosymbiont from Florida, USA - Sample 2 (SPAdes) (version 2) | ecosystem: Host-associated > Tunicates > Ascidians > Unclassified | place: Key West, Florida... | reverse complement strand
CTAGACTTTCAACGTACATTGGAAGCGTGCAATGAAGCTAATTTTTAGTTATTCCTTGTTCCAAACACAACTTCTTTGATGGTTTGACAGTTCGTCAATTCTCCCTTTTCCTGTTTCATAGTTCTTTCAGTAAATGTCAACATTTACGGAAAACTTTTAGTCGATAAAAGTTGCCGTTATGTGCTCTTGCACAACCGCAAAGTCGAAGGCAATAATTGCACAGAGTCACCTCTCAAAGCCCTGCCTGCTTTGTGTCTCAAGCAGCAGCGAGCCTGAGTAGCGCCTTCGCCTCTCACAGGTCAGAGTGTGTCAGATTCACTGATTAAATTATGTATTTGCAGAACGAGAAATATCAACAATATAAAGACGAGTTATTGCCAGTACGTTTTTTGTTTGGCACCACAGGATGATATATCTTTATTTTTGAACCATGTGTCTTTATCGGGCTCCATTTGAAAGGGAAATCAGCAAGAGAAAAAACTTGATTGCCAAGTTTACAATCTTGCTTGAAAAGAATTAAAAGTGCTCTGTTCTTTTTTAAGACCACCCCTCTGTACAACAACTGGCTCATTAGGCACGATGTACAACAACTGGCTCATTAGGTACAACCACTGGCTGTACAACAACTGGCTCATTGTACAAACTGTACAACAACTGGCTCATTGTACAAACTGTACAACAACTGGCTCATTGTACAAACTGTACAACAACTGGCTCATTAGGCACGAGTAAACCATATAGGTCCAATGATGCGGAGCCACCATAGTTTCAGGACGGTGTCACCTGATCCAGGTACGAGCAACAGCGCTAAAACCGAAAACGTGTAAGAGTTTTTTAGACTTTAGTCATTGCTATTGCTGTTTTAGTGCGTTTATTAAACAAACCAAAAAGAAACGAGCACGTGATCAAAAAGTCAAACATGAACTTTCATGACTCATAGTATTAGGTGTTTTTGTTGCCACGTTTTTAGCCCCGATGCGAGCACCTGACCCCAATTAAGACTTCTGGCGCATGAAAGACCCAGTGGCAAAGTCGCTCCATATTGCGACCTAACAGCTGACGACATGAGGTAGTGAACTATCAGGCTAAAGTCAACACATTATTCAGAGCCAGTGGGTTTTAACAGTTTCTCACTGCATAAGTATTTTATTCACTCGGGCATCAAAAAAACATTAAACACACCCAAAGAAAAAGAAACTTTTAATTGCGCAGAGACAGTTTCGAGGCCAAAAGACATGTGAAATCATAAATTTGTTTGTTTCTGGGTTCATGACATTATATGCTTTCGCCTCAACCTCAACCTTCAGAAGCAGGAACACAATATTAAAAACCTGACGATTGTTTCGCAGAGCTTTCTGAAATGCTGGGACGAACTTTCATGTGTGTGCGATCCTGGTCCTTCGTCGACCAGTTCGCCGTCCATTTACGTCTGCGGGGTCCGCGCCTGTCCTCGTGAGGTGCCCGCAAAGCATCAATAAGGAGCCACGCGACATGTCTTTGCTCGTTCTGAGTCAACGACACGTCGAGTCGGGCTGGTTTAATTCAGCATCTCTGGTTTGCGACTCAGGCAGTTTTGCGCACGCCGTCCGCAAGACACCCGAAAGCCGTTCCATCGCCACAGTTTCGTTGTAAATCGGGAACTCGGCCGCAAACTGCAGTTTGCCCAAGTGAATCCGACACCACTGACAGCATGCAGCAATGTAAGACTCTCCGAATGTCAGAGGGAAACACCATATCCGCCGCATCCGACTACCAGGTCCAATCTGAAACAAACCGTTCGGTACATCAGTTTTAATGTTACTGCGTTCATTAACGTGGGCGTTTTAAGAGCTAAGAATCGGACTGAATTTCTGGAAAAGACACGCGTGAACGCTCATGCAATTTTCCAGGTATCGCAAGCAGCAGCGTTCGCCGGCTGGGTTCCACTCATCGAGCGCTGACTGTTCGTTTCTTCTTCATAATTTGAATGATCGACGGTTGGTGGCGAATTCCGTAGATGAAGCTTTGTGCAGATTCTCGCCATGTTTGAATATTTAAACGGGCGACGATGAGACTTCAGGCGTTTTCATTGGTTATTGGTCCATTGTGTGTTGTCGGCGGTCCTGTCTCGAATTCTGCTGTGTCATCATCCTTGCGTTGGAAGCTATGTTGTACTTCCAGGTCCAAAGGGTCGGCTGGAGGAGAATCTTTGCTGAGTCAATGTGGCAGAGCGGCAAGGCCACCCTCGGTTCTTGCCGTATTGTGGTGCGAATCATGCCATCTTGGATTTTCGGATTCTCTTTCGAATTCGATGTTTATATTGCGGGACACCAAATCCGCCGCAACAATAGCGACATGTAATGACTAACGTAAACTTTTTCAAACGTTAAGTTTCCGACTAGTTATGTTTTATACAAGAATTTATACAAGAACATGACAGCGTCTTGTTTCATTTCATCGCTTGAACAATTCCATCGTGAATAGCTCCGTAGGCTTTTGTCCATGACTGCATTACGTCAGAGGTCAATTCAACTTTTAAAGACGTGCTGATGACATAGAGAAGAACCGGCCCCATATCCTGCAAACACACAGTGGTGGTATGTTGCTCTGGTAAAGTAACTGCTGGGGTCTATTGCACAATCAACGAAGAGATGTATGCATCAGTCTTCCTAAACATAATAAGCACTGCTGGGGTAGTTGGCGCATGCGTGTTACAAGGATGAACTATTGTGATTGCGACCGGGGTAAGCTTAAAGATGCAACTCCTTCCTGAACAACCGAGTCGGACCATTTTATGAGTCTCTTAAAAGCAGGCATTGCACTTTTCCAGTTTATTTATTAAATTGAGGACACTGTGCCACTTTTTCTGTCGCTTCACATGCTACAAACTTCTAATACATCCACAAAAGTTGTATTTGCTTACTCTAACGGTGGTACTGCATTTAATTGTCTCTTTGTATCTTCCAAAATTTGGTTTACACTTGCAGCAATCAAGTCATAGACAAAAAAAGCTTTCGAAGTTCTATCATTATTTTTAGATGATATCCTATTCTGCTGCTCCGTTACCACGACTTAACTGGATTTTAACACCGCAAACCAATGTCCACTACAATATCTTGCACAATAACAGTCTGGTACTTCATACATGTGCATAATATCTTGTTCGCATTTTACTGTAACAGCAACTTTTATAAACTTATGTTTGCAACGTACTTGGAAGTATTTGGGATCGACTCCATGCTGCTTGTGAGCTTTTCCAAGTTTTTCAAGTTCCGCTTCAAATTCTTCAGAGTTCTCCAAGATTTTTATTAGTCTGGACACAGCAGCACCAATCCTGTGTGAAATAACACCAAACTTTGAAAACATGTTTGTTTCGACAAATTGAACAGCGTCCTGCTCGTCATACGCGGGGGTTACGCCGCAAGTTAAGCCGGATGTCTCCTGAACAAGATAAAGGACCTTCTGCAGAGAATCAACCGGCGAATTGGTAAGAGAAGAGGACATCTTTGCATTGTTTTCCAAATAAAACATGAAAGAGACATCAGGTTTTCAGAAAGTTTATGAAGCGTATGCAATCTTACAAAAGTGTCAAAGCGTTCAGACAGTTCACATTTATCAAAAGTTATGTTTGGTGATGACCATGAAATTAGTTTGGGAACAGTCGATACGTAATTTTCACGCATGAACCCAGTAGTTCATTGTTTACAAGTTCCTGCAGATTTTATAGCTTTTTCCTGATATATGAAGATTGATATGATATCATCAGCATTTAAAACATTATTAAGTTGGGATGTTTCACAATGTCATTAAAATACATTAGAATGGCAAAGTTCCAAGGACAGATCCTTGGGTAACACACAAATTAAAGGTAATAACAAATATTTATTTATCTTTTATTTTAGCACATTGAACCCTGTTATCCAAATGAGAAGCAAGAAGTTTCAGATGTGCTCCTCTTAATAGTAAAATAATGTTTGGAATAGGGTATTTTATGATCAACACAATTTGAAAGCTTTGGTTAACTTTGGGAACAATGCACATGTTAATATTTTGCAACGTTTGTGACAAATCATTTCGTCATAGATGGCAGCATTTGCTAATTTAGCAGAATGATTAACGCAAAAAAACATATGGCTGTTGTCGTCGTATGCAGTCACGGGAAAAATAAAGAGTGCAATATGCTGTAAATCAATTGTATTATTCTGTACTTTGGAGAGGGTTGAAAGAATGGATATTAGTCCTATTGTGAGATTTGGGAACGGTTATTTTAGAGATTGTTGTAATCTGAGAAACTTTCTGAAAGGCTGGACAATCCACTTTGTGCAATACATGCATTACAATTTCAGATAACAATGAAGATAAAATATTAGTATACATTTTCAAAAATTCTTGGAATGTCATAAAAGTTTGATGTGATTTTCTATTACAGAGAGGAAATTCTTTTACTTATTTCACCAGCAGTGATTATTTGAAATGAACACAAGTTGAAAAATGACTCAGTACGAAATCAATAAAAGATCCATGAGGGATAATTTGAGGACATATATTTGCCAGAACTGGAAAAAAGAATATTTAGTTCTTCACAATTGTTCTCATTGCTGGAGCCATAAATTGTACGATTCTGTACTTATATTTTTGTTTTTGTGGAAATAATTTCATTGATCACTTTTCATTTTTTAACATAATTTCCAAAGTTTTCTGATTTTATTCTAACTTTTTATATTTTTATTTACTATAATATTGCTTCAAGGAATCCTTGAGGCAATAATTTCATGTTACGGAAATTTCCGCAGCAACAATGACACAATATATCGAGAGCGGAAACAACCACAGCTGGTCGGTTCTAAGACAACTGCCATCTAGGAAAATTGCCAACTATCACAACTGCCCGCTGGAACAGCTACCAACCGGACAATTGTTCTTGCCTTGCAAAAAACTGTCATAAAGTTTTTTTTCAACGAGCAATTACGGATGGATTTAAACAACATACACCCAATAGCTTATAATTTATGGCGCAGAAAAATGCGAAAAAGTATGAGTGATTCAAAAAGAGACATATTGTTTGAAAATTTGTCTGCCATTGTTATCTCTGACTGAAAACATTTATTTACTAAGCACTGCCGCGGTAGCCTTCAGAAGTCTATCCTCTTATTGCGATTGGGCTGTTGATTACCCAGGACCTTCGCCAGTTGCCCTATTCTACCTGCTTCTGCAGCGGAACATGATCAACAAATTCAAATGCGTAAACACAAAAATGACCAAAAGCACTCAAAAGCAAAAATGGAAAAATTAAGACTTTCATCACTAAAATCGAATCTTCATCAATGAAATGCTACACACCAAATCAAAATCATAACAATGAAAAATTTACTTCAATATGAAAAATTTTGTCACCACACACTGTCACCACGTACCACTTTGCTCCAGGAAAACGCATTCAACCAAATATCATTCGATCAAAAGTTTAGAAAACCAGACTTGACACAAAAGTGACATGTGGTGGCGGTGAGAAATTATAATGACCATTTTTCAAAACCAATGAGCAGGTTTTTTTCAAGAAAAATGTTAGGTACCCGGCATGGACTTGTAGGGACCCGATTGATCTTATTCTAGGGCCCGATGATAATTTTTCTTTGATTCCAGGGACCCGATGATGATTTTCTCTGATTCCAGGGATCCGATGCGCAATTCTAGGGACCCGAATCGGGTCCCTAAAACACCTGAAAAAACCCTGCAATAAGGCAAGTACACAAAAATGCAGGAATTTATTCACAGAACCATGTAAGTTTTTTGTGAAGAAACACAAAAAGTAAGCCTACTGGTGTACTACCTTGAAGGCCTTCGCGTACCACAGTTTGGGAACCACTGACCTATTCTTTCACTGCAGAGTTCACTGCACAGTTCGTGCAGCACTTTGTAATAATGTTCGTCGAATTCTAGTCAAAAGCGGACTTGCCGAACGCTTTGAGGGTTTTGGGCCACGTTGATGTGTTGCGTTTATTTTTATTTGGTGAACCTGATGCGTCGATCCCGATTTCAGTTGCTGTTTTTAGTGCTGTTGAAGAATTCCTGAAATCCTGTCATGGATTCTAATTGTACCAGCTATAATCTTCTGTATTATTTCTTTATCCTTGTTGCTAGTTTTCTCGTGTCGTTATTTCTTTGAAAGAACGACGTGTCGCGACGAAATTGCACCATTCTGGCAAGCTCATGTAACATGATTGTCGTAAAATAACTAAATTAATTTTCGCGGTCCCGCGACGAAGAACACAATCTAACATAGACAGTCACAGCCGAGTCGTCGAGGGTGTTACTGTTCGAAGCTACAGAATCAACTGTTTCTTTGTTCGGATGATTTGATGTTGTTTGCATGCTCTGGAAAAGGTTTTCAACTTATGCTGGATCGGTTTTCTCCTGCGTGCGGCCAAACACGAATGAAATTTAGCACTAAAATTACCGGTGTACTACGTCTCGCAAGAAATCCATCGTTCTGTGGTGAAAAAACGGGAGCTTTCAAACACAGTAAAACTTTCAGATTTCAAATGGGTCTTTGTTCCGATCTTCACCTATTGTATATTAACCTTGTGTTATGATTGAAAGAGTGTTATCTCAAGCAGAACCAGCAGAGATGGGATTTTTGCGAAGACTTCACGGCGTGGCATTTCGCGATTAAAGTGCGCAGCTGCGAAATTCGCAAAGCCCCGAACGTCGAGCCACTTCCCAAATGGAAACATTTCAACTACGTTGGTTCGGCCGCGTGACCTGAATGTCCCAAGAACGATTGGCGAGGAAAGTCCTGATGGTTACACCCACGAGTAAGTGGCCCAGAAATCGTCAAAGGATCAGGTGGAGTATCTACATCTCCGACCTTGCTTCATCCCGTCTAGTGTGGAGCCAGCAGAAATATCTGACATTGCTGAAAACCGGCAGCAGAAAGATCAAGCAATCCAAGGAATGCATAACCTCCCCAGAGTCGCCCGCGACCCTTTCCAGGGTAAAGCGTTATGAAAAACTCAATTATAACAAGCAGCCTTTTGTAAAGGTTAAATAGTGAAATGTTTTTACTCGTTTAAGATCATGTTATTGATTCGACTGCCGTCTATACCAAAAAGTTGTTATGCTGTTAGCAGAAACGTGGCTTGATGCCTGAGTAGATGTTGTTAAATCATTGCGTACCGGTAGTAAATGATTCAAGAAGTGCTTCACCTTACCGTAACGCATGATCTTTGATTTTGGGTTCTGCTTTCATGTTTTCCGTCGTAACTTTGAAATCCTTAGGGACCAACTGATAGAAAAGCGGCATTACTTTGGGAACAGTGGTGAACAACCTGAAAAAAGATTCAGCTCAGTGAACATTACAGTAGCAGCGATGCAACGAGCTTAGCTGAATGCAAATTCACAGGTCATTATTAATGCATTGGAGATGGCACGAGCCCCTGAAAAGGCCGTTAACGGTAGGTTTCCGTGGGCCCGCTGGCAACCCAGAGATTCATAATTTTATCACCTAGGTCGCTACATTTTTTCAAGTAATTACGTAGTTCTGAGTGGCATTCAACGACTGCAGACTCATTGCAATACAACGCTGGTTTTATTGAAAAATGCCCTCCGGTGAAATATGCGCCTGTGCTAAGGTCACAGCATTCTAGGCTACAATGCTACATACGTCTTCTGCACAGTAGAGCTGTGCAAAGGCCCTGTGAGTGAAACGAATGATTTTGATTGAAGATTGGCGTTTCGAAACAGGTGTTGTTTTTCTGGGACTGCAATTAATTTGTATTGAGATCCTTTTTGTCTGCTTTATGTTATAAGGGTCTAAGCAATAATATATATCATGCACCGTAATATATTTTACAGACAACTTACAATTTCATACTGGAAATACAATGCAAGTGCCATGGTAATTAGAAGGAGGCTCAGGATGAAAAGCAGTTTTACAACACATCAAATTTAAGTGGAACTGACTTGTTTTTGTAGGCTATTCGAATGCTTCATCTCGACACAACTGACCCCAGGAGTTTCCATCCCAGGTCCAGACGGGAAAGCGTTATGACAACCTGGGCCGAGTTTCATTTTAGCTGGGTTTATACTTTCTCTGCCACGCCAGATCCGCAAGGATCTTTACCACGCATATGCAACGCCACGAGTTGAACCTGGACAGTAATAAAGTTAATTCAACAGTCGTCCAGAGGCGACGACTCGATAACTTTCCGGTTGTTTCGATGTCCAGTCGTCGTTTCACTAATTTGTGGTTACTTGTTGCAATTCCGTCAACTGAACTCAACTTGATCTTTCATGCCTTGTACTGTATTAGGTTATACAACTATAAACTTGATAACATAGCAAGTCTAAAAAGTGAAGTTCTTATGTCTTGCTAGGCAATTAATTTGCGATGTAGGAAAGATTAAACGACGTGGAAAGTACTTTAGACATGCGACAGCTACGTTTTTTATTTCATTATGATGCAGTTTGTCTGAGAAAGCTAAGCTATACCTTCCTTAAACTTTTTGTGGTGCTAAAAATTAATGTACTGTATTTTGGTGTTAAAATATTGAATAACCTTTAGATACTTTCTCATGATGAGGTTAAACCTTTTCAACAGAATGAGCACTTCTGGGAAAAAGGCAAATATTTTCCTAACTTTGTGATTATTGCTCATGCTAAGCTAATAACTGTAAGTTCCTAGGAGGGCTGTGATATTAACCATCAGAGATTTGTTGCTTTAGTTCCCTAATGCACATGGTCGATCGGAGGTGTTATGCAAACTTTTAGTTTAATGTAAGCCTACAGCTAACCCCGTAATAGAGGGTAAACGACAACTTACCTCATAGCGTGCAACAGCACACCTCACAAATGGGATGAGATAACATTTTACTCCTCAGTACACATTCCCAACAATTGAATTTTTTGGTGTATTGTTTTGATTTTTGGTTTTCAAACTAGCAAAATTTCATCAAATTTTCTTCGCTACAACTATTGTTCATCATTAGTTGTATGACAATTTGATGAAATTTGTAACAACCTCTTCTGCAAACCGTGAAGATGGCTCGTTGAAATGAAAATCGCAACTCAATGTTGGTGGTGCACTTCTATCAGGCATTGGTTTTGCGAGTTGGGCCCAAACTATTAAGGTAAGTGTAGGCAGGGCTCTAGAGCCGGAGCCCAAGCATTTTTGGATGGTTAGAGCCGGAGTGGGGGCTGGAGTCAAACATTTTAGGCGGTGAAGACAAAGCCGGAGCCTGAAATTTCAATTCCGTCTGCACAGTCGTGGTCAAGGGCGCAACCAGCTCTGCATTTCGGGGGGGGGGAAATTTTCATAAATTTTTATTCGATGGCGTCATCGTGTGTATTCAACCGTGATACAACTTTTCTGCAAGCGATCACAGATAAAGTTGTCTTCGCAACATTTTCGAAAATGACAACATTTTCGTTTTAATCAGGCCCGTAACTAGGGGGGTGCAGGTATGGGCGCAATTTTGTTGTAAAATGTGGAGGGACAGCTTGGTGCGAAATCAGTATAGTTATCGGGTCGATTCAGTAGTACAGTTTTATAAATACAGGTTCCGAATCTTGCTTTTTAGAGGTGTTTTGAAAGCAACACTAATCACGTTTTGTCCTTACAGATGTTTTACAAATTAATATACAGTACTTAAATTTGTTACTGGACAGTGGACACGGTACTACATGTATATTTCAGCAACATGATCAGCATTCCAAACTTTTGCAAACATACAGCGTGAGCACACAAAACGGCATCTGCTCTCACAAGTAAAATTATGAACTTGGCAATTTGTAATGTAAACATTCAAGATTAGCCGACAATTTAATGCTGATAACAGGGCAAGTTTTATTTGACCTAAAAACTAAATATAATTGGCTTATTGACCTAACAAAATTTAGACTGAATAAATGATATTTCTTGAGAATTTCTTCAGATTTTATATTAAAACGAACATTTATTAAACGAAAACACACAAATTCTCAACGAAACTTGCGACACAAGTTTATGTGCCATTTGTTTAAATTTTTAAACTGGGGTTTTATGCACCCTGGTTCAGAGTTCGTGTGACAAAAATTCCCGTTCAGTGTTTCAGGAATAATGTGTAAGCTTTTAGCTGGCATATCAAAATTATCATTTTTTCTCACCAAGGCTAAAAAGAAATATTGGCTAATAAGTGACAATCATAAAAAATTACTTTACTGCCCTATAAAAAGAATATTGACCTAACGGTAAAAAATTGACTTTTTATTGACCTATCAAATTAAGAATATGGAACTTACTCTTTCTATCCAGAGTTCTTGCAAAAAATCACGTCATTCAAGCTTACTACCAAAAAATTGACTTTATTGAAAAAAAATTGCCCTATTGATAAGCTATTACATTGACACTTCTGCCAATCAAAGGAACAGCTTGTCTGCACAAGTGTGAAATAATAATTCTGCTAGACTTCATGAACAGCAATCTGCCCATCCTAAATCTCCATAATAGTGCTGCTTTTTGTCTTCGGCAAAAACTTCGCAGAGATTTGCCTGAAAATGTAACTTTCTAATATTTATAGTATAAACTTGCATCTTTAAATTTTGATCTGTCTTCTCAATACGCGACAACCAACGTTAGAGCAAAACCAGTTACATTTCTGCACGAAATAAATCATTGCTGTACTGTGATCTCTCACACTTGCAGCTGTTAAACTTTTATTGTCTCAAGACAACACACAGGGTAAAATGTCGGACAGATGCAGTCAACAATCTTTCGCTTTCCCCAGAAAATCATTTTATCGAAGCTAATATTTATAAAAATATCAGAATCAGTGATACCACCCCAAACTCTGTTTCACCATCAGCTTTGCTATGTGCAACATCTAACATGAAAATGGCGTAACTGACATGGGGCAGGGATGAGCCGCCTCGCCTGGCAAGCTAAATATAAAATCTGGGCCCCTTTCAGCTGACATTTTGATAGCTAGTATTCTTTTGCTTTTCAGTATTTTTTTGCGCTTTTCGGTGTGTTTTGTTTTTTTAGCTAGCATAGACTTCCATGACTTCCAGATTCCATATCATTTCTTAACTTTTTTCGCAGTGTTGGCTCGTGCCATCCCTACGGTAGTCAGTGCCCCCTTCAGCTAAGTTTTGCCCCCTTGGCCTGATGAAAAGCTCTTCACACAAACCGTGACAAATGTCACTTTTATTTTGAAACCTCTCCAAATACAAAACATAAAGAAAAAAGGTGGGGTGACACGGTACATTATATCCCCATCCTCTGAAAAAAAGTGGGGGGACACGTCCCTCGTGTCCCCCAGTTAATTGCGACCATGGGTGCAGTAGGTCTCAGGGTGACGAAGCCTCCCTAAAAATTTTTCGCACCCTTGGAAAAATGTGTTGGACATATTTAAAAATTTGGGCCCCTCCCAGACAACTCTTCTCTACCTCTGGTGTCCCAAGCTGGTTACGGGCCTGGTTTTAATCAAGATGCAAACCGAACGATCATAACGGAGTAAAAATTAATAGCCTCATTCACACGCCTGGTTCCGTATTCAACTAGAGCAGTCATGGCTTTAGTGTGGCAGATGTATAGGCTACAAGTAAACCTACCTAACTTTTCGTCTTGTTTTAGCAATTGCTGTGAGATAATTTCTGCAGACGATATTGCCATTGGTGAAGCTGCCAGAATGTCAGATACAAGAAACTGGACTGAATGTCAGGATATATTTAATCGCTGATGCTATGGTTTCAACTGTAGATACGAGACTTCGTCTGTCAACTGAAATACTCTTAAAAGGAATGCAACTTTAACTTTATTAAGAATGATTGGGACAGGCTCGCCACCAGATGTGGGTGGGGCTAGCCACTTTTGCTAGGAACACCTAAAAACTTTGAGGCTTATTTGAAATTTGAATTTCCCTTGCGAAGTTAGAGCTTGGCTGTGAAACCCAACAACAGTTAAGCACTGAACATATAATGCAAAAATGCTTAACTAGTAGCCTACAGTAACCCCAGGCAAACGTAAAACTAACACAATGTGAACATACGAGTATGATGTTTCTGTCACTAGGCATAGTCTACTGGGTGAAAACTTTGTTTCACTGGTGTGATAGCAATGCAGCATTTATTGTTGACGTTTCAAAAGTGCATGCAAACTCTCTTCCTCAGAAGATGGCAAAAGACAAAATCAAAGCGTACGCACACTGCATTTCTGACAATTTTCAGAGTGTTACACGAACAAATGGATAAAAAATGCCTTAGAAATAGGCTGCCAACATTTTAAACGATCTCCCAATTCCAACATCTTTGTGGTTAAATACCAAATATTTATGAAATTGTCGATCAGATCACCTGTTTCAAAATATATCTTGTAAGGAGATAAGTAAGACAAAGAAAAATTCTTGTAAGACTTTTCTTAAAAATGATTAGAATACAAAATTTCAACTTTATTATTTGAAAGTTTCTGCAAATGTCAAAATTGCTATATAATATTTTTTAAATTTCGGAGGGGGCAAATGCCCCAAATGCCGAGGACAAAAAGTCCCCTGGTTGCCCGCCTGGCCGTGGTTGCAGGGACCAGTTTTAGTACGGGTTTGTTTTTAGCGGGAATGGGTTGGTCCGGACCGTAAAAAGTGGAGCCAGTGACGTCTTCCACCCGTATTTTTTCTTTTTTACACAACACAAATTATTATCTAGCGGTCGCACCTTTATGGAGTGTGATGTTGCGGGTAATAATAAGACTTCATTTATCTGGTAGAATTAAAAATAAACAAGTTATAGATCGCTCTGACAGAGCCAAGATTTAATATTTTTGAGGGCAATCACGGCTTCACGCAGACACCAGCTAATCAAGCAATAACACCTGTAGAACATAAACGCGAAAGCAATCGTTATCATAACAGAAAATGTTTAAGTCCATCTTTACACAGCGAGCCATCAATTTCGACGCATTTATCTAAGTTAGTGCTCTTCAACAGGGATTCCGCGAAACCCTAAGGTTCCGCAAGGCATGTAGTGAGGTTCCGTGAGTTTTTAGGGTTCCTCAATCGTTTTTCAGGGAAAATGATTTTTTGGCTCAGTATGTTGATACCGTCATTATGATGTTTTTAGACCATCCTACCGCATTCAGACTCCAAGTAGGCCAGTTAGTTAAACAGGACGTTGTGTGCAGATAGCGGAACATAAAATATTGAGAGTTGTTGCGTCACTTGTTGTGCAATTAAGAACGTTACTGTTACATCATACTTATGCGATGTTGTCGACAGCAAAGACTGAGTAGAAAGTAGATTCAGCCTGAGTCTGGTAGAGAATAGACTGAGTTACAGACTAGAACTTGTGTTCAACCTAATGTGGGAATAAAGAAAAAACAGTGTGAAACCCAAGTTTTTACTATCTAGACAAGCCAGGTGAAGCAAAATAGCACATTTTCCTATGTGAAGCGAAAAAATAACAACAGCGAAGGTGTGGACCATAGGCGTAGCCAATGGAGGCCTAGGGGGCCATTCGCCCCCCAAATGTTTAGAACATATAGTCATTTTGTGCTTTGTGAGGTGGTATACCTAACAAAATAGTGATATTCGCCTAAAATTGAACTTTTTCCCCCAAAAAAAAATTTCCCGCCCAAAATGTTTGGGCTGGCTACGCAAGTGATGTGAACGTTAATGAGCAATGTAGTTCAATGCAAAAGAGGCACCTAGTCCGAAGCGGACTAAATGTAATTCAATTGCCAAAGTTAGAAAATGGGACGACACATATTTGAGAATAGGGATTCTTTTTGCCGGGTGACCAAATCCTGAATGTAGCAGTTACACTCCTGAAATGCAAAAACTGCGTCATTTCTGTAATAACTGTTTATTTGTTGAAGTGTCTAATAACGAAATATTTGGTCAAATACAACAATAGTGCTGTAACAAGTGTTACGTGTTAGCTAATAATGGTGTTAAGAATGTGTCGGTAACCTATGGTTCTGTCTTCAATGCAGTTGCAAAAAGTGTCTGTAACCCTGTGATATCGCCGGCTTCAATGCCTTGTACTACGTTCTGCATTGTCTGTCTTATCAACCTGCGTTCTGCAGAGTGTGTGTGTTCATACTATGGACTTCGTGTCTGCTCGTAAACAAATAAAGTAAATTCAATCAAATTAAATATTTGGTTTTCTTACAAGTAATTCATTTTTTTTCACATTTTTGTTAATGAGGGTTCCATGACAAACGCGAAAGTATATCAGGGGTTCCACGATGACAAAAAGGTTGAGAGCACTGATCTAAGTGATGCATTTTTGCAGATTCCGTTGTGATAACGAGTTGAGTGTACGTTCATCAGATATGTGTGAAAACTGAAAAGCACTGATAATAAGCGTCGAGCACTAAAGTGCAACAACTGCCTGTTATGTAGTCAACTGCAATAAGCTAAAAAATCATTCCCTCCGAAAAAACACATCGTTTGAACCCAATTTTAGCGCTATTTCGCCTCATAGTGCAGAAACAAGAGTCAACAAATTCAACATCTCTAGCAACGGCCACTTTGGTGATTTAATGATAAGCCATTCACAAAACTATTAGCGAAGTATTATTCCCAATACCAGCTACTTGGTTCGCTAACATGTCTCTGGGAAATCGAGCGTAACGCCAAAAAATAGCAAAAAAAACAAAAAGAAATCAAACTCCTTGGCGATCGAAAAAGTGATAACAATATGATGTTTTTGCCTCAACTGATTACAGGTTATGTTGACAGGTATTAAATGTGGTTGCTGGCATTAAAATGGATTGAATCAATTTTCTTCCCGCCTGAAAGAAACAAGATGATTATCTGTTTTTTGCGAGATGAGTTGTTTCACTGATTTCCAGGGAATATATTTTCATGAAATCATCAGTTAAAAAATATTTACTGTTATCGCAACCATTTAATGGAGTTCTCTAAACAAGGATAAGTATTTACTATAATTTAAGATATACCTTGCCCACTTAGATGCATGTCCATGTGATATAAAGGTTACATTCAAGAACAAGTTTCAGTGAAAAAACAAAGGTTTAGAAGGAAATGACATTACATACTTTTCGATTTTTGAACTAGTTTCGCGAAGAGCTGTCCAAATTATCTGATGACAGTCTAACGTTAATTGAAACTTTACATTGAGGCGTGTCTTTTTACAATGTCGCAGGCATTGTTCATCTGAATAGTTCTTAAAGCAGAAGGTTGATAAAAGTAAAAAGCAGAATACTGTAACATTAATCTGGGTTTGTTTCTAGAAGATTGCGCCTGCATCAATTAAATCATGCAGGAAAGTTCACAGTAGACAAAAATGTCATTAGCGAAAATGAAACCTATAAAAATGTTTGAGAAACAACGAAATAGAAGCAAAACAGGAGATGGAAATGACTTAGAGAAAAAAAAAACGATTTAAAAACACTTAAACATGCCTACTAAACGTTTACATTCAGCACAGACTTAAGCCCTGCGCTTTTTCTGCAATGAGAATGCCCTGTTGTTAGCTTAGAAGAAATGTATAAAACGATAGTATCGTGGTTGTAAATTCGTGCTGTTCGTTTACTTGAAATGCACAAACTCAGCTAGTGCTTGAACAGCTAACTCCATCAGCAAACGGCCGTGGACTTCAGGACAATTTCAATTTGAAAAAACTGAATTTCATCTTTCGGAGAACGTTCAAGCTACTGTACGTAAAGCATAGGCATGAGCAAGAGCCAAATGATGCTATTTTTTACCAAAAATGCGACATGAGATTTCTTTCACGATTTCAGAGATGATTTTACGATTAGGTGAGGTAACAAGGTGCGGCTTCAGGTAATTTTTTTACTCAACCAGTGACACTATCTGGTGCATGCATTTTCGCTTACCTGTGCAAAACAGCCAAGCCCACCTCTTGCAAGCCCAAACTTGCCAATTCTTTCCAAGATTCTTTCAACAACTTGACATCCCCTTCAGTCAAAACCATTTTAATGGGCGCTGACAGTTAAATGTAGATAAAGCCTAAAAATCTAAACGAAAGCAAATTTACATGGCGTAAAAAATAGCTGCTAGAGTATTGCAGCGCGCGCGACGAAGTATAAGCGCCGACTGCATCATATGTGGCGAGGTTATCTGCTTCTAACAAGCAAGCTTACTACCAGTAACGGCAGATCGACCAGTGACAAAGTGCCAAAGTCGCATGACTTGTCATCCTGTCTGGCGAAACCACTACTCTTTGGCGAAGATGTATCACTAGCGGAACACTTTACTGTGTTGTAGAATAGAATAGATTTCTACTCTAGTGCGAGGACGGTTTTAATTACAAGATTTGCCAAAGATAGTTGAATCCTGCGTTCACAAGTTGTATTTCTTTTACTTCCAACTTTAAGAGCAACTCAAACATCAAAACTAAGTGGCTGCTTTGGACGAATGTGCTGTCTGTTGAAAAAGATAGGGGAAGGTGGGTCACAGTAGGACTAGGCGCACAGTCGTCTTTTGTGATTTATTCAAAAAGTTGAAAACGTTGAACCTTAAAATTTTCATGGTGATTTAGTCTCATACCAGCCGTAGTACTAAAGTTAATTTTTCCTTGATAGGCATCCGTTTCACGAGTTACAGAGCAAGTTGTGTTTTTGCTACCCAAAAGCAATTTATAAAATCACATTAAGATTTGGGTTTTGCCCACGTTAATCAACATCTTCTGTTCTGAGTTTTTGTGACGTTGTAGTCAGGGAAGTACTACATTATTTGATGATGCCAGATTTTAAATTCTTTTTGAGTTAAATTGGTACTTCTTCATTTTATTTTTTAGATATGCATGGGGCACATCTGGCAACAAATTGGGACACACTCAACACATTGCCACTAGGTCAGTCTAAACAGGGTAAAGCTTGAGGGGTTATGTTGGAATGCAATACAGAATAATTATAATCTATGAACATTTTTAGGTTTATTATGTGCTTAGAGGCACATTATATTTGTATGGTAAGGCATCAATTTCGGCATACTGCATTGGTTTCATGTAATGTTTGGCAATCATACAAATTTGTTTTGCCATGCAGTGATAGTGGGTAATTAGGATGTGAAAAAAGTGGAGAGGCAGTCAGCAAGTGCCTATTTTATATGGGATAACGTGAACATTATGCAATGCATGCAACCCAACTTTTTGTTGACTGGTCAGGTGTACCCCATGCTCATGCTGAGTGTGCCCATGCATGGGGCACACTCGACAGAAAAAGTAGCCGTTTTAAATTGATTGTAAATTTTTTTCTGAAAGGCATTGTTTCCATGTTTTGGCATGATATTGTTTACATAGAGTTGCTTTATTGTGTGACAAAGTTTGAGCTTGTTTGAACTCGAAATAAAGTAGCAGTCGCTGAAAATGCAAAAAAGTGTCGACTGTACCCCACCTTCCCCTACTCAATTTTGTAACAACATCAGACTATTTCAGTGAAAACAAAATTGCACAAATTTGTTAGAACAAAACGTACAATTGAATTGCAGCCCACGCTTCATGTGAATGCTTACTCATGAAGCGTTAACGCCTTGTTCAAGTAGAATCGCACAGATAACGAGTTGCACATCACAGCACTTTTGTTATTTGTATTAGTCCGACAAGCCACGCATGAAGGCTGTATTATTTACCTTGCATGGGCTGCATCTTAAACTAAGCCGCGATGGTCATGATAAATGTTGCATGGACAAAGAACACAAAGATATATTTTATTAGTAAGCATACCAATTTTCGTGAATGAAAACCGGGACGTTTCAGAAAATTGAGTCTTATCAGACAAATGTGGTTCATATCTCACTTGGAGTATGTAGCTATTTTTGCTATGTACTGAAGCAGTTTCCCCTGGAGCGATTTATAGTAAATTCTAAAAGCTCCACTTTCACACCGACATCAGGAACAAAGCAGCCCAACACAACGAACAATTTTGACCTCTTTTCCAGAGACGCTGGAACAGCGGTATAGACGAAGATGCAGTAGAGGTGTTGAGGGCCATGAAAACTTTAAAAAACAAAAAAATCGTTACCCATTATGCTTGTTTCTGTTCAGCAACAATGTTGGCCTCAACAATAATACTGTAACATATATCAATAAAAAACTATTCTGAAGTTTCTTCGCGAGCGAATAGCTGCAATAAACATGTTTCAAGTCCATCTTGATAAACCATCAAATTAGCTATGATACTTTTATGAAAAGGCAACGTCGCCCTCATTGCCCCCTTATCGAAGGACAAGGGGGACAATACCCCTATAGTGGATTTACCTTTTCGCATTATGACTTGCCATTTCCTATTCGCTATTATATCTCGTACGTGAGATCTGGTTTGTATCTACTTGTCATTCGCGTCAAGGGATTTCGTGTGTGCGCGCTCCACTGCGTCCGCGCAAATAACCTCGATTACGCATTGCATTCGCTTTTGTCCATCGGCGTGGACACCACGCTTTCAGTGAGTCGCGATGTGTATCGCTAGCGCACGGACCACGTTGGCTGTTTCTGCTGTCGCGCCATCGTAAAGCTATTCTGCTGCTGCTAATCAGAAGCCTTTTGTAAATAAAGATTGTGCACCAGGAAATCTGTGAAACGAACTATCAAGTGGTGAGAGCCAAACGCCTTGCTTCGGCTTGGCAACTTAAAATGTCAGGCAGTTTCAGTCGGGAGTTGGAATAATACTCATACAACGACTAGGCTGCCTCATTGGTAGCGTTGGGGGAAACCAACATTTCTGTATGCAACGACAGCATTTCTCGCAAGCAACCTCTACGCTGGACAACACCCCAAACCTCCTATAACCCCGCTCTCCGGCTCCCTGCTCTTTTTGTTCGAAGCATCAACATTAGTGATGCACACAACACAACTTCTTGGATAGACCATTTTGTCTCATCCTTTTCAGTGCATCAAGCAATGCTCAATATGGATGTGCTAACCGAGTTCATAATTTCTGATCATCGGGCTGTGACAGTCAGCATTCAGTGCTCCCACCTTCCTGAATTTGATGACGAGGTGATGGAGCCCCAGCCAAGTCGAATTGACTGGCTTAAGGTTACGGCCCAGGAAAG
>Ga0210059_1006343_pt1 | contig 18989 bp, 11 predicted proteins | sample Ectturendosymbi2_FD_188042 | JGI IMG/M metagenome (GOLD analysis project Ga0210059, IMG submission 188042) | Ecteinascidia turbinata endosymbiont from Florida, USA - Sample 2 (SPAdes) (version 2) | ecosystem: Host-associated > Tunicates > Ascidians > Unclassified | place: Key West, Florida... | reverse complement strand
AAACCGGAGCTGAATGCAAACATCCCGTCGATGCCTCTATGCATTTTTAACGTGTAGCAGGCCGTCATGCTTCTATCGTGACGTCACGTGCCATCACCATTGGCGCGTATCCAGCTGAGTCATGTGACTACGTATGCTTCGCGCCACTACGTCACTACCGAAACAGCCTTTTGCGTTTTTTCCTTTTTTACAGCGCTTTTCTCCTGATTAACCAATAAGAACCTGCAGCAAGATCACTGCAGTTCTATTGCTATGCACTGAAGATGATAACAGTTGTTATCGAAACGTTTGCAAGATGTCAGTTGTATCGTTTGCTTTGGCCGTAGTATTTATTATAAGGCTATTTAGCACTTCCGCTTTTCGTGTACCAAAGTAGCCATTGAGATTGTATGGAATTGCGCCTCTTCAGATACAGTAACTTCAGGTATCGCTCCCAATCTCAGAACAACGAAACCGAATCTCGTAAAAAAATTGTTGGTAGAAATCAACCACTTCAATTGAGAAATGCCATTGGTACCGTTTCCTTGAAAGCTAAAAAGTTCGTTGAAATTGATTTGATGTGCTAGCAGGTTTTCATTGTAATCACTAACACCTTTATCTGACGTACAACAAGATTAGCTAAAAAGGGGAAATAGCTCAGTGGTAAAGTATCCGCCTCTCATTTGGAAGGTTGGATTTTCGAACCACGGCCACTGAATCCCATAGCGATCCTTGGGCAAAAGTACACCTTTCAACCTCATCGGCAAGAAGCATATTTCAGTGTGGTTGAATATACAAATTTAACGCATGCAAAGGGACAGGCAGCCACAGTGCTGAACTCGAAGTTATTTGACGTGCTTCCACTGTCCCTTCCTGCGTTCCGGCCCGGACACTTATTCACTGACTCAGACAGAAAAAGTGACGTCCTGGCCTGTTTGTTTTAATTCCGAACGGAATGGTGGTATGGGACACCATTGCATTATAAGAATTTGCATGATATTGCATTTGTGACATATATTCCGCTGCGACAACTTTTATAATTTGAGTAACAACATAATGACAGTGTCTAAAATAACTATATCTCTTTATGGTTAAACTTATATATGGAATACGTCACGGTGCTTCTGTTTTACGCGGTGAAACGTTATGAGATACCTAAGGGTAGGCATGTGATTTCGCCAGTCTCATGCTTGTTCTGTTGTTTCTCATGTACGCGTTTAAATTCTATTTGAATAAGAAAACTGAACTGACTCTCTTCGTACCACAGTTTCTTCGGAGTATTCCAGTTTCTTCGGAGTATTCTATCCATTCTATGTCCCGATTTCACAGAAGAGCAAAAGAAATCTTATACGTACATGAAAACTGGCTTTTTGCCAGCAAACTAGCATGGGCGAATGCAACTGCACCATCCAGGAATGAAACCCGTGCAATATTTCATTCACACGAATGGTCGTATTTTTCATTAGCTGACGTGAGAGTTTTCCGTAACTTTTGGGAAAAGTTCAGTTATCATTACTAGTGGAATTTCCCACGACCTACGTTGCTGAGCAAGGTTTCAGCCAAGCACTCCAAGTGGGTCATAAATATTGGAATCTTGATGAGAGAAAGACCGTGGGAAGCGCCATGTGATTTAAAGCCGGCCAACTTGCAACGTGTTTTGAGGCAACCTGCTTTGCAAAAGTTTCCAGATAAAAATCAGGCGCAAGGTGCGCATTATTTGGAACCAGCTGTTTTTTAGAAATGAATGACATTTATTCTACAAATGCATTTGCATTCGTTCTGTTTCTTTTTTTAGTGCAAACTAGATTGCCCGTTCGTATTTCATTAGCACTGTATTATTTTCAAAACAAACAAATATTTTCAGACAACGCTCAACTCATAGCTAGGAGGCGATTTTCAAGCAAAGTTCTCATAAGCGTAGCTACGGGGAGCCATAGTCCCCCAAATTTCTAGAATATCTTGTCATTTTGTGCTTTGAGAGGTGGTGTCCAAAAGAAAATACTGTTGCTCGCTTTAAGTCAAAACCTATTTGGTCCCCCCAAAATTTTGGGCTGGATACGCCACTGAAAGTTCCTGTTGAGGGGTGATTGTACAAAAAAAAGGTTGAAGACCACTGGTATCGTGTCTTGTAAGCACTAAGCAGACTCAACGCTTGCAGACAGGCCTGCGTCTTTTCGATAGAAATGCGACAATGACGTCAAGGAAGTGCTTTTGTGATTCTGTTCGTAAATAAAGGTGTTAATGCCAGCGAGAAATAACTTTAGTATAGGTGCAGAAAGCTGCCGATGGATGAGTATGCAAACTGTGGCACCATTGCACTGAAAGTGTGCGATCTCACAGACCATCAAAATGCGAAAAGCATGAGTAACGAGCTCCAGTGTAATGCCAAACAAGATTTAATCACAATTTTGAAGAAATTTTCTAATGATATTCATATAATTTAGATGTTTCTTTGTGACAAAAGAACAGCAATACCTTAAGAACAAAGTATGGCTTTTTCTGGCCTTTAAACAATCAGTTTGGCCTTTTGAGCACTGTTTGGATGTTTATTGAAATTTTCTTCTGGCAACCCTGGGTCATGGCAATTGTCAATGGTTCTTTTTCTTATTAAGATATCCCTTCCATTGAAAATCTACATACGCAGTTTTGCGTAAATTATGTTAAGATACATGACGATTAATGCCACCAGGGGTGTAGTGGGGTAGAACTAGGAACTCGGGGAACGCATTCCCACACTTTTTTGGCACTATCCTAATTTTACGATGCGTCATTTTTGCTCCGAAATTCTGCTGCTATGTAAAAATTCAGGCTAAGATGCGCAGCCCAGGTTTGGGGAAACTATATAACGGTATCAGTCTTTTACGTCACTGACTTGAAGTAACCCTAATCCTTTTTGATTCCGCATGTCAGCTGCAAGTCTACAGCAGGTTGAAGAGAATATTTGTACTAGCCAGGTAATTCTGATTATATTTAATCTTCAATTAAAAGTACGAGGTTTTCTGTATGGTTTCGAGGAATCATCCGACTGCGCTCTGCTTTCATCTTTTTGCGACGATTCAAACTTGCACATATCTATATTCTAGTACGTATTCTCCTAAATGGTGGCAAGCAAGGAATATATCTGCAAATATTTAATAGGAAATCGATTTCACGTAAAAGTACGCATCCTCAGTCCTTGTTCAAATATTTTTAATCCTAGTACAGCTAGCGTATATTATCTTCTGTTTTTATTAAGGCATGACAGTGACATCGCCTGTTAACCAATAAAAGATTTCCTTTGTCTGCTACTTTTTCAAAAACCAGGTATTTGCGTGGATGGAGCAAGAATTTCAATTGCTCCCGGAACAAGTTGAACAGTGGAAAACAGGTTCTTCTTCCCCTGTCAGCTTGATGAATGGAATATAACGATTTATGCGAAGGTAACTCGTATCAAATATCCACTGCACAACAATTTTGACCCAAAGATGCATGAAGGGAAGGCTGGAATATATCTTTTTGAGCGCGCCAACGACAAAAAACACTTTCGTACAAATTTATCAATGCCATATTTTCTTTCAGCGGCGCGAATATCTTAAGAATTATGTCATTTTAAAAGTTGTGAGCTTAAGCTTGGCAGTAGTTACTCTTTGGTACTCTTTGCCTTAGGCCTTTCTGGCACATTAATGGGGCAATTTACTCTTAATCTTTCTGGAACATCACTGGGGCTGTTCAGCCTAAGTCTTTCTGGAAATTTTTTCTCACAAAATATTTGGTTCTTGTTGTAAACACCGAAGAGACCAAGGAAGCGGCTTTAGGTGTTTGTACAGTGAAAAATACATTGGACCCAGAGATTATACACAGCGCATAAGATCTGCTGAAGTAGCTCATACGGACAGGAGATAGTAGTACGCTATTGTACAAAAACTTTCCAGGATATTTCGCTCAACATCTTTCACAGATTTCTATGGTAATTAATCTTTAATCAGAGGACTATCTCAAAGCAAATTTAGCCTATTAATTACATTAATTGTTCACTGAGCATCTGATAAACTACGCAGTTTATGTGGCTTGCGGAATTGGAAGAATAGTATTTGAGATCACTTACACCGTTAGCAACGAAGCTCAATCTGGACATTTATTAACCATCTCACCTATAGCCAGTGGTCAAATCGTACACCCACACAAAAATGCGAAAGTGGAATAAAATAATTTTAACCCGAAGGAATGTTGGTGAGGCTGACCATTTAAGCCGTTTCAGTGCAATGCAACGAAATCGCAACTTTCGTTCGTAGAAATAGCGCAGTCCCCGCAAATATTAGGGATTATATATGTTATCCCCCCGATATAGCTGACTAATTTTTCGGGAAACCGGCGTTCCGACACTTCGTTTGTCAGCACTACACGCCTGCATGCCACTAACGCTTATTTTTGTGACTATCACCTTAATGTAGACTCTAGAGCATTTGTTTTGTCATGTGGCAAGTTAAAACATTTTTAACGTCTTTTTCCTTGCATCGGAAGCTTGTCAATGAAATAATTGCAACAAAAAACAAATTTAAGCTTGTCAATGAACAAACATGGAAGCTTGTCAATGAAATAATTGCAATAAAAAACAAATCTCAACAAAATAGTAAGCTTTTTGAAAATCAGCATGCCAAAAACAATGCGAAGATTTAAATAGTTTTTCTCAGAGGTTGGAAAATCCCTTTCTACAAATATAAAAACATCGCCTACCACTTACAGACATTTTATTAAACATATAAATTCAAAAAATTCATTATTTCTAACTCCTACTGATGCATATGAAATCCAACTTCACATCAAAAACTTTAAAATGAAATCTAATAGTTCTCCCAATGACATTCCATCCAAATTTTTGAAAACAGCTAGTTGCATTGTATCAGAATGGTTGTCCAAATTCTTCAACAAATGCATGACTACTGGTGAATTCCCGGACTCCTGGAAAATTGCCCACATCACTCCAATTCCTAAAGTTCATAGCCCAAGTTCCTCATTTGATTATAGACCAATCTCTGTTCTTCCAGTATTGCCAAAGTTGTTTGGAAAAGTTCTTTATCACTGAGTATACTCTTATTTGATAGAACACAATCTAATTGACAAAAGACAATACAATTTTAGAGAAAATCACTCAACTGAACTAGCAATTACAATTATTTATGATGAACTACTCAGAAACCTTGATAATAACTTAATAACATGTTCCTCATTTCAAGACCTATCAAAAGCATTTGACTGCTGTGACCATGAAATTTTGCTTGATAAACTTTATCACCATGGTATCAGAGGTGTTTCTCATAAACTATTCTCAAATGTTCTGCACAATAGAATGCAGTGCTCTAAGATAGGGACATTTAAATCTTCATACAAAAGTATATGTTGCGGAGTCCCGCAGGGTAGTGTTATTTCGCCTTTACTTTTCCTTATTTACATTAACGATATCACAAAAGCTTCCTCTTTTTATACTACTTTATTTGCTGATGATATTATTCTCCATATGTCAAATTCCTGTTTTAATGTTCTTCAGACAGTTGTTAACCTTGAATTATGTAAAATTGACCACTGGCGGAGAGCCAACAAGCTTTCTCTTAACTACAATAAGACTAATTTTATGCTATTAACTTGTCGAAAACACAATCCTGCTTCATTTCAAGTTACCATAAATAACCACAACATTTCCCCTGAAGATAACCTAAAATACCTAAGTGTCCTTCTTGACAATAAGTTAAGCTGGAAGTCTCATGTACAAAAGGTAAAAACTCAACTATCATATAGTTCGACAAGAGCTTGTCGAATTCTATCCAAACTTAAACATTATACAACAACACCTGTACTGAAAGTTGTCTATAACTCATTAATCCATCCCTACCTTAATTACTCAATCCTCAATTGGGGACGTGCTTTAAATGCAAACATTCAGCCTCTCATTAAGCTCCAAAATAAAACTGTAAAAATAATAAATCCAACTAACATGGGATCACTAGAAGAACATTTCCAGCACTTAAACATCTTATGCCTTCCCAAACTATATAGTTTTTCAGTAGGCAAATTCATGCACTCTTATCATAACAAACTGCTTCCAAATCATTTTGATGAATATTTTATTCCACTCAGCTCAATTCATTATCACTCCACAAGACTAGCAACCTCTAGAAACCTGTTTACCTAGTGTTAACTCTTCCTCAGGAAAATGTTCTCTTAAATTTATTGGCCCAAAAGTATGGTCTTCAATACCAGGCGATATTAAATTTTCAACCACCTTTACCTTTAAATGGAAACTTAAGAAACACCTCCTACATGAAAAAAATTCCCAATTATGAATTTTAGCAACATTTCACCGGTCCAGAACAAAATACTGTGTATTCTAGTATTCTGTAACTCTATTTTGTTTTTTGTGTGTATTTACTTTTTCGCAGTTTCCGTGTGCATATTCTATGCTTTCCGGCATGAAGTACACTTTTGTTTTTTTCTGTTTTGCTTTGTTTTCTTTTGTACCTCATTATTTAGTTTTTATAACTTTTTTATCACTATTTTTTAATTTCTTTGTATTGCTAAAAATACTCTCACCATACCAAATTCCTTCACTTAAATTCGATCCAATCATCTATGTACATAGGCATGCGCTTTCACCTGTACATTTTCTTCACCATGTTCTGCGTTCATTCGTTTTTTGTTTTTCTTTTGATTATGCCTATTCGATCTCCAACTGTTGTTTCTCAACACTTGTCAAAAAGTGATAAATGGGGTTGGTTGACTAGATGACCGCCACGGTCTTTCGGCAATCCTATTGACACAGCTCCCGTCTTTGTTTACACTGATCAGCTATTGTGCCATTGTGTTTTCATTTGCTCTAATTTTCGCTAATGATTGGTTTACTGCATGCGATGGCTTTTATGGTGCTTCTGCTTGTTGGCTTAGTCATATGAAACAATAAACCATTACCATTATCGTTTCCAACCTGAGAAAGACGAACATTATATCGTTTTTGCCCCTCCGGGAAAATTTTCTGCTGACGCCCACGTTGATATCCGATCCACATTTGTGGATACTGTACGGAATTTCATTTCAAACGTTTTTTAAGAAGGTTGGTGCTTCAGCTATGGCAGCGCCGGATTTAGATGGTGGGGGTCTTGGGGCCCAAGCGTGGTGGGAGGCCCCATGTGCGGATACAGAATCTTTAGTTAGGGGATGATTGATGAAGTCACTAGTATTTCCACAGATCATTAATATTTATGACGTAATCTTGTGACGTCACATTTGTTAACTCAAGTGTAACAAAACTGTATGATGCAACATGATATTTGACAATGATTAGCGATTTGTGAAACTGTTGCAAAACCGGTCACCAGAAGCAAGTCATCTTCTGTCAACTACTTCGCCGCTGTGGTTCGGTGACGAATAAAACTAGCGGTGCATTTCCACAAAATCCTTATTTGCTTGTCCTATTTAGCTCATGAATATTTTGCAGCTTCCTTAAATTTCTTCAAAATGTAGAATCGCCTGAAACTGCTTGCATGAAAGGCGTTTTAAATTGCACACCGCTTTAATAGACTAGAAACTGGTTCAACCAGAACGATGCATCTTTGTTTCAGGTTTGTGGCTGCATCAACGAAAAAACGTTCCACATTGGAGTAAAGAGCCATAACGCTGAAGTAAAACTGCAATCTTTATCAGTTTGCTGAAGCATTCAATGGTATTGAAAGTCTCAAAATATTTTGCCCGCATCTTTCATGTTCCATCATTCTACAATAAATTGATTTTGGTTGATGCTCTTTTTGCACGAACTCAAACACATTTTGGTATTGGTCAAACAGTTTACTTCAGCATCATCAATAGAAACGTTTCTGTCAAGCAAATACTAGTTACATGGTTCATCGTTTTCCCATTCAGTTGTGGCAAACGGAGGAATCTAGTCAATCTAATTCAGCAAATAAAGTGGTCCATTTAGCCAGATGTGCAACACAAGACTTTTACAATACAGATACATCTGACATGAATAAATCACAACCATGATGCTTGCCTTCTCAGAATTTTCTTAGTGCTGATTCAAATTGGCTGATTGTTTCACTTGAATCCTTGCCATCACAGTGGCGAAACACTGTACAACCTCAACAACTGATGCTTTTGACTTCTCAGCATTCTGAACTCGCTCAACAGCAACCAAAAATAATTGCAAGTGTCTAAATATGTTAAACAGGATTCGCTCGGAGAAATTCTAAGAAAACGCCTCAGAATAACACTTGGTTTGTCGATGGACATGAAGTATAAATGTGAATCTGGGTACATTTGAAGCATCCTTGGCAAGCTAGGATAAAGTGATAATCATCTGGTTACGCTGTGAGAAATAAGTTTTTGGTACATCCACAAAGCCACAATGATCTTCACTCTTTCTTGCGAACTGCGCAAATGCAGCCACACGTAATTCATTCAGCTTCAAAATCATTTAGTCCTTTCCTGTAAAAGGGATACGTCTGACGTATTTCTTCATTTGTTAGCATTACTGATTAGCTATAATCACTAGAACCTACTATACTAAGCTGTGTACAATACACTGACCACCGTATCGCGGTTCATCAGCAAAGCTAGTACAGTATAATGGCGTCAGCAGGTCCGCACTCTCATGTCAAAGTCATTGAGGTACTGCAAAATTATTTACTACTGTTATGCAACGATTAATGTGAAAGAATTCTCGCCTTCCCAGCCAAGAATTAACTCATCCAAAACATAGATTAATTAGATAACTTGCAGGCCCTGCCATAAACTAAGCTACGCCACCATCTCGTATCTTGTTGCAGTTAAGTAGGGACAGCTTGCTGTATGTAAATACAATACATAGTCAGTGACGTAACTTACGGGGGCAGCGGAGCGGATTGATCCCCCTGGCAAGCTAAATGTGAAAACCGGACCAAAGTTAACTTATATTTTGGTTTTAGTATTCTTTTTGTTGTATTTTATTTATTTTTCGGACTATTTTCCGGTGATTTAGGGTTTTAGTACGGCCATCACAACCAGATTCACCAGCATTTCTCAAGTTTTTTAAATTTTGGCTAGTGGGTCCTGTACATTGGTCAGTGGGACTCTTTTAGCTACGTTTTCCACCTTGGCTCAAACCTCTAATTACGGTACTGATTATAGGTATGTAAAATAAGAAATGCCAAAAAGAGGACATTTTCACATTCTTGAATGTGCTCGGAGAATATTTTATTTCTGTAATAGTTGTTTCGTCACAATATCAAATAATATGCAATTGAAATACTACCGATAGCATCTACAAAAACTTTTCTTCGGTAAACATATCTTAAGTAGCACGCACATGCCGAATATACGGCTAAACACATGAACGTGGTGGGGGGCCCCCTTTGGTGGGGGGCCCCCTTTGGTGGGGGACCCTGGGCCCGGGCCCCTTGCCCCCCTAAATCCAGCGCTGATCTGTGGTGGGGATTTATCAGAAATTGTCGTGCGCACTTCTCAATTCTCAATGACAAAATTTCTTTTGTTTTCTATTTACATCAGAAAAGACACGTGGAACCACCCAAACGTTTGTTGCTGGCACGATGCTCCTGATTGCAAACAACCATCTTTACTTAATTGTTTTCTCTAGAAAAACATCAGATTGAACAATTTGAAAATAACGTCCGTATCAGCATCATATTTCAAAGAAAAATATAACTTTAGAACTGTTGACTAGCCTACTCCAAATATTTAACGCAGAAATGCAGATAACCTATGTTTGAAAAAAGGTGTTTTTCAAATGCTCATTTTGAGCTAAAAGATATTACAGTAGTTAGACACACTGTTGTAGGAGGCGGAGGTGCAACCGCACCCCCAAAAATTTTGAATTGGAGAAAATCCGGGCGAAAATGGCGCCCAACATGCTTTGATTTGAAAATGATGGCGCCCGAATTGACATCAAATGGCGCCCGAATTGACATGAAGAGCTTTTTTTTGGAGGACACTTTTTTGAAGTATTTTTCGGGTAAGTTTGGGAGAATCCCGGCAATATTTCTTCGCACCCCCCAAAAAGTTGCCTGCTCTTACACCTATGGTTAAACATTATGATTTTTGGAGTTGAGTAGCACCTTGCAAGACATTTGGTTGAATTTCGCATGAAATAACCAGTAATCCAATTTAGAAAAAGACATAATTCCGCTCCCCTTTACCTCTTGCGCAAAGGGGAAATGCCTCTGCTATTTCCTCGTGTTCCCTTATGGTCAGTGTCGAGACCCGATACAAGTTTAGGAACACAATTCTGACATTTTGAAAGCCTATTTAACCAAATCATTTCATTTCCCCCCTTACAGTTTGCCCAAAATGCAGTAAAAGGTTTGTCAATTTTATTCTGCATCAACCGTGTTATTTGATATGACCTCTTTTGCTGAATGAACCTCTGTTTATGTGACGGTCTTCTGCGGAAATGTGTTTTCAAACCATGAAGGAGCGCGTTAAAAACTTCCAGCACGCCCTGCTCTTCCTGGCTAAGTTGCAGTTCAAGCTTTGATAGATTGTTTCCCCGTTCGCATGACAAAGTTGGTGCACTCCAGCGTCAACGCTCATACAGGATGCTGCCGCAAAGCTTGCTTGCGCATATACTTCGCGGCTAAAGTGAATGGGCGTCGACGATGCCTAAACGTTGCTTAATGCGATTGTTAATCTTGATTATATGCAGGCAGATTGGTTAGGTAGTACTAGCTTTTGTTAAGTAATCTGCTTGCTGTCTGTAGGACTACAGATGAGGCTACAGTGTGTGCTGGGCGTTCGAAATTGTAAAGAAGCGGAAAACCCAAGTGGAAGTATGTCTTAAAATTAAGTTCTTAGCTGTGTTGGTGTTGACATAAACAGACAATTCAGTTAGTGTTTCTTGGTGACATCCAATCGCATGATTGCAACAAACAACAGCTGAAAGTAGCCAAGTATTGATATTTGGGTAAAGATAAGAAAAGCTTTGGCAGTCTCGCACCAGTTTTTTTCGAAATGAGCTTACTCTCAAAGTCACTTTGTTACCATAAGATTGTGAACAAAGCACATAAGTTCTATTCTATTGCTGTCGCCTGTTCTACTTAATCGTTGGTCTCTCTAAATCTAAACCTTATCAAACTAAGGTTTTCCCCGTCACGAACACTTCAAAACAAAATTCAATCCAATATTAGTCATTCATGAGGCAGGTTAGTCATTCAGTCATTCATGAGGCAGCTATAAAGAACAGAGTTGTGAGATAAACATGTTCACAAATAAGGGAAGGACACGACTTTAGTCACTGACACATACATAAGGTCAAGACTTGTTACTGACGTCGTTCAGCATAAACTCCACAGCTTCACATCTTTTGAACCCGAAATTCGCAAGGAAATTAGCTTGATTCAAATATAATTTTACAAAAATTAATGAGTGCTGCTTTGCGTTATGTCAGCGATTCCCAACATGGAGTACATTTGCCTTTCTGAAGGGGTACATTTAAGGTTAGCTTTGGAAGGAAAAATACATAAATAATTTTTTATTTTCAAATATTAGTACATACAGTATATGATTGAATATATTTTTAAAAGTCATCATTAGTCTCCTGTTAAATATATAAACTTTGGGAAATAAAAATGGAATATACCTTTTTAGTTCTCAAAATCTGAAAGTTCTATAAGAAGTTCTGTGGATTTTTGTTATTTTACTCAGCCTTTTTGTCTTCAGAAATTTTATGGGTAGCCTACATGCTCATATCTGTCAAAATGCTGAAGGGGAACGTGGTCAGAGAAAGGTTGGGAACCCCTGCGCTATGTGATAATATGCGAGAGTATGTTAACAATGGAATCCCAATCAGACCCCGCCTTTCAAAAGCGAACAGAGAGAGCTAATATAAACTTAAACTCTTGTCACAAGATAAATGATGGGCAATCATTCCCTGTTTGCAGGCCACTTTCATCGCCTGGGGTACTTCCGGGGTCATTTTTCCGTATGCGAGCTATGCAGTGTAAAGTGCTTCTTTCCCATGCTTTGCCCAGTTTTGTCGACCTTTCTCATGCTTGGAAACGAACTACTAAGAAAGGATAAATGAGCAAGTTTTCAGCAAATTAACACATACTCTGGTACAGGGTTACTGCTGGCTATTCTCACTGATTTTCATCACATGAGTTTTTTTCGGTATACGCAAGCTATCCCTTCTATGTTCCCCTGACATTTTTGCCGTACGAGGACTATTTTCAGGTAACTTTCGAGGGCCATGACGTTTGGCTTCGCGGGTCACGATTTGCCCATCACTGAACTATATTATTGTACTAATTAGCGAGATTTTTTCATATTGCTGATCAAAGATAAGTTTTGATTTCAGGGACACTGAAGCGTGACATTGCATGCCCCTATTTGAGAAGAGGGCTATGGGAAAAGGTATTATTATCCGATAGGCTACTGGGCTGGCAGAAAATGAAATGTGGTAAATTCAAAGTAACGTACATGCTTGACGCAAACTATCAGGTTTTTACCGTATATGGGCACATAACATCGGATTTGTTTAGCCTCACGCCTGCATCTTTCTACTTGCTCTAATAATAGTTTTTCAATGCTCATGCAGGCTTGATACGTGTGTGACAAACGCGAATGATCTTGAATTGCCATAAATAAGCCTCACCATTTCGAATAATGAACTAGAAGGAAAAAGATATCCTAATCGATACGGCAACTCGAGGAGAATATTTTGACTTCCTTTGTTTCTTGAAAGCACCTCATAAGTTTTGAAGCAGTTATAGCGTGAAAGCTTTGTCTGTAGTTTGTTATAATGATTGCCTTTGGAAGTTTGATGATAGCACCAGTAGTCACGGGCGTCGGAAGGGGGAGACAGGGGAGCCAATCCTCTGGATTTCGAAATTTGACATTTTCCTATTAAATGTTTTGCAAAACAAGGTAGTTTCTTTTGGCTACCTCAGGAAAAATCCGCTATTGCCCTCCCTTAAAAAAATCCATCAGACGCCCATGCCAGTAGTCACAATATTAAAATCTTTAAATCGAATCGCACTGACTTTCATAAATAAAAGGAAAAAATTCAGTAATAATCAACGAATTCAGTAGAACTGTAACCAGTTCTACAAACATTAATGTGAAAAGGCAGTGTAGATAGCGTTTGTGTGCTCCAGATTGATGAAAAAGATCCCGGCATGCAGTTATAAAATTGTAGAAAACTTACTTCGGAGCTATGGCGGTTTTGACTAACTGCACTGAGATGTACTACTTCGTCAGGCTAAAGATGCTCCTCTATAGCTATTTCATATGTTGTCATCAAAATATAATTAGTAGAAAGACAACTTCATTTTCTCTGATATGGAGGAAAGCTTTGCGAACATTCTTGGTTAGATCACTGGTAATGGTCTAAAGCAGCGGTCCCCAAACTTTTTGTTTGTTGGGCCAAATTCGCGATCTTATCAGTGTCCGCGGACCGGACTATTTTATGTATCGAAAACAAAAAGATACAACACGCATAACACCAGTCACGTTTGTATTTTTTTAATTTATTTTCTTTGCTCGTTAACATGTTCGCAATGTGACTTATTGAACTACTTCTTTTGTTACATAACAGTTGTAGGTTAATATTTGGTTCCATGCTTGATGCTGGAATAAGGAGAGTATCGTGCAAATATGCATCTGAAATTCTTTTCACAACTGCCAGATAATGCTTACGCTTCACACTCCAAATGCCCACTACTATTTACAAATTTCGCAGCAATGATGCAAGCTAATATAGAGTCGACAGAGGTTTAGGCACCAAGGCTAAGCACATGTACAATACGGGGTTGTCAGGTCCTGATGGATCAAAAATGCCAAATCGCTCGTCAAAATATGCCAAACAAGCCGAAGCAGGCCGACGGCTTTCAGTTTTGAATTGCCCGGATGAGTAAAGGCAAAAATTCGATGTTACTTTGGAACCAAGCCTGGAAGCATTGCATATAACTACTATTTTAATCTCCAGTGCCATCTACTCTTATAGAAGATTCTTAATAAGAAATACCTATAAATATTTGAAACAATACAGGTCGTGAAAATGCAAACATGCACCATGCCTCAGTTTTAATCACTTTGAATCTGGTACACAAGCAATTGATATGTGATATATGTCACATGCCACAAAATCTACAGTATTACAAAGTGCAGCAGTCACAGAGAACCCACAGAAACAATATTAGGCTTTCCAGTTTCGTATGGACCACATACGCCAAATCGCTATTCAAATATGCTGTATAGCAGGGGTACATATCACAGGGTCCGCGGGACAAATGTGGCCCGCTAGAAGTTTTAATATGGTACGCAAGCGATTTACTGAAAGTAGTCAATGCTTTTCAAGGTAAACTGAAGCACCTTCAGCCGCAATTGTCAACTGACAACAAGATGTTGTTCGAAAGCATGTCTTAATTTATAAATAAAATTCAGACAGACTTGGTATCTCACTTTGAAAAATACGAAAAAATGTGTGAAAACCTTCGTGAAAACTTTTCAAAACGCTTTCAAGATCGTAATGGCCAGGAGACGCAGATGAATTTGTTTCAAAAACCATGCGGTGTGAACGTAGAAAATGTTAATGGCGCTGACTTCTAAGACTTGCAGTCAAACGAAGCTTTGCACGACCCTTTCCAAGGAAATCCATTAATTATTTTTACTCTCGACGCCAGTAAGATACGTATCTGGTGTTTCTGAATAATGCAAGAATCTGGATTTGTCAATTTGCATGCAACGAAGTGTTGTGCAGAAGCATTCCCAATCATGAAAATAAACAAATCTAAGCTGCGAACTAGGGAAACAGATAGACATTTAGATGCAGTAATGCGTATTGCTATTTCATCGTGTAATTAAAATTTTTCAACTTTGGTCCAATGAAAACGTGTCCAAAGCAGCGTTTTTTTCCGCGAACTAACTTTCTTATGTATGTTTTTGGAAATGTAAACAGTTGTTTGTTGTTTTGTTTAATAAAGAAGTTCGTTTTTACTGTATGAGCAGTTCATTTGACATGGTGCAGCCCGCAACTAGGTTTTAAGCACAATTTTGGCCTGAATATCCGTTAGAGTTGTACATCTCCTGCTATATAGCTTCAATAAATGTCAAAAAGTAAAAAAAAAATAAAAGTTTAAGCTTAAAGCAGACAGGTTTAAAAAAATACCAAACAACTTTTTTCCTGGCAACACTACTAAAAAAAGCCAAAACATGCCAAACAGCAATTTCTCAAGCCAAATCGCTTTAAATAAGGCTGAAAGTCTGCAATTCGGCATTAAAAATGCCAACCTGGCAACCTCTGGTAAAAAAATTGGGTCCTGGTGCGCAGCAATTTCTAACGAAAAAAGCAGCTATGTCCTAACAATTTTCTGCGTTTGCGTTTACATGTCTGTGTTGTTCGCAAACTATAACATTACAAACGAATGGCCTACGTTCTGAGCAAATCGCTTTTCAATTCAAACGTTTGTATTTGAGCTTTATATCAAAGCGGAAAGCTTGGTTTGCATTGGTTTTTAAATCCCACCGGGATAAAACTCTCAATTACAACAGTTGCTTTTTGTGTAATTACGTCTTGTATTAATTTATCTACACGAAATTGTTACAATACTAAACATTCCTAGGAAAGCTCGCGAGCCGGATTGGACCCCTTCGCGGGCCGGATCTGGCTGCGGGCCGGACTTTGGGGACCGCTGGGCTAAAGTTTCAGGTTTCTGTATCTAACCCGTGAATGCTAAAAACCGATACCTGATCTTCTCGGTTAGAAAGCACGTGATGATACGCCACGCACAAATTACGTAATGCCGATAAGTTAGTTCGTCAGCGATGAAAAAAACATTGGGAAATAACGTGTAGACAGCGTTGCTTACAGTGGCCCTGACAATTATGTGGAAGGGCCTGCGAATTCAGATTTAGGCTAATGAATTTGGTCGAATGTGGGTCCAGCTAAGAGAAATCTATTAGAAATAGCGAAAAGTTGTGATGTAAGTTCGTCCCTAGACAAATCCATAGCTCTCATAACGTTTTGTGTTTCAAGTAAGTAGCATCATCCAACCGAGTTTTCTTATTGCAACATCGAATTACTGCTCAAATGATAAATTATTACATCTATGTGGCAGATTGTTACAAAATGCTTCAAGTCCTGTATGTTTTTCATCACCACTGGATTGCCTTCAAATGTAACGCAATACTCATAAAATGCTCCCCTGACTTTTGTGGCCACAACGTAGGCAGCCGTTGACTACACATTACTGAGTATTATCTTCTAAATCAACATTTTGCATTGGTTTCAACTACGCCTGGAAAACGTTGCTAGGCCACTAACATTTTGTCCCAAGAGCGTACTCTTCGTAACCAGTCGTTTCATTGCCCATAAACAAACTCATCTCAGCAGCAGTGGTAGCTCGTGGCTGTAGAATGTAGATCATGGGGGTGCTGCTAGCAGGATTTGAAGTTAAGGAAAAGTACGTTCCATTTGATTAGGACGCATAACATTGCGACATCGGTCGTTTTGTTGAACAGTTGTGACTTCATTCTCTTTGCTGTATGTTGTGTTGCTGCGCAAACGTGTGATGTAAGACATTGAAAGTGTATTAAGATGTGATTTTTCAATTTTTGCTACACTCGTGTGAACTAAGTCCTGCTCTATACGTTAGAATCTTCAAAAGTTACCAGTAGTCAGAACTTTGCACAAATATCTTACATTGCTACATGCTTTAAATCATAGAATATACATTTATATGCATTAAAACATTTGCTGAAGTTTTAAGACAAGATCAATGAATAAGGATTTCCAGCCACACCTAGGATGTAGGCTCATCTTTATGCCTGCTCGGTTCCAGAAGAATTTCAGGACGCTAAAGGTTTCAAACTGGGAGGACAAAAGAGGCAGATGCATTACAAAATGCCTACTGCCTAGTACGTACGTTGGAGGTGAACGTTTAGCAGTTGGAGGATATCTTCAAAAGTGGGGAACTTTGCCCTTTTTTGTCTGCCTGTAGCACTCACTCTGCCCTGATGGTATTCAGGTTGTTATTGCCCAGGGCCTTCGCCAATAACCATATGCTATCTTGGTGCAAAATCCGCAGTGAAACGTTCAACAAACTCAAATCCACAAACACAGGAAGATGATTTTTTGGATCGGTGATATGAAGACTTCCTTGGACCAAAAAGAATATGATACTGTTGTTGTTACATTTAGGGGTAAGACTGAAGGTAGTTGAGCGCAAAGGTTTGGATATAGTTAGATTAAGTTTATTAACAATTGAAGTAAAAGAGTGTCTCCAATCCTAACCACATTATTTGCAGTGAAACACTAACGTAGGTACGTAGGGACCAAAACTACACAAGTGTGTAAAATGACGCAATAATGTGGTTCAAAAATTTCATTAATGAAAAGATAAACAAAATATAAAACTCTTCATTAAAACTTAAACACTCAACAGAAACAACCAATTCAGCAAAATGCTTACAAAAAAAAGTGCTGCTAAAACTAATTAGAACAAGTACATTGCACACCATAGTTCCCAAAGCTATCGCAAAAGCGTAAAGCCTACCTGTGAATATTTGAGCCATGGCATTCAAACTAAAATACCAACATAACATAAGTGTGAAAAGTCTAATAAAAAAGCAATGCCATTGATAAAGGCAGTAGCTTCAAATACAGATCAAAGAATTTCAGCTTGATTTTACGTACAAATGAAATCCATTCTTCGTGTTTTAGTGTGCCCAAGTAATTTGTTAAATTTTTCTTTGATGTCAACAGTGCTGTCAAATAAACTATTTTCTGTTGAAATTACTGCAAGTGCAAAGACATTTTTCTTGTTGAATATTTTTGCTACACTGTACAGTGGAAGAATACGTGTGCTCTATATCAACACATATATAGTCACAGACTTATTTTGTTTGGGCCATTAGTCTCATAGAATTTCTTGAGACTGCATTTATGTACATATAATTTCAACATGAAGCACACTTTTATGGGCACCAGTTTATCTATGTCTAATTTATGTTGGGCTCCACTTGTAGTTTGTGATCCATGTTGTTTGGCAGTTGGGTTTTTTTATTGAGGCGGAGAATTAATTGAACCTGAGCAGAAATGTGTGTTGATTGGGGAAAGTTTTCGTAAACCTTTCTTTAAATTATTCACGAATCACCTATATGTGCAATAAAACTATTATAGAATTCTGAAAAAACTGGTGAAAAAAGTTCAAAATAGAAGATTGGGCAAAAACGCCAAAATTTGATCAAAATGTTTTCGTTTTCTCAAACTGTTAGTTCCCATGCATCATTGATTTGGCTTCCATACGACATGGAACGAAGATAATGCCGATTTTACTGGACATTAATTTTAACGTGAATCTGTCAAGTTTTATTCAAGTATGTACTTTCCACGATGGGTGTAAGCAAGGAATCGATCAGCAAATTTTTAATAGGAAATCGATTTCACGTAAAATTACGCATCCTCAGTCCTGAAAATTGCAAGCAAAGCTTATAGGTGAAAAGTTGAAAGGCTGAAGTAACAGCAGAGAAAAAACGAACTCAAGACTACAATTAAAATTTCGTAATACAAGCTCATAAATCAAAACATCTTAACAAACTGACTGACGTCAAGAATACTAGTGGCGACAAAAAAACTGACTCATGAAATAAGTGTTAACTCAAAATTTAAGAAGACGTTTACTCATTTGTTGAACGTTGATATCAAGGAAATACCGGTGCGCCTGCTGCAATCTGCTGGGAACATCAGCACCTCACGCATTACTGCATTTCTTGAATTCATACTGAAACCTATCAGTGCAGAATTTTGCAAAAACTGCCCGAACGAATTGTGTCAAGACAGCCGTCAGTACTTTGGAGACCTGCTTATGTGGAAAAAGCGCCTTTCAAAAAAACTAGAAACTGCAAAGCAAAAACCAGTGTTTTACATTGTAGCAGCAGATATGAAAGCACTTTACCCAAGCTTGTATAGAGACACTGTGACAAAAGCTCTTGAATGTGCATTGGAGAAGCATTCCGACTACAGCGCCGAGGCCCGTAAATTCATCGTCGAACTG
>Ga0210059_1006342_pt1 | contig 18990 bp, 12 predicted proteins | sample Ectturendosymbi2_FD_188042 | JGI IMG/M metagenome (GOLD analysis project Ga0210059, IMG submission 188042) | Ecteinascidia turbinata endosymbiont from Florida, USA - Sample 2 (SPAdes) (version 2) | ecosystem: Host-associated > Tunicates > Ascidians > Unclassified | place: Key West, Florida... | reverse complement strand
ACTACCATGGGTGTAGTCAGGGGACATTTGGGCCAAGGTCCCCAAAGTGCATCATTTCCATAATTTGCCTCCATTTTGCCAATTTTACAGAAAGGTCGTTCTACGGTTAATTGAGTGAACATGGTGACATCATCGAAACGCCCACAAAGTTGTCCCTGTCGAAGTTTTCTAGAAAACTCGTTCCTCAGATTGAACCGTCACAATACGCGTTGAATCATCACAAATAAGTAACTACAATGAATGGTACTGTTGCTAAGCAGTGACTATGGCGTAACAAAGACGACTTAGAAATTGAGTCGCTTCTTAGCCAAAGTTTCAGTTTCAAGGCACGTAAAACACACATCACCGCCATTTTCACGCATTTAGTTCTAAAGCGGTACAAAAAGAAAAATCTACGATGTTTATTTAAGGCTACGACTGAGACTGCAGAAAATGGTGAGTTGTATTTGTAGCACGCCAGAGTTATCAAACACGAATTTTTGCGATGGTCTTGAAAAGAAGCTTATATCACCATTATGTGAGACACAGCAAACGTATGGGCCAGAAACAGCTGCGAAAAGCGTTACTCCGTGTTTTGACATGCTATTAGTGATTACAAGTGTTTAGATAAAAGTTTGTATTTCATAATCACCAACTTCTACATGTAGCGTAAAGCCGGTATATCAAGGGCTTGATTAACCTGAAAATGTTTGGAATTGGGGAGTGCAACTGCCTCCATTGCCCTCCTGGCTACGCGCCTGTTCCGATCTTTAGTTTCTTAGATAGTTAGCTGGATCAAAAACACTGGCACAGGTGGAGTAATGTTGTTGTAATTGTTACACGTTACTTCTTGGTTATTATACTGTAGATCTCATTCATACGAAATGTGCTTATACCTGAAAGATTAAAAAATGCTTCTATGCAGTGGTGTGTTTAAGGGGAGGCGAGCGAGGTCATAAGTAAGTACTCTGTTTTCAAAGGAGGCCCCTACAGAAACTGTAATGTAAAGGTACTTTGCTTTCAAAGGAGCTCCAACAGCAACTACAATTTGAAGGTAATTTGCTTTCAAAGGGGCCCCCAACAGCAATTGAAATGTGTAAGTACTCTGCTTTTAAACTTCATTGAAGGGGCCCCTAAAAGAAACTGTAATGTGCAGATACTTTGCTTTCAAAGGGGCTCCCAACAGCAACTCCAACCTGCAGGTAATCTGCTTTCAAAGGGGCTCCCAACAGCCACTGACATGTGTAAGTACTCTGCTATTAAACTTCATTGAAGGGGCCTTAAAGAAACTGTAATGTGCTAGTACTCTACTTGCAAAAGGGCCCCCAACAGCAATTGTAATGTTTAAGTACCTTATTTTCAAAAGAGCCACAACAGCACGTTTAATGTGCAGGTACGTTGGTTTCAAAGGGACGACCAACAGCAATTGTAATGTGTAAGCATCTTGCTTTCAAAGGGCCCCCAGCAGCAACTTTAATGTGTAAGTTTCTTGCTTTCATCTTCGATTGCCTCGTCTTCTGTTTTCGATCAATTTGATTAATATAAGTTTATCTTATATTAATTCCCCAACAAGGTACTGAAATTCAATAAACATTTTTTGTGCCTTTCTTACTGTGTGCACATTAACTTTTAGTTATCGAAGCTACATATAACTCTGAGGGGAGCTTCTCATCAATCGGAACTAACGCATATCACTCCAGAACATTAGGGAGGCTGGGAAAGCAATTTCAATCGTGGCAAGGTATGACGTTTTTGTTACGGCGAATTACAAAACCACAGTAGCAAGTGTATTTGGAAATTTTAATATTGCTCGAATCATGCAAGGTGTTTAACAGAGCATAAACAAAAATGGCAGCATCATAGTGACATACCACTTATTGCTCAAATATTTAGCTTTAAAAATCTATGCGTTTTACAAGAATGATATCAGTTTTTGCTTGCAACTAACTTACAAATTTTCAACAAATTAAAAACTTGGTTTTCAACAAATTAACCAAAACCAATCCGGTAACATTCATTAAAGAACAAATCTAAAAACATGCATCATTTTCATGTTGCTATTTGGTCATCTGAGCTACCGGTGTTTGAAAACAAATTTCTCCTTTCTTGAGTGTTTGCTTTTGCTTTCTTCTTTCTACGCAAACTATATTGATTTTTTCTTTGCTTCACCTCATGCACTGTTGCACTGTTTCAGCAAATAACCATCCTAATCTGGAGCGCACCTCTTGCCCAATTAGTTTCGCAAAATATTTGTTTGCTTTTCGCTCACTATTTTATTGCTTTTGAAAATTCCATTTATATGTTAGCAGTTCATCTCTTGCCTGCCGACGTTCTCCTAACATCAAAATTAAAATCTTGCGACTTGCGACTCATTAGCCGTTTGTATCAAATGTATTAATTTTTATCTGAGAAAATTCCCCATCAAAATATTAGCTTTGTTATAAACATAAATGTTGGCTAGTTCAACTGTTAATCTTTTTACTATCACTTGAATTTTAACTCTATAATAAAGAGGTTTGTTCAGGTGACTCTTCGTTCTATCTCATTCCATGGGACTCCCACGTAACTAGTAATACAAATTAAAAGCATACTGTGTATGTTAAATGTCTAATTTCTACAGAGCAATGGCTAATGTTCCCCAAACACCGCAGTTAGGAGGGTCAATTAAAATTAGCAGATATTTTCTCAGTTGTCACCTGAATTAGGGACAAAATTATTATCTTAGGGCCTCACATCACTAAGCCATGGCCTTGGGGTTATAGATTTTATACTTACCGCAATGTGAATAGTGTCCTTTAGTCCGGTTCAAAAGAGACGTGATCAGAACAGACTACGTTCATAGTGGGTCTCCTTTGAGTGTGGTGTGTTATGAACTGGTCTGTTATGAACGTGGTTTGTTATGAAAGGGTCTGTTATGAAAAGGTTTGTTTTGCACGTGGTCTGTTTCGAGTGGTCTGTTATGAGCAGGTCTGTTTTGAAGTGAACCAATGTAAGCTTGTAATAGTGTTGTTCACCTTCATAAATTTCCTTATATATCATGCAAATTACTTACAATGGGGTATGGAACAATTTTCAAGACCACTGTCCCACTCCATGGGATTGTCATGTGTATCCATTTCCATGGACAAGCATGACAATTAGTTTCTTTCCTGATGTTGCAAAAAAATATTTGTATTTCTTGTAGCTCATTTAGTTGATGTTTAAGCGGTCTGGGAGCGAATGTAACAGTCTGGGAACCCAATGTAACGTTACTTGAGGGGAGGTGGTTGTAAGAGCATGCGGAATGTTGCGAGGTTGCCTGCAGAATTTCTAGAATGTCCAAACGCTGCGAATACCGAGGCAGCTTAGTCGTTGTATGAGCACTATTCTGTTTTCCGGCTAAACTACCTCATATTTAAGTTGAGCCGAGCAAGGCGTTATAGCTCTCACTTATTTCAAAGCTTGTTTCATATATTTCCTGCTGCACAAATCTTTATTTGTAAGAGGTCTTTGGTCAGCAGCAGCAATGCTTCAACCACGGCGAATTAACAGAAGAAGCACGCTGACACTTAGTACAAAGTCACCTGCAGAAACGAAGTCAACGCATAAGATGTGTGCGTACACAAATGGGAAAATCACGAATTGGCCAGCTCCGGAGCAAGCCCACGCAAAACTCCCTTGACGCAATGACAGGTCGACACAAGTAAGTCAGAAGAGTAATGTAATCGTAAGTTCTGAAATGCCTGTTTACAAAGCGAATGGTTGACATCCACTATAATAACTTCCTCTTTAGAGAAAATACGAATGTTTATGCCGTGCTTTTTTTAAGCCGTTTCTGGGTGTCAAAATGACACCCTAAAATCTGAAAGCCAAGATATGGTTTTACCTTGCCTTGAAGTAAAACGATTTGAGGAAAGCATGCTTTCCTTTTGTCAACGTTGCCACCTCACCTGAGAGAACTGAGCAAAATTTTTCAGGCGGGTTGCTTTAACTTAGCACATATAAAGCTTCCGTGGCATCAATAAGCTCTCTGATGCCGCTGCTAAATCCGAGATTATAGCTAATTACGAAACGTTTGAAAGTGAAATAGGGGAACTTGCATTGGTTTGGCTGACTCGTGTGTGTCAAGTGTCATGGTGTTTTGGAAGGGCACCGAAAGATTGGCAAATTGATCATCCCCATACACAATAAGGGAGACAGGAGTGAATGCACCAACTACCAGGGTATCTCTTTGCTTAGCCTCCCAGAAAGAATGTATACCAAACTGGTTAAAAAAAGATAAGGCGAATTAATTGAAGCAAAGCTGGAGGAAACCTAGTGCGGTTTTCGTCGCGCCCGTAGCGCTACATAACATATTTCCAGTCTCCAGCCAATTTCCGAGAAATCCTGGAAGTCTGCCAAAGACGTATGCACATGTTTTGTCGGCCTCGGGAAAGTACATGGCCGGGTTCCTCGTGAAAAGCTTTGGGGGGTGTTGCAGGAGTACGGTGTTGACGGGTGCCTCTTGCTGGCCGTCAAATAACTGTACTCCTGCTGAGAAGCTTGTGTCCGTGTCGACGGAGTTAAAGTACAGCCGTTCATTGTTGGTGTTGGACTTCGACAATGGTGTGTGCTGTCATCTCTTCTCTTCATAGTTCATATCAGGGTTCTCCAACCTACGGTTGGAGGGGGCCAAATTCGACCTGCAAAGCCATTTCATCCGGCCGCAAAACACATTTTGCCAATAATGAAAAAATAATATATTTACGAAAAATGTGTTGATTTCGTACAATGTAACGTATCACGAAAAAATCACATTGCACAAAATGTCCGGCTCTCGAACTGTTGTGCTATAGCTTATGTGATCCTCTCCCGAAAAATTCGGAGAGCCCTGACCTATATGAATTTGATAGACAGTCACAGACGCATCGATGAGGCACTGGCGCAACTAGAGGTTTGAGCCAGGGGGTGGGCGAACTTAGCTCAAGGGGGCCCATTGACTACCGTTTGGATATGCGATAGTTACTTCCCGAAAACTCCTACGTTACTCCATAAAAACAGAAAATATTTGTCTGATGATGTGATGAGCTTCAGTTGGTTAAATGACTTTAACGTAGACTTTCATGTTTTCATGTAGCATATCCTTTCTAAAATTGATGCCCATCACTCATCAATGCCATGTGCCTAGGTAAGGTAGGCTTATCATTTGTTGTAAGACCCACCACACTCAGGGGCGTAATGAGGCTAGATGGCACCCGGGCCAAGAAGCAAGTTTGGCGCCCCCGTGTTCGAACCTGATGTATTTCGGAAGCAAATGTACTGTATTGACGAAAGTACTTGTGACATTGTTGGGACTTTGTGGCGCCCCCCGCAGTGATTCGGCGCCCAGGGAATTGTGCCCCCTTGCCCTCCCTCGTTACGCCCCTGACCACACCTGAATTTTGGTAATTGACTCCTAAATTAACTCCACTCTTCTTATAAGCACCAAATGCTTGACTTATGATGAGGCATGAGGGTAGATTCTGGGCACTGCTTGAGTAAACAACAAAACAAATGTAATAAGTTCTAAACGGAATTTTTTGAGTAGTTCATTGATCTCTCCGCATCAGTGATAAAACCACATTTATTTAGCAAATACTAAGCAATAATGCCAAACAATTTTATCTACATATGAAGCTGCACACCAAACAATAACAAATAGGTATGAACAGTGTCGTAGCAGCCCAATTCTGGGCCCACCAAAATGCTTACAGGGCCCACCTAAGAGTGATTTCTAAAAAAAGGTTTATGAAGCGTTGCTGTATCAGCGTTAGTGTTCTTCATGATTTAGTTGTCGCTGTAATTAATCCATCGAAGGGCCACTCAACTGGTGGACCGTGGTCAGACATCAAAACAAAAGAAATCACTTTATAGTGGTACAGTAGCACACTTGAAAAGTATTACACAACAATAAACCATGAAAATATCATAAGCAATGTCACATTATCAAACGGCTTCGAGCGAGGCTTTTGACATACAAAAGCCTATATGACATCATTCAAATCTAGAGAGCGCACACATGAAGCTTCGATTGACAACATGGCTAATGAGGACAGTCTGCTGTCTGTCATATGACACTTGTTGAAGGTTTTTTTCAGCTTCAGTTTGCTGATACTCCTTTTAGCGCTGGCAAAAGTATCGGGGCAGTTTAACATAATCCAAAGTGCAATAAATACGTCAGGATAAACTTCATCCAGACGTGTCTTGAGAATAGAGCTTAACAAAAGGAATTGGGTCTTGACTTAATCATTGCCATTTAAAACGACGTTTATTTGGAGATGTTGTAACGAAATGCAAATGTTAACAAAAATTTGCCGGAAGTCAGAATCAAGCCTATCATTCAGTTATGAAAGCGCTGTTAGTGTCACCGAAGTAACAAACCTGAGATGTTAATTTTTCTTGAAAAGCAATGTGCATCGTGCTTTTAACTGACCGAAATTCGCATGCATAAACCTTTCTGGTGTCTAAACTTGTTAATCTCCTGGTGCATGGCACATGTTTATATTATTGTATTATAGACTATAAATGTTGACAAATATAGACAGGGGGGCTACGTGAACGCAACATGGTTAACATCCATAATCCACTAACTGTACTACTCTGTTGGGACAATCAAGCTTCTGAAAAAGCTCTTCTAATTACACTATTCTCCATCTTGCTGTCTGAACAGCAAGCTGCGCATATATGTAACGTTGGCCGTAAGCACTACTGGTGTCTTGCTTCTATGCAGTACAAAATACAAGAAGACCACCTGTACCAGCCATAATACATTTTTTCACAACAATAACTACACAAAATATGTTGATCAAGTGGACGTCTGACTTCTGGACTCATACAATTAGACATAGACTAACGTCACGTTCAACCCTCCAAGCAATGAATGGTGACGTTTTACGCTCAAGCCTCTAATGCATTTATTACCTCACAAAAGTACAGATAATGATCAGGCGATGTTATTCTAGGTAACAGCGGCAAGTACTGCTCTGTCTATAAATTATTACAGGAAAAACAGACATGGATTTATGAAAGCTACACTAATTTCTAGTGTTTCACATTTCAGTATAGGGGTTGAACGTTTGTTCGGGAGGCTCAGCCCACAAAAGCGGCCTGACTGAATTTTGGGCCCCTTGTGTCGCTAGGCGGTAAACTTGCTGATGTTTGTCTTATACGGATAATCGCATATTCCAGTTAAACACATAGCAAAAACTCTTGGCAAATTGGTTGTGAGATCAACTGAATTCGTCTGTACTCACACCCGAAATCAACGGAAAACGCACCGAGAAATTTTTGAAAAACGCTGAAAACAAAAACCTACCAAAATTCAAAAATAATACTAAACACCGAAATCCAAGCCAACAGGGGGTCTAACGTTTTACATTTAGCCTGCCAGGGGGCGGCGCGCACCTCTGCTCCCCCGTCCGTTACGCCACTGCGATGAGGGTGTCACTGTTGGGAACTGCAGGATGAACCGTTTGCTTTTTGCAGACGAATTAGTACTGCATGCGTGGATCTTCTCAAAAGGGTCTTCAGTACGCATTTGATCGGTTTTATGCTGCGTGCGACCAAGCAGGAACGAAAATCTGCACTAAAAGATTAAGGTAATGTCTCCCTCAAGACGCCCAAGGCAGTATATTCTGCAAGTGAGCGGAAATACACTGCAGCAGGTGGAGACACTCAAGTACCTTAGGGTGGTATTCACGTGTGACGGAAGTCGGAACAAAGAGATTGATACACGTGTTGGTAAAGCAAATGCAGTTCTGCGTGAGTTTGATTGCTCCGTGGTTGCGAAACGGGAGCTTTCAAAGACCGCGATGCTTTCAGTTTGTATCTCGGTCTTTGTTCCTATCCTCATCTGTGGTTATGAATCTCAGGTGACGATTGAGAGAATACTCTGAAAAGAACAAACGGCAGAGATGGGATATTTGCGAAGAGTTCTCTGTGTGACACTTCGTGACAAAGAGCACATATCTGAAATCGGTAAAGCCCAGGATGTAAAACCACTTCTTCAAATCGAGATATCGCAGCTATGTTAGTTCGGCCATGTGTCCAGAATGTCCCAGGAATGATAGACGAAGTAAGTCCTTCGGGCTGCAGTCTACACCCACGGAAAGCGGACCAGTGGTCGTCCAAGGACCGGGTGGCGTGACTACATCTCTGATCTTGCTTGGTCCCGCCTTGGTGTGGAGCCAGCAGAACTATCTGAGATTGCTGTTGACCGTGAGGTATTTGCCCCCGCGACTCTCCCCAAATAAAAACCGGGCATAAAAATGAATGAATGAATGAATGAATGAATGAATGAATGAATGAATGAATGAATGAATGAATGAATGAATGAATGAATGAATGAGTATGCAGGCCTACATTGAAACTTTCTATTTATGAAATTGTCTTTACTTTGTTTGCAAAAAATAAATCTCGTATTCAAATAATTAAGCATATTCGGACGGAAACTTGCGTTTCTGTGAAAATCAGTTCAAAGTATCAGACATAGAAGGGAAATTGGTGTTGACACCTTTAAGCTCCACCACGACACCCTTTCAAAAACCTTAAAAAAACACGGGTTTATGTTTTGAATTTTAAGTCACGGAAGAATGGTAAAGACATGAACGCAAAGTAGTAAATACCACTTGCATACGCCAACTTGCCAAACAAAGCCTACCATTCAGTGAAAGGTTTCTTATTGAAAACGTACCTTGAACAAATGCTACTTGGAGAATCAGCAGTAAAGTTGGAAGTTTACAATATTTCCTTATGCTTTTCACGTTTGCTGAAATTGAGGGCACAAAATTAAAATTACACAGAGGCAGGAAATCTTTCGTGCAAAAGCATTGTTTGACTGGCCGCCTCACGTTTCATAAAATTTCATAATTTGGCATATGGATCAGCTTTGTAAAATCAAATTAAAATATCTGACTCTTAAATGGTTAACAGAATTTCTGGAAAATGCTGTAGCGTTCAGCAGACTTTATGACAAAATACAAAATGTCGCTACAATCGCCGGAATCTCGAAGAGGACGTAAAAGGGTTAAATAGCAGAATCCGCACAGTCACGACAGAAAAAGTAAAATTAGAATCTCCCATTGCAACTGAGCAGACAAAACCGCACCAACAAGGACACAATCCCGTAATAAGTTCAACTGATGCCGTAAGTGAGAACTGGGCCACACTGCATGCCATTTGTGATGGTAACAGTAGTGATGACTGACCTAACCCGGAAATATGACATTGAAATTGTGAGTCCGGTTTGGACCAAAAGGATTCAAATTGGGCTTATCCAATGTATTGATGAAATAACCGGAGAGTGCAATAGAAAGTTTTTGAAAAGAGCAAGAAATTATTTTGGAACAGGAAGACCGATCACTAATTTCAAGGTTGGTGTACGAGTGTTCCTTTCCAAAAAGCAATATTTTGTTGATATTTCCCCTTCTAGAAGTTACTGAAAGGACAAAAAATATGTTCTTACTGCGGACTCCAAAAATTCGATGAATTTTTCTGTGATTTCCTGCTGTAACGTGTGCAAAACGGACTTAAGAATCGGATATGATTTGTGATTTAAAACTCCTTCGCAACTTCTTGCTGAGCATCAATTTATTTTTGCGACATATCTTTATTTCGCTTAAACTTTCCTCACTGCCTGCTTAAATTTATCAAATGCGCAAGTAACACTGAACGAAAAAGTTATATTTTTTTCAATTGCTGCAACGAATAAAAAAGCTGTTGCAAGAAATTTGAGAGCAAATATTTTAGAGCAAACCACCAAACGTCGCAATTTCAGGTTGTGGTGCCTTTACTTGAGGATCAATGGCGAAACGTGTGAAAAATGGTTCAACACCTTTGTCATTAGCAAGACGTAGCAGACTTTTAGAAGCATTTTCGTATGTTTTTTTAAGTCATTACCCTTTTCTGGCAAAAGTGGAACATATTTTATAGAATACACTCTGACAGATATTAAGCTCCTAGCCTTTATTCAGTTTTTACTTGGAATTGCCATCAGCCAAGAACCAGTGGCGACTCGGGCTCCTCGGGCTCAGCCCGAGTCTTCGATTACGATTGGTATGGTAGAGCGTGAGCTTCCTTGCTTCGTATATTTGTGCCATCACCCACTTCACTGATTAAGGTTGTTAACTCGGGCTCATTTCATTGGGCCTTGTCAGTGTTCACACATTTTCGTTTGATGTCTAGCCTTTCGCGTTCATTTGGCAGGTGACCCAATCACAAAATATCAATCGCAGTAGGCATTCTCTCGAATACGTTCGCTCACCCTTTACTCGGGCTCATCCGTTAGAGCCCGAGCTCCGCGATTAAGTATTTTTTTCAAACATAATCAGATTGAGTGTTTATTGAAGCAATGAATTTGCATGGAAAATTAAATTTGAATTCCAATGTAGTGGAAAGTTCCCATTTGAGAATAATTTCAAACGAAAGAAAGCTGTCTAGTAACTCGGACTAATAAGAATGAGCCTAGTATGCAGAGGATTAGCTGTCGTTGACACTGCTCGGTGACGTGTTAGGTAACAATGGACGAGTTCTCATGAGGACTTCTAATTTCTCATTCATGGTTACCTAACCAACGTCGCAGAGCAATGATAGTGCCAGCCAGATGAGAGCAATGGAAATTTCAGTGACGCAAGCCTCGAACGGTTGCATTCAGTCAGTATAAATCGCGTAATGAGCCAGAGTGATGCTATTGACCTGGAGTCGCCCGTGCCAAGAACATTGAATAGGTTTAAAAATAATAACGTGTACTGGTTTGGTGTTGTTTTATTATGGCAGTGCATCGACGGAAACACGTTTGTCACAGCAATGTTTTGATTCTGAGTGACAAAACACAGGTTGCATGCTTCTACATGTAAGCTATGTGATCCACTTCATATTTGCTGTCACGAGCGGAAGTCAAGCATTATAGTCTCGTTTTCTTATCGCCGTTGGCATTTCATGGTTACGCCCATGCATGTAACTTCAAAGGGTTGGTGCTGCTTTTTCCTCTCCGAGTCCTTGAAGGTTCTCACGTGGCAGCGCAATCGTGTTCGAGCAACGGAACTATTTACTACAGTTTTTGATGCTTAGTACGAAACTCGGATCGGGAAAACAATAAAGTCTTTTAGTGTAATTATACAGGACAATCCAGACAAACGTTTTAGGAAAAAGCATTTTTTAATGTGAGGAGATGGTAAACGTAGCAATGGAAGATAGCAACTCGTTAATAGATGATCATCCCGGAGAACAAGTCAAAATGGAAGATGGGATTACCACAGAGAATCCTGAAAAAAAATGTAACCTTTGTGGACGTAAATGGACAAAAAATAGTTTGCTGATGTTGCTATCATTAACCGGTAAGTGTGGTGAAGGGAGCTATAATCTTTGACTAACTCAAAAAGTCATTTTGATTTCTTGTGGGTTACCACAACATTGTTAAGCTCAAAAATGAAAACACATCTTGGGAACAAAATTGGTAAGAGTGGTTTACAAGAATTGTGATAAAGCGTAGTGGGATTATAAAAAGTAAAAAGTTGTATCGAGTGTTGAGGAAGTTTTTTGAGATACAAATACTTATCCCTTATTTAGAAAAGATAGCCAAAATTGAACTTTCAGTACCATTAACATTGTGTAGATGAAACGCTGATTTGCAACATTTTTATAGAGACATATTTACTACTATGTGACATACAATATCTCGGAACACCCCGAAATGTTTAAAACTGCTTGTTTCTCAATATTTCAATACTCCTGGAGCATCATATGTTTTTTGCCTGTGCGAGTGGTTATTGCACATTATATATACTTTAACAACTCACGCAGGAGTGATGATTGGTTTGTTGCTTGGATTTCTTCTGAGGCTGGTTCGCCCCTCACCAACAGCCATTGAACTTATTAAGTTTCCAGGAGAAATTCTTATGAGAGTGCTGAAAATGATGATCATACCTATCATATGCTCCAGCATAATTGCAGGTAACTGTTGGTTTTTATGTGGGACTGTCAATAACAAACATTAAACAAATGCTTAAAATAGCTAAAGCCTTTTACTGCCATTTCCATGGTTTTATGATATCAAACGGTTGTAAAAGCGGTTTTTGCACCTAGGGACTGATACACACCTAGGTATTAATTCATGGCTCATGCCGTCGCGCTTGCGACGATCTGAACGGCGAAGACACGAGAACATCTGCGGAAGGTTCTTAAAAGGAAAGTTCTTACACAACGCAGTTTGCGAGTAAAATAACTGCACACACAGTACCAGCACAACATTTGACCTTCGAGTGCCTTTGACGATCGCCTGGGCAGAGATTTGTTTAGGGTGTTGAAGAAATCGCCCATTTCTCGACCGCACGCACTTGGTCTTCGACGAAGTTGTTCTAATGGGAAGGCAAGAGGCAACACAAAAATTGTATCCACGTTGGAGAGTTTCCATATGCTACAGGGAAAATAGTCATTATGCCGAGAGCTTCCCTGCTACGGTCATTATGCCGAAAGCTTGGTCAGACTGAAGCAAGTTCCAATTTTTAAGGTCTTGCTACGACCCGGGCGAGATTCGAACCACGTCCAACCTACAGGACACGAAGCGAGCGCTCTAACCACTAGGTCAGACGGGGTGTATCAATAAGGGGTTTAGCAAAAGCATTGCATCAAATCGATGAAATCCATATTTGCGTAGCGCGTGTATTGAGTTCAATTTTTAATTTACTGGAAAAGCTAGTACAGTCAACTCCCATTTAAATAAATAACGGTTTAAGTCCGCATCTCGGATAAGTACGCAAATCTGTTAGCAAATTGTATTCAAGTTTATGAGCAATTCTCTAGTTTTGTGCAGCAAAACGTAAGAGCAGGTCATCAGAAAAGTTTAAAAGTAAGCTTTACTTCAGTTTACCATCTGAATAAGTCAAGAAAGCCCATTTGTTGCATATTTTGGGTTCTTGCGTGATTAGCTTCCAAAAAGAACTTTCTTAAATTTCGCTGAAAGCATTTGAAGATGCTTGTCAGATCATAACCATCTACTTGAGTTTGTACGTTCGTACAGTACACAGTAACAGATTCTCAATCTCGAGGTTTTTTGTATATTGTTCAAGGCCCCCAAAGTTACATGTTTCTTGATTGATGCCACTGTTCCCCACTGGCATATCTAAAAACCAAACATTGGGAGTTCGATATGTTTTGTAGGTTCTGGGCAAGCACATTTTTTGTGAATATGAAAAATTTGGTATATATATATCTAAGTTACCAGTTTGTACAATATGTACAAAATCCTAAAATCTTCTTTTCTGTAGAATTCCCTACAAATTCATTTTAAAAATAAGCATGCTGGAACAATCGCCACGCTTAACTGCATTTAGTTACTGAAGTCAATGTTATCATAGGCCAGTGCATATTTCCATACTAACCAGTCCCAGTGTTCTACTATAAATACCGAATATTTACTAAACTTCTGCAAGAGTTCAATGAAGATATTAGGAGACACATGAGGTACATGGTACATTCGGAATTAGGATTACAACTGATGTTGCGTAAATCAAATTCCCCAAGCTTAACAAAGTTAATTAATGTATGTTTTTCAAGTGTTTATAGCAGAAAAATAGCTTTGGTATTTTGCTGTCCAGTGCGGTATATTCTAAAACACGTTTTGGTATATTGGTTCTTTGCAATGTTGACAGCACTGATTGTAGCGTAAGCTTTGACATGGCCAGTCTTATCGTCAGCGCCATGCATAGCCTACTCTAAGTCCAAAGGTCTGACAATATCTCGTCATAAGACCTCAAAACCCAAAGTATTGGGATTGGGTGCATGCAGAGCATGACTGCATGCTCCCAATCCAAATACTTTACGTTTTGATGACCAACTGAGTATACGTACATGCACGAGTTTGTTCAAAGACACGAGCATGCAGGGTGCACGCATGTATTCTAATCTATCGGCCCAACTGCTACGCATGCGCTCACTAGCTACGTTTGCACAAACTAATCAGATTCAAATTTCGTACTAAGCGAGAGCTTGTTGTATTTTTACATCTTGTAAGAGATGTGATTATATATATCCATCTGCTGGTTTCAACAAAAAAGTTTTATCCTCAATAAAAAGAAGCTGAACGAAACGCCAGCATCGTTATATTAAAACACCCTAACATTGAAAGTAAGTTTGCTTGTTTACTGAAAGCTCGATGAGGTACTTTACACTGTATTTGAGTGATAGTTCAGATCCAGATGCTGACATTTTGCGTTAATCAACGTTGCAGCCAAGACAAAATTACTTGAAGTGACATCTGTTGGTTTGATTCCTGCAACCTCATAACACCACTAAGCCCGATACATTCTTTGAATCACTATTTCCTCGCAATCATTATGTTGACTCTTAATAACACGTTATAGATATAGAGAAACTGATCACTTGTGTTTAGCGCCTGCTAATAAAATTGCTAAAAGGAAAAAGCGCCAAAGGGGTTTTCACAAGATGCTCACAAATATGAAACACAAACCGTTTTATTTTAGAAAAAATTATGCAACGTTCACCCAAACCTAGTGGTTGATCCAGAATTGCAAAGGGGAACAAATTAAATTACTTTATCGTTTATTCTTTTTGTTTCAGGATTATCGCGACTAGACTCTAAAAGCGGTGGAAAAGTGTTGCTGCACACTCTACTCTTCTATATATCAACCACAACTGTGGCGAGTCTCCTTGGCATAATTTTGGCTCTTACTATTCAACCAGGAACGGGATATCACGTGGATGCTCGGTTGGATACTCCAGAAGAAAACTTGGCTTCAACGTTGGACACTGTTCTTGACCTGATCAGGTTATTGCAGAAAAAATTTTACGGATCACGATATTTTTTTCACCAATAACACTATATGTACTAGAGATGAACGGATTTATGTTTTTTAAATCCAAGTCCAATCCAACAATTTTATTTTATAATGCAATCCAATTCCAAAAACGAACAGTTTCAAAATCCAAATGCTGTTCAAATTAAAAATTCGATCACTGTTGTTAGGCGATATGTAATACAACTTAAAGATTCAAAGACAAAAATAGTTTGAAAACTAATTCCAAGTTAACTTATGCTGTACCTTTTGCTCACAACAACATAATAATTGACCCTTCAAAGACTTCCAGATAATCACTATTCGCAGCAATGCAATTAGAAGCTCAGTAATAGCGTATAAGATATAAAACCATAAATGTTAGCAGGTGTACAGCACAAGCAGGGTCGTAACGAGAGGGGGCAAGGGGGGTATAATTCCCCGGGCGCCGAATCACTAGGGGTGCACCGAATGACTGCGGGTCGCTGAAAAGTCCTAACAGTGTCGCAAACTTTTTCTTCATTTGCTTCCGAAAGACCTTAGGTTTAAACATGGGGGCGCCAAACTTGCTTCTTGCCCCGGGCGCCACCCAATCTCGTTACGCCCCTTAGCACAAGCGACTCATCAGTCACTAGGCCACACATATAAGTGATGATGAACTGTGCTAAATGTTACTAGGTAGTAGGTATTACTGTATTGAACGTATAACAATCATGAGTCAAAAAAAGGGACTGGGTCAATGAAAGTCACACCCTTCCGTAACTTTGATGACATGATGCATACGAGAGAGCAGACTGTATCACTGGTCATAGTCAAGGCTCAAGATTTAAACAAACATGATGCATAATACCGACGGATGTGAGAAACCCCACTGAACAAATTGCACAGATTAAACGTAGCAACCGGTAGTTCCGAAACTGAATAAAAGTTGCAAAAAAGTTCAAAACAAAATTTTTCAAATCCAGATCCAATCCATACCCGGTTAAGCAGAAATTATAAAATCCAAATCCATGAAAATACTAAAATGCGACAGGATTTAAATCCAAATCCATGAACATCTTTTATATGTACGAATCTGCAGGGATTATCACAATACTGGCGTTTGGTGAAAGTCGTTTTGATACATTTTCAGATCTACACGCATTGCAAAGAATGTGCGAAAGCAAAAAGCTTTTCAGTGGTATACATTTTTCGTAAATAAATTCAAAATAGTTTCTTTAATGTTGAGATGACATTTTCAACGCTACAGTCTACTGTTGATAACACTGAATGTTTCTAAGCTGACTTTGTTGTTTTTTTAAGTAAGGAATGTTTGCTGACGTTACCAGAACACGTTCACATAATTTGTCTCCATGCACAGGGCCGGATTTACAGTGCTGACCGCCTATAGGCTAGAAAAATTTTGCCGCCCCCTTTTCACCCAAGGGGAAAATTGTACACATGCCGTTTGAGTGCCGAAGACGAGATCATTCAATTTTTGAAAAATTCCACTGAACACAGTATATCGATTTTATTTCAAGTGAAGATTGATATGTCGGGTTAACCTCGTAGCCGTAGCAAGGTCATACTCCCCGTCAATGGTTTTGGTTCAGTGGGAAAGTTTCATTTTTTGGCATTATTTGTGGAACACATGGCACTATGGATTGTTGTGTTTTTCTTGGCAACCACGAGTGCACAGTGCTTGCAAGGCCCTGACACACCTTTGATTTGCATTTTTGTCTTGCAAAGGCACAGTGCACAAAGTGTGTTAGTTTTTGTCCAATTGTGGTAGGTCTTTTATAGGTAGTCAATACATTCGTATTTAAATTTTTTTCTCCATCTGGTAGACTTAGCAGGTAGGGGAAAGATGTTGTAGCCCAAAGATGTGGGTCATCTTTCTTGTTGCATTTGGGGGGGCGCAGTCTTTCTTCCCAATTTGATGCCATGTTTGTCTTGTCATTTGTCATGTCCAAGAGAAGGTTGAGCGGATCGCTTTTTCTTTGAGTCGGTTTAAGCTGCTGAGGTTACCTTCTTTCCTTTGGTTGAGGCCCGTCAACCTTATTGCTTCTTCAAATAAGATTGACTTAAATGTCGTCTTTGGGTGGTGTGACTGTGATTTCCCGTTGATGAGCTGCCTTCCCTCCGGTGTGGGTTTTGCGAAGTCTTACGGACAAATGTAAGCGCCCTGCCGAGCAGCGCTTACATTGAGAGCGCAAGGAGAAGCGCATACCCGGCCAAAGCATAACATCCTCGATAGTGAAATCACTATCGGAAGCTTCCTTTGGCTTAATGGGTTGAGGCGAAGGAAAATAAAACAAACACGAAACCATCTTCAGATGTTACGCAATGATTAACGTCTAAGAATTTAACTTCACACACTTGTTCGGCTGTGGAAGCTTGGCGAAACTTTAGTTCCAAACCACAGCTGGCAAATGCTGAAGTTCGTGCTTGTCGAATGCGTTCATTTGACATTTCTGATGCAGTTATCCGGATTATGTCCACGATAAACCTGCGGAAAAGTGCTGCTTCACGTAGCACACCAACAATCGACTGTAGAATGTAGTGCACAGCAATGTTTGCCAATGAAACAGAGTGGTTATCACCGGCTATAATTTCGTTTTTTGGGTATGTGATTAGTAGCCATGTTGGGTGACAACGTTGTTAAGGCAAATCTTGTTAAGTTTGACAATGATTTTTCGGGCCTTGGTGTTGAAGGCGGAACGCTTCTCCAATGAACATTCAAGAGCTTTTGTTACAGTGTCTCTGCATGAGCTTGGATAAAATGCTTTCACATCTGCTGCCAGTGGTGCCACAATATAAAATACTGGTTCTTGCTTTTCTGTTCCTAGAGTTGTGATCAGGCAATATCTCCAATTGAGCAAGAGCAAGTCTCCAACGTATTGACGGCTGTTTTGACAATACGTGTCTGGGCTGTGTTTGCAAAAGTTTGCACTGATAGGTTTCACTAAAAATTCTAAAAGTGCAGTAATGTGTAAAATGCTGATGCTCCGAGAAGATTATGACAAACATAGCAGCATGTCTTTCATACCAAGGTTCAATTATTCTCGCTTGATTTGTCAAGCGAGGCCCGTAAAACCATTGACGAACTGAACAAAATTTTCCAACCCTGCTAAGGTCTATTTTTCACAGCTGAGGCGACCGCACCAACAACGAAGGTATACTTAAAATGACCATTTAACGCTGATTCCTTCTAGTACAGGTGCACAACCTTGTCGTTACTGCGGCTGCATTACGTTTATTCACATGAGTTACGGCTGCCAGTGAGTTCAAAATATTTTTTATTTTTTCCGTTGTTTCTGTTCTGGTTCCACACACTGAGCCTATAGGCTGCTTCCATACGTCTGATTGACCGTTTTTCTACTAAGTAGCCTACTCTCATACAGCAGACAAAGAGTTTTTTTATAATGCACGGCCGCCATCACTTGTATTTTAAAAATTGCGTGTTCACGGCCCCACAAATTTTTATCGAAGGCTGCATGCCGCCTTGCAGTCGCAGGTTACGCACCCTGTTTTAGTTGCTGATTTCCTCTATGTACTCTCTCGAGCAGTCCTCTCAATTGCAAAGCACACCTGAAGTTTTACAACGGTTTTGCATGTTGATGACCTACCAAGCTTATATTTCGGCGTATGAAAGAAATAGTGTTGTGAACAGAAGCAGATTCAACCTGCGGGCTCATCTCCGTAACTAGTTGGTTTGACCTGAGTTTTCGAGGCAAATTTTGTTATGCTCCACCAGTACCGTCGCCACGGGGGATTTTGGGGCTTTGGTGGGCTTAGCCTCCCAAAATAAAGCTCCAAGACCCCCAAATTGAAACATGAAACACTATAAATCAGTGTCTTTGTCAATTTTTAGAATGCCAAGCCCCCCCTCTAAGCGCAAAGCCCATCCGCAGAAACGCAAAGCCCCTTGTTGAAAACTTCTTGCGACGGTTCTGTGTTCCACAACACAGGAAGTGTTTAAGTTGTTTTCATTTAACACCTTAAAATATTGAAAAACACCAGAGCGCTGCATTTTCGCTGCAAGTGATCACGATGCTGCACAAACCGCAAAATTTTCTTGAAACGGCGGTAGTTTCGGAAGACATTGGCAGTTGATAAAGCGTCTTTCTAACACAATGTTGCCTCACACTGTGCGGTCCACTATCCAGCAGGGCTGTGGAGCCGAAACTCAAATTTCAGGCTCCGGATCTGTCTCCAGCTCCATGATTTAGTCCACTAAAAATTG
>Ga0210059_1006341_pt1 | contig 18991 bp, 13 predicted proteins | sample Ectturendosymbi2_FD_188042 | JGI IMG/M metagenome (GOLD analysis project Ga0210059, IMG submission 188042) | Ecteinascidia turbinata endosymbiont from Florida, USA - Sample 2 (SPAdes) (version 2) | ecosystem: Host-associated > Tunicates > Ascidians > Unclassified | place: Key West, Florida... | reverse complement strand
CTTTTTGCAGACGACTTGTTACTGCTAGGATCTTCTCAACAGTTTTCAGCATGCACTCGATCGGTTTTCTGCTGCGTGCGACCGAGCCGAAATGAAAATCAACACTAAAAATACCGCGGTACTACGTTTCTCTACAAACCCAAGGCAGTGTATGCTGCAAGTGAGCGGCAATACACTGCAGCACGTGAAGTTCAAGTACCTAGGGGAGGTATGTACGTGTGACGGAAGGCGGAGCGCCAGGAGCTTGATACGCGGATTGGTAAAGCTAACGCAGTTGTGAGTGAGCTTTATCGCTCAGTGGACAAAAAGGGAGCTTCCAAACACCGCAAAGCTGTCAGTTTTTATATCGGTCTTTGTTGATCCTTACCTATGGCTATGGTCATGAATCTGGGGTTATGACCGAAAGAATATTAACTTAGGTGCAAGCACCAAAGATGGGAATTTTGCGAAGAGCCCGCAGTGTGACAAAGGGGCGTACCGAGGTTAGATTACGCCCGGGGCAAGAAACAAGTTCTCTATATTTGAACCTTAGGTATTTTGGAAGTAAATGTATTGCATTGAAGAATAAATTTACGACATTGTTGCCACTTTTCGGCGCTCCCCAATGATTGGGCGCCCGGGGCATTGAGGCCCCCTTGTTACACCCCTGGCGTGACACTTCGCGACAAAGTGCGCAGCTATGAAATTCGTAGAGCCCTGAATTTTGAACCACTTCTGATTATCACAAATTTGTGCATGTCAAGGCAAATGATATTTTTTGAAGCAATGCGTTAGTTGGTAGATTATGCTGTGCTTTTATTTCGTTGCTCCGATTTTACAAATCAGATCCGTTTGAATTTTTTGGAAACTCTACTGACGTCAGCGTCACGGCTTATGTGACGGGCTTGACGGTCATATGATCGCCTGTCGCCAAGATAGCGTTAGCGTACTCTTCAGTTGTTGTAAAACAGTGGCTATGGTGAGGTTGTTCTGATGCATCTGCTGTGACAGACGACAGTGATTAATTCGGGGATATCTAACGAGTAAGAATGACAATCTGAACAATAAATAAGGTATGTATGAAAATATTCGGTGTCTTGCGGTGGTTAAATTGCAAGTAATTGCTGTAGTGCTGGGCTAAGTAACAGTAAGTAAGACCGTACTCACGGTTATGTTAGCGTACAAACGATTACCGCAAATTATTAAATGCGACATATTGGACATTCACTGTCCTACAGTAGGAAGGGACCTTCCAAAAATTGCTAAAACTTATGAAGCAAGTAAAATGACATGTTTTAAGTCTTGTGACACGTTTTGTTGAAAAATATATTGTACAAAAATTCTTGTCTTGATGTGGGTTGTCTTTAAATTAGTAATTACTGTACACGATGCACCTCACCTGTGTGTATATGAAAAAGATGTGCTTTATTGTTTTTGTGGCTATGGTTTGTGAGTGGTGTGCCAGTAACTAAACATAACATGCCTGTGAAATATGAGTTTGTATTCTGTAATAATTAGTATTGAATCTTTAATCAGAGTTAGTAATCAGCCCTATCACTTAAATAAGCAAAACTGCATGTTAAAGGCTGGATGTCAAACCACCCAGAAAACTGAATTACTATTAACGTCTTGCCAGTCTATGGACAGGTTCATAAAAAGGTTGCCAGCATAGAGACCTTAGATTGGTTTAAAGTATTACTTGCACCATAATGATCTCTACTGTGACATTTAATGCAACAAGAATGTGTCCACCAACTAGTGTTACTCAGTAGTGCTTGATAATGTCAGTTGATGTGTAAGTGTATAGCTGATAATGGCCTCACACCATTTAAGATGTATTAAATTGCTAGAGCTAACTGAGCAAGTGAAATATACTGTAGTCAATAATGGCGAGCAATAAAATTAGAAACATTTTTGGCAGCTCTACATGGAAACAAAGAGGGGATCAGATTTCAGGTCTTGGTCCAGCAAATACTAGGGTCTTTCCATACCAGGTGAACCCAAATTGTCATCCCTTGCCTGGTGTGGAGAGAAATAACAGTATATAATATAAAAAAGCTGTTACATCTTCTTGACAATAAGCTAAGCTGGAAGCCTTATGTACAAAAGGTGAAAACTCAGCTACTACGAGCTTGTGGAGTTCTATCCAAAAACTGAAACATTACACAACCCAATCTGCATTGAGAGTTGTCTATACTAATCCACCTTTACCTTAATTACTCAATCCTCAATTGGGGACGTGCTTCAAATACAACTATTCAGCTTCTTATTAAACTCCAAAATAAAGATATAAAGCTAATAAGACCAACTAACACGGCGTCTCTGGAAGAACCTTTCCAGCACTTAAACATCTTATGCCTTCCCAAACTTTATACTTTGTCAGTAGGCAAATTCATGCACTCATATTACAACAAACTGCTTCCAAACCATTTTGATGAATATTTTATTCCAATCAGCTCAATTCATTCTTACTCCACAAAACTATCAATTTCCAACAACATGTTTTCACCTAGAGTCAACTCTTCCTCAGGAAAATGTTCCCTTACATTTGTTGGCCCAAACGTGTGGTCGTCAACACCAGACTGTATGAAGTCTTATGCCACTTTTACTTTCAAATGGAACCTTGAAAAACACCGTCTACATCAAAAAGGTACATAATTTTGAACTTTAGTAACATTTTACTTATCCAGAACATAATACTGTGAGTTACATTAACTTATAATTTTGTTTATTTTTGTATTTACTTTTTGTCTCTTGTTCTTTCCTGTGTACATCCCATATTTTCAGCATGAAGTTACACTCTATAGTTTTTGCTGTTTTTCTTCATTTTTCTTTTGTACCTCATCAATTATTTTTTCATTATTTTTTACTTTTTAAAATATTTATATTTTGTTTAAACATATTTTTAACCACACCAAATTTCCTCAGTTGAAAAATTTGATCCATTCATTTGTGTACATAGGTTTGCTCCCTTCATCTGCAAAATTTACGTCACCATGCTCTCTTTTTGATGGTTTTCCTTACTGTGCTTATTTGATTTCCGACCGTTGTTTTCAACACTTTTCAAAAATGATGAACGGGTTTGGTTGACTGGATGACTGCCATATTCCTTCACTAATCCTGTATGACACAGTGCCATTCTTTGTTTACACTGATCAGCTATTATGCCATTGCAGTTTCATTTGCTCTAATGTTCGCTGACAGTTGGTTTACTTATTGCGCGATGGCTTTTTGTATTGCTTCTGTTTATTAACTGAATCATATGAAACAATAGACCCATCAATCAACCAATCAATGCTAGATCAGAGGTTCCCAACCTGGGGTACATGCAGAGCCGAATTAAAGTGTAGGGCGGCCCGGGGCAATTTTTACTGGAGGGCCCCTATGACGTAATTCATGATGTCATTGTTTGAAAGAGTTATGTTTTCGATGATTCGCAATGTTCCCATTTGTTTTTTCCAGTAGTCGAGAATGTGCTTACTCAAATGCACATACAGTTAGCTGCGAGAAGAGAATTTATGATATGAATAATAGAATGTATTTTTACTAACAAAAATATTTCACAAGCTAGAGAGTGACTCGGCAAGAAACAACATTTACCCGAACAATAAGCAGAAAGCAGAGATTACAAACATAAACACTGGAAAAAGAACATGTCAATATGGCCAGCCAGGCTGAGTGTGAAAGTTGTTTTCAAGCTAATGTCTTGATTTCCCCTTCATTTTCAGGTGCTCAGGTTAACGCCACTGCTTTAACGTTGCTGCTTGAAAGTTTTGCTAGAAAAAGCGATCCAGTCGCGGCGTTGTAGTTAACACTGCCAGATCCTTGCGCTTTTTCTTCGTAGAAGCTTTGCGCTTTTCATACCTCCTGATGGCATTAGAGGTTTCGGCATCGCGCTAGCTAAACACTGCAATCTCGTTTTCCGTTCTTTCGTTCTACGAATCGACTGATTAAAACCTTTGCTGACGGACCACGCAATAACATGTGGGGTAAATGGCTTGAATAGTTGCGTATGTTTGTGATGTAACACTACGATAATAACTGTCGGAAGAAAAGTGCGTTTACACCAGTGGTTCTCAACTTTTTGAGATCGCGTACCACCTGATGTTTTTTTAATGTTGGAGTGTACACGCTTAGTTTCAGAAGAACGTAATTTTCTCAAATGTACTTAAGATTAATATAGCAAATAAACGAATTAGCAACATTAGCATAACACACGAACGAATTATAACACAGAAACGAACTAACACAGATTTTCGAATATGACAGGAAAGCTGCTCACGTACCACCTGAAAAGCCCTCGCATACCACTAGTGGTACGCGTACCACAGTTTGAGAACCACTGGTTTACACCATACGTTACCCTTTATGACGAACCAAAGGCGCAGTTCGGCTGCGGCTACCTCGAGACTGCACCAGAAGTTCGGGATCATCGATACCAGTGTTGCTACTTATGATATTTTAACATGACAGCAAATGTGATGTTCTCAGATAAATTTCTGATGCCTGATGTTTTGGCGACAAATCTGATGTTGACTGTTTTTTTTCACATTTTATCTCATTTTAGGACGACAATAAGCTAGATTCAAGATTTTGAAGTTCCTTTCATCAATCTCTCACCCTGTGTTTTTTGTTATCATTTCAAACTAAAGAAGCTCCCTTCGCTGCGTTGAGACTAACATTTTACGTAAATTATAAACGGCTTCTCCATTTAATGGCGATATTTCGCTCTGTTTCGGATTCAACTAAGGTACTTGCCCTTTGTTAATAGAAGCATTTAGCTTACATGAAACAGTAGCGTAAAAATTAGACGTTATCTGATTTTGAAGAAGGCAACAATCTGATGTTAACGAGACTGACCCAATGGCGGCATTGATTGATACTAAACAGCAGTCAGTAACCGGTAGCTTTTGCACGCAAATAGTCACGTTTTCGTGACATTTGTGCAATAGGCGTGATGCACGAGTAGAGTCGTACTCATGCCAAAAGAACGATTAATTATTAGGAAAAGTTACCAGCGAAAACAGATATATTTGCATTGAACAAAACCGAAAATACTTATAGATTATTCAGTAACGATTACTAAAACTGGCAGACAGTCAAACTTGTAGAGAAATCAGTTGCTGTTGGAGGTCCTTGATACTTAACGCAACATAGGAATATAATATAGAGTTGTATTCTTGTATGGCTTCTGAATCACGAAAAGTTTTCAAACGAGTATTTTATTTGAAACAAATAGATGTCATCACGGGGACCCCCTTGCAGCGGGGGGCCGGGGCAATTGCCCCCATTGCCCCCCCCGCTTAATCCGGCCCTGGGTGCATGCACCCCTAAGTGTACATTTTCCTATCTGAAGCGGTACATTTATGGTTACCAATATAAGGCAAAATATACTTATTATTTATAACTGCAATTTTAGATTTTTATGCAAACTGATGCAGTTTTTTTAACTTAATGAGCAGATAGCTCTTTTAGATCAGTAAACTGCACTTACTGTCATAGGTCGGTAAGAGATGGTTGAAGGCAGGATCTAGGCGTGTCACAATGCCGAGGTATTGCTCCTGTTCATCCTCGCCATGGAGATAGCGCCCTTCTGTCAGGATGAAGTGGAATGTTAGGCCCAGGCTGAAGATATCTGATTTCATTTCTTCCTCTAACTGCAATTTTGCAAAAGAACAAAAAGAATGAGCTGAAAGACCGTTTGAAAATATCCTTGCACACCAAATGTCAACTCTTATAATTGAGACTTCTCTTATTTTTCAAAATTAGCTACACAGAGTAAAAATATCGGAATGAACAGTGATATGGAAAAACTACGGTACATCGTGTCTTCAAGTTATGATTTTGACAATTCATGCACCGCAGTTGTGGAAACTTGTAGTACTTTTTCATGAACACTCACACGAAAATATGTTGTCGAAAATGTTTGTTGCTTCATGGGAAACTGCGTTGTAGGGCTGCTGGTAGAAACCGATCTAATGTTCTTTTATCCACAATTTATGCCTCACTCAAAAGCAGTCCCTCTTTGCTACGCGCAGTGACGAACAGAATTCACTTGTGTTTAACCTGGTTATCGAATTTAAATGTACGCTCTTTCTAAGGTCAGCGGTGTTTGTTACATTTTTAGTTTTGTCCTAAAGCATAACTTTAATTGACAGCATTTGACAGATGGTCCCGCCTAACCACAGCTCGACAATTTTTGTTGCCCCCTTGTGTCCGTCAGCGCAATTCGTGACAAGGTTACGGCGATTTCCTAATTCCCCTATGTCCATGAGCACAGTTATGACTACACAATCCGTGCTTTCTGTTTTTTCCTCGTGTAAACGCGCAATAAAACTGTCGCTCCGTCTATTTCCCAATCAATGAAATTTCCAAATCATAAGCCCATAACCTAAATTCTGCCATTCAAAACAGCGAGCTTTCTGATAAACTGTGGACCGAAAATCTGAGCTGTGAAATTCACATGGTTTTGGTATGTACGCTTTCTCATTTGTTGGTGGCGAATTTGCGTGCAGTTCGTCAATCATTATTGAAGCTGTAGTTGGATGGAGGTCGTGTCTTTGGGCTTGTATTTACGTAACAGTAATTAACAACAGTTGTGTGCTTCTCTATTTGTTAATTTGTCGCGGGCCCAGCTACCGATAGTAAAGTCTGTACGCTCAGTTTAGCTGCGCTGGTAGAATGCTTAGTTTGTTTCTGTTGCGTTTCAAAAACAATATATCTACGATCAATCGCTGTTGAAGTTTGCTGCTTAAATTGTGATAGTCCTCAAGTGTTTGTGCTGACTACTGGGCACCTGCAATTCCGTAAGCAATTTCTGCAGGGAATACGAGGCTTCAGTTCTGTTGATGTGCGGAATTTGTGAGGTGCCAGGGTAGGCGAAAGGCCTCAGGGTAGGCGAAATTGGATACACGTTCAAAAACTATATTAGTGCCAGTTCCCCACATCTCGCAATTGAAGCTTGCCCCACAACACTTTTTATATGTACAGAGAGAACTCTCAGGCTAATTCCAGTCTGAATCTTTTCACATGTTAGGCATAATATTTGTCACACAAATATCTCAAATGAAGTGAATTTGAACGCACGAATAAATTTGTGTTGCTGAAGAAGTGATCGAAAGCAAGTGAACTACAGCGGGCGCTGGCCTGTTTCACTGTTCCTTTCAAAAGTCAAAACTGGAGCGTCGCTTTGCCAAATTGCAATTCCCAAGTTTGAAGCAGTCGAGAATTTTACAAACTTAATAGCGATTCGGTGCAGAAGTTGTATTCAATCAATGTTTTGACCCATTGTTGTTTACATGACGTCATGTGACGTCATTCTGATGTATGTCAAAACTTCCAATGTAAAGATACCTGGTTTTTGTTTATCAGAAAGAATACAAAAGCACGCATCTTATGATGCCTCATTGACTAAATGCAATCGGTCAACTAAACTGTAGCTATGACCGAAAATTGCCCCCTTTCATAGTCCTTAAAAAGGCTAAACCAACAGGATACTGTTATGAAACACACCGATCATTAGGTGGCTATTCAACTGAACGTCGTTAGGGCAAAAGCAGGACTTACGCAGCAAAGATACTAACCAAGTGAAAACAAACGGGTTAGTGAACTTGGCAAGCATGGGCAATTTTTTTTGTTTAATATTGGAGAAGAAGAGTTTCCACCTACAGTATCTCCTAGCTTCGCAGTGTTAGAGCTCTATAATCTGGTCAACAACATCTTCAGAAATCCTCCATCTCATATGCATTATTGCAAAATTTGGCTATACTGGTAGAATTCATCAAAATCTATTCCCTGTGCTGAAGCACAAGGATTGTTTTCGATAAAAAAGTTTTGTAAAAGCGAAAGTGGTGAAAATGTTTTACTCGTGCCTTTTTGTGGTTACAGACTTGCGCGACTGAGGAGACCGGTTGTCCTACTGCATTACCTTCGCTTCATACTAAACAAACTTGCACAAGAAAAAGCCACCGTATATCGCAAGGCCTTCTAAAAACCAGGTTGGGCTTGTAGGCCCAGTAGCAGGGGTGGATCCAGCGGGGGGCGATTGGGGCAATCGCACCCCCTAAACCCAACGAAATTAGCTTTATTCACCATGATTTTTTACCATTCGGAAAACAACATTCACGATGTAAGGCCATTTTGTCGTCTATTATTTCGTTACAGCAGTGTTGTGAAATTTGCTTCATCTCTCCTACAGCAGCGAAGCCGTTATGATACTTGGCTACCAAATATTAGTGAAATCCCCCCCCTAACCTTACTGGCCGGATCTGCCCCTGCGTAGTTGGCATGGTGTATGAAAAGCTTGCACCTGTCACCAATGGTGATGACAACAACGATGTTGATACTGATGATGACGTTGATGCAAAACAGTTGCACAAGGCGATGCAATTTTTCCGAGAACATATCACGTACTTAAGGATGGGTATCCCAAAATTTATGTTCATGATCATTGGAAGTGATTCACTGATGATTGGCTTGATAAAATTAGCAAGTTTATATCCTAACTATAATTCGGAATGGCATTTTTACCCTGGCGAAGTATTGGGTATGCTAAGAAGTCTGTTTATTCTGTTATCTTTTATTTAATGACGCTAACCTGCAGCGGCTACAATTGTCAGTCTTTTTTAAGAAAATAAAAATTATGTGTTTATTAGCAGTAACTTTGTCTAGAATTTATTGAAACGAAAACGTGTTTACAAAATACATCTGGCCAACCACTTACAGTCACTGATCTATCTTTTTTGTCCAGTAAACGCTCTGGTGCAGAGTAAGCAAGCGTTAACATCATTTTGTTGGCATCGGTAGATGTATGACTTGTTTGCTCCCGGCTGCACCCGAAATCTGAAACCTTAACCACTACCTCCATTTCCATCTTATAGAGCAAGAAATTCGCTGGTTTGATATCGCGGTGTGCTGCAAACGACATTCTGTATATTATGTCAGGTACATGACAGAAAAACGAATCAAAGAAGTATTAAAACGTCAGCTAATATTTTGCACAACATTTCTGTTGAAATGGTCAAATAGCATTGGGATGCGTTCTTACTGATAGATAACGATGGCACAAATGACATTTATCTAAGACAGCTATGTCCAACCCGCGGCCCACGGGCCCCATGTAGCCCAGTCAAAGGTTTTGTGCGGCCTAGTTTAGGTTTTCGCTCTAGTAAGAGTATCCTATATACTGACAACCTGTCCTTATTTTGATAATCTTGAATTTGACATTTTTGATGCGGGTGGTCTTCAGTGCCACTTTATCACGTCTGTTACCATTGCAGCTAGAATTCGAACGCTTTCAATACATCAGCTTAAGCCAAAGTTAGTTTGCTAAGATCAAAGTGAGCCATTCAATGTGCGGCCCTCATTAATATGTCATTCAATCTGCGGCGCTGGTTAAGAGAGTGACATAATTTTTGGCTCAGTGAGCCAGTTGGGTTCGACATAGCTGATCTACGATTTTAGTTGAATGACTTTTGGCAAACAGCTGCTGAAAAACATCAAACGTATAAGGAACATTCTTTCAAACAAAGCTATCAAGACAGATTCGCTTCAAATACGCGATTATAGCCATTGCTCTGTACTGAAAAAATGATCACTTTGTTTGCACACTGCATGTAAGTTTCGGACTCTTGAACCTTTCCAAACGCGTGTGTTACACATGCGATGTCACTTGAGTTTTTCAGCAACAACTAACTCAACCACGGTCAAACGAATATTTCACTCACACAGTGTATACATGCTACGTCATATTTGTAGCCATGGTTCATTGGAAGATTTCAAACGAAGTAAATTAAAAACAGTACTGCACTTTTTCCTCGACCGCATAAACTGGCATAACGTAGAATCGTGTGCGACAACAGAGTGAAAAGATCACAGCTGGAGAGTTTTTCGTCCAGCTGTTGTTGTAACACGTAGTGTTACGGCTGGATCCAGGTATCATTCAAAGTTTGAAACTAATACCAAACTTACTACAAAAAGTGCAAAATGAAACACAATTTGCAAAAACGTGCAATACCGACAGGTGGCTTCAATCTACAATGCAAGTATTGAATTCCTTTCGTTGCCTGTCGAACGACGTCGATAGTCCGAATTGGAAAATGATCCAAAAAGTCCTCATCATTAAGATACTTTCCTTGTGTTTGGTCGATCGGTTTGTGTTTGACATCACCATGCTTTCCCTTGCATTCTATCAACTAAAAGTTGAAAAATGCCAGTCTCATGCAAGGACATTTACATAAGTTTGTATATTTTTTTTACAAATGTCTTCAAGATCAATTTTGACGTTTTGACATATATATAAAATGAAGCTTGTATGTAAGGTTTAAGGATAAAAAAATGAAAAATATTGCTTTATTCATTTTTGAAGGTATGCCTGAGGTGGAAAAAGTCCTTTGTCATTGCTTGGTTTCAATTTCCACACTAAGAATTATAGTGAAAGTTCTGCAAGCCACAGCACTGTTATTTATAAATGGTTTCGTGAGAACTTCAATACCTTACTAGACGGCCGTGTTTTCCGACATCTGAAAAGTAGTTTCAAAAAATGATACTTTCTGAATGGAAATATACCCCCGTTAAAGCTCAGCATTGTTCTGGAAAGAAACTACGACGTCTGGAATCAATAAATGCTGCGTAAATCACAGCGCAGGAATACTTTGGAACTGCGTATTGGTTTTCATAGCCATCCAAACTGGTCAGTAACTGAGGTACATAAACATTATGGTTCAGTTGGAATAGAATGAGGTAAGTATGAGAAACGAAACTCTATAAAAGAATTTGAACTACGTAACGGTTTAAGCAAAATTTTGGTTAATTGCTGTACTACTGTAAAATACGGATTTTCTGTGTCACTGATGTATTTTATTAATTTTCCTGATGATGGCTTCCGACCAAAATTTGTTTTCGATATCTGTGGCTATACTGTTCACGATAAGATCTACAGCAACTCCGTGCATTGCTTACCAAAGAAGTAACTGCGTTTCTTTCCTCATGAAATTGAAATCTGGTTCAATTAGCGACACCTCTCCGAAACTTCATATTCTGGTGCAAATCAATGGAGTAAAAGCTTACGCTGTTGCAGATAGACTGAGTCATTTAGATGAACACTTTGTGGACATTCTAAGAATGAAATTGCCTAGAAACACTAAAACTGCGGGTCTGGCAGTCAAGGATCACACAACCAAAATCTTTGGAGGGTAGGGAACCGCTGGCGGCCTGCAAAAATAATTTTATCTTGAAACGTTGCCCTAGTCTTATTAGGGAAAATAAGGTGAAAAAATTCTGATGAGCGAGACATACTTCTTTTAACTTACTCTGTAAGTATCTGCTTAGCACAGCGTTTCGTTTTGACGCAATGTTGTGTTCTATCTTAAGTAACGCAAATTCTGATGTGGGCCATATTCAATATTCACGCGGGGCCACAATTGGCTCGCGGACCGCATGTTCCCCACTCTTAGTCTACATTATCGTTGAGTTTTAATGGGATTGCGCCTGAAAATGTGCCAGTAAGAATTTTGAAAGATTCGGTTGTGGATGTAACAATCGGTTAAGATTTTTTGAAGCAGCACAAAAATGTCAGCATTCATTTTGGACGTTCACGGGCTACATTGTATGTGGAGTTCTGAAACAGCTATCAGCTACTCGTGTGAGAATTGTAGTTTATCTGCTGACCGCTGCCATCCGATCGCTGCACCACAGCGGAACATATTCGAGAGCGGATAAAATTTTCATTTTCAGTGAAGTGAGGCGTCTTGTAAGTGAAGGTTTGGTTAAGCCTAGACCTTTAAGTGCTATTCGAGAAAATAAAAAAACGTAACTGACTATACAGTCAGCAATGAACGTATTTACGCAGCTTGACGCATATCCGCTACCTCGCATGCAGGCTGTTGTGCAAAACGTTGCACAGAACATTGTACGTTTAACCCTTGACCTTGAAAGTTCTCACCACCAAACATTGAATTGCTCCCTGAAGACCGATCTTACACAGCGTTTCAGGCTGATGGAGCATGACGAAAATTTAAACAAATCTCTTGATGCTGCGGAAAGAGAGCAAATTAACACTTAATTATTCGAAATGCGTTTTCGCCACACGTACTGTAGACCTTTGTGGCTACAGAATTTCCAGAGGTTTTGTACAACCGGACCCTGAAAGAATTAAAACACACTTGACACTTCTTACACTTGAAAAGCTGAAGAAGCAACAAAGATCGATTGAATTATTTGCTTATCATCCCCAGTGGATTTTGAGTACTCCGATAAATTTAATCTCACGATTCAAAGCTCTACGTTCCCACTTGAGCATGAAGCTCGAGCGTCCTTCAAAACTCCGAAAGAAGAGCTGATATAGATTTTGCTGCAAGCAATCGACGAAGATGTTCCGTTTGCTGTTGAGAGATATGCATTCAAAATACCTGTTTTCACCACGCTCAGTGGAAGAGGAAGACCTATTGCTTTCTTTCCAAGACCTTTCCGTAAAAGCGAACTACACATTTTACAGCTGAGTCTATTGGCGCAAACATTAAGCAATTTCATGCAAACATAAGGCGCTGGGACACCGAAAAAAACTTCGAACGGGTACAGTACATACGTGAAAGGTGGAAAAAGAAGAACTTAAGATCGTCGAAGTTGTCAGGAAGTGGAGCCAATTGCTAATGGGTCGTTGTTTCGATTTAATAAAAGATCGAAACAACGACCCATTAGCTGTTGACAGTGGTCAGCAGATAAAATATAATTCTCACAGGAGTGGTTGTGATAGCTGCTTTCAGAAATCCATATACAATGTAGCCCGTGAACGTCCAAAACGAATTCTGACATTTTCGTGATACTTCATAAAATCTTAACCAATAATTACATTTACAACCAGCTCTTCCAAAATTCTTACCAGTACATTTTCAGATGCAGTCCCATTAAAATTCAACGATAATGTAGATCAGGAGTGGGAAACATGCGGTTCGCGAGCCAGTTGCGGCCCGCGTGAATATTTAATACGGCCCGCATCAGAATTTGCCTTACTAACAGGATATTTATAGACAAACGGTCAGTTGTATTCATGTTCAACGACATGCAACGCGGCAAGATAAAAAAGGAAAAAATTTGAGCTGGCGATTAGAGGTCATGCAATGCACAACACTGCATGATATACACGCTTCTCTTTGCCATCCGCGTGTCACAACAATATTTAATTCTGTCAGATCTAAGATGGTAAAATGATACCATCCCAGCTTATGGAGTAGCTAAGTATTAACTTCAAAGGGCCTTTTCCTTCTGGCCGACGAAACAAATACATTTTGACTGTTGTCTACGATGAATTTTATCGATATCCCGTTGCATTTCCTTCCAACAACATGGAAAATCAAACTGTTATTTCATGCTTTTCGCAAGTGTTCACTCTGTTCAGAATGAGCGGTTGCATCGATTCCCACAGAAGCTCGTCATTTATGTCGCAAGACTTGGTTTGGTTCAAGATCAGTAGGGGATTTCCATTACCAGAGCTTCAATCTGAAACCTTTAATCAAACAGGCAGTTTGACAAATATCAATTCGCTTTGAAAATACGCAGCCTTCCCATCACCGGGTGGGAATGTGTTATGGATGAAATCCCTCAATCAATTTCAATCGTTGTTGTGCACTTCAACGAATTCTACACTACATGAACATTCTTTTAGTTTTTAGCTCCGTTCCGCTTTACGCACTACGATCCCATTATGGCTGAACAACACAAAACTGGTTCTTTTTAAAAGACATGCTCGTTCTAGTTCCAGGTGCGACTGAACATTAACGAGGAATGTGATTCAACATAAAATCAAGTGGCTATTAAAGCAATATGTTAACTAAATCAACATTTTATGGGCTTATTTCGACAAATGTGGCGTCGACTATGTTGTGTCGAATCAAAACTGTGTTATTCACTCCTATTATTCAAAATAAATTTTAAAAGCAGAAAAATGTCCCACATACCAATTTTGACGTATGGTTTTCATCTCTGACTAAGATAACTGACGCAGATAACTGACATTGTCACGAAAGGAGGGAGAACACTATGAACAGCAGTTAATCAAAGGACCAATTTTTGTAGACCTTGATATAAGCCCACAGACACTATATACGGCATATTATAATGTTTTGTGCACAGTAGCAGTGATGTAAGTTGGTTATATTTATTGTCATTTGTATCGTTTGCTTTGGCCGTGACATTCATTATTTATTGGAAGATTTTAAAACTAACTGTGACGCGCCAATATACGTCAGTGTCTAAACCTACTTTGGTGTAAATTTATGGTGAAATCGTTATTGCGATAGGACGACCCTAAGATTAGACAATCAATAACGGCGTAGCTTACAAAATGTTTCTGTTTAGTCAAAACGTTATGACGTCTTGAGGTCCTGATTCCTGAGCATGAGGCTAAACTTCAACCGGTGATGTGGGTATCATTCGGGAGTTATGCAGTTTGGGGAAACTGCAATACCGTTCAGTCATTATTATTTCTAGTTACACTTTGGTTCGAGGTGGTGATGCCTGGGAACGCGACAGGCAAAGGAAACGACATCACATGTAGGGACAACATCAGAAACAAGGTTATTTTGCAGCTCACTGGTTGTAGGTTTTTGTTTGGTTTTGTTAAAACAAGGTGCTTGCACTTGGCTTGGTCATGTTTAACTGTCCCTTACCAACAAACATTCTCTGTGCTGAATTGAGCTCAGGCATTCACAGTGTCGGCCGACCCCTCCTTCAGTTTGTAGATGTTGCAAAAAGAGATCTTCGGTAGAACAAAACCACGTCCTACGAGTGGGAAAATATTCCCGAAATTTCCATACAGCAAATAAAATGCAAGGTCTCTCAAACACAAATGTGTTTGTAGTGAGGCCTTTTGTGATCCCCCTTTTTCTGCACAAGTTGCTAAGAAAATGTTGCAACTGGTTTGTGTACTCCTTCAGCAAGGTTCGCAAAGCTCGGCTATCCAGCTCCTCTCAAAGCGGCCATCCTCTTTTGTAGATGTTCTGTTACATTACTAGACGTACTGAAATTGTTTCTCCACTCTGGCAGCTCCTGCACTTCAACCTGGTCCCAACGTATTGGTCACGCCTCTCCTTGGAATTTCAAGGGAATTCAAAGTATGGTCTGATGATGAATGGGAAAATTAGAGACCGAGGCCCTAACCTTTGCATGGCTTGCTTTGGAGGTGATTTTCACTCGTAGTGGTACTGTACTGCCACACTTAACAAAAAAATCAACGCAGATTTAAAAATACATAAACAAGCGAGAGAATACATATTGCATATCACTTGCAATCAAACATTTTTATGAATGTCTAAAGCGTACTTGTTGAACTGTTCCACCGCAGAGTTGAGAAACAAGGAGTGTCGTGGTTGCTTGCTGGTACGAGTAAAAGTACCGAACAAAGTGACGTTCTTCTTTAATTTTTTTCCCAATTTCCAGCTCCTTTTCACGCAAATGAGCTCTAGTTTTTGCCATTATTTTTGCTGCGTAATACATTCCATCAGAAGCTTGTGCGCTGCAGTAAAAAATAAGGAATAAACCTGTGTAAAAATAGAAAACAAATGATCTGGATAAAACTGTTTAAAGTGGATTTAATAGAAATTAAAACTTTCTTAATTTAAGCGTTGAGGACTTCGATCATATACGATGTGCGCAAACAGTTCTAATATTTCTTCACTTTTGCGTATGCAACTGCTTCTTTTAAAATTTCTCACATATTATTTTAATCTATTGCAGCGTAAGAAGCGTGGTTACACGTACAATCTTTATAGAGCATGTCCAAGGATTTTCACAGATTATGAGGCATAAGGAACCAAGTTATCATCTGACCTACCCCTTCAAGGAAAGTAATAGTGCAACATATAACACTAGGCTACGTAAGAATTTTTTATCAAATTTTTGTTTGGCTTAACATTTTCATTGTTTCTGGATAATTTCGGGGCGCTGATTCCAAAAATGCGATTATTTTTATTCTACCATCGACCGTTAACTGTCAGTAAGGCTTTTTACATGTTTTGCATGAGTGGATTCCGTCTCTAAAGCAACCTGGTAAAATGTAGTTCACAGTCAATAGCACAAAGTCGTTGATTACTCTGACAACCTTATTTGGCTGCCAATTGAGGTTTCCTTTGCACATATACAAGAGTGAAAGGAGCGCGAAATCTTTGTTATCTTGTCCCTGTCTTTTGGCGCTATATTCTCAGCAATCATTAGCCTTCATATTCTCTGAATCTGTTGAATTTAATGATCCCACCTGCTTAGAAAGACGCTTGAATCGTGCGATTGCGCAGGTTAAGCAGCATCAGAATACCAGGGCAAGGAGTGTCGCAAAATCTACTTGCTATCCAGTTCCTTCATCAGCCAAGCATTACATCATTAGTATAGGCTATCATAACACCGCTACTGTGTTTGTAGAGATAACGTGCTTGTTATTGTTAAATTAAGTTAATGTTTTTCTGATTTAGAAGTCACAATGGCTAGTAGACAATGTAAAAATTCACCTGACTCTTTTTGTTATTGCTTAAAATAAACTATGCTGAATTCAGTTGGTATGTTTGTGGTGATTTTAAGATGTTGGGGTTTTTGTTGGGTCTCCAGGGTGGCTATACCAAATACTCGTGTTTTCTTTGCTTATGGAACAGCAGAGCTGATGGAGAGCACTACGAGAAGTCCCTTGGCCGCCAAAGCAAGAATTAACACCAGGAAGGTACAATATCATCAAGGAGTCACTTGTAAGCAGGGAAAAAGTTTTATTACCGCCCCTTCACATAAAATTAGGTTTGGTAAAGCAATTTGTCAAAGCTTTAGATTTAAAAAGAGACACATTTCAAGAAATCAGAGCAATGATCCCAAAAATGTCAGATGCTAAACTAAAGGGAGGAATATTTGTTGGCCCCCAAATAGCTACCATGTTGAAGTCAAGAACCCTAAACGAAAAAATGACTGAAACAGAAAAGAAGGCTTGGCAAGCATTTCAAGGTGTGGTTAAAGTTTTTTTGGGGAAAGAATAAAGATCCAAATTACAAAGAGATAATGAAGGGTTTGATCACAACATACCAAATGATGGGATGTCACATGTCACTAAAATTTCATTTTTTATGCTCTCATCTTGATTTCTTGCAAGAAAATCTTGGGGACGTTAACGAGGAACACGGCGAGAGATTTCACCAAGATATCAGCCAATGGAAAAGCGGTATCAGGGCTGCTGGGACAGCGCAATGATGGACGATTACATGTGGTCTTTGATAAGGGAAGATACGTGTGGTCATAAAAGAAAAGCTCGTTCAAATGTTCATTTTTGAAGGTCTTTTTCGTTGAAAAACTGTGTTTTGATGTTTTTTGGACTTGTGATTAACAAAATGTTGTTTTAATTGCGATTCTCGTGTTCAAGTAAACTTTACAAAATGAGTTGAACCTATTACATGCGCAGTATGAAAATGTACATAAAACGAACAATACAGTTTCAGGCGGATAAAGCAAAAAGTGTCAATACATTGAAAACCGTTGATGATACGAAAAAACTAACATGATTTTCGAACTCAGCGCCTCCAAAAACATAAAAGCGCATCAAAAAAAGCAGCCAAACGAAAATTGCGTTACGTAGTGTAATCTTTCGTTTTCAAGTTAAGTGATTGTTGCATGCCCGCTCATACAGCAGATAAAATGCAAGACCTCCCAAACACAAATGTGCTTGTAGCAAGGCCTTTTGTGATACCCCTTTTTCTATAGACGTTGCTGGGAAAATGTTGCAACTTGTTTGTCCAGCTGTGTAACTACGTTAGATACTACCGTGAAATGGGCAAGAACGATCAAATACTATCAGATATAGGTCCACGATCGGATGTAGATATGTGGAGGCCCAGGGCATCCCTTGCGTAGAGGCCCTCAGCACCCCAAGAAAAAATATTATTCAAGGACAAAGAAATACTAATATCAGTTAGCTATAAATATGCAATCATAAGTAACGTTTTACATTAAACTTGGTTAAATGATTGTACAGTTTGATGAATGCAAGATTCCAGAAAAAGTTAAAAATCATATTTTTGGTTCAACTTTGATAAGATTAAAATTTTATCAAAAATACTCTGTACATGACCACGTAAACAGAAAACCTTCAACTGTTGATCCAAAAAAGGCATAATACCAATATTTACAGACCAGGCGCTTTATGAGACCTGTCCCTTGCAAATTTGTTTATCAGCCTGACAATGCCAATATCTCTGAGAATGTCATACTCAGTGCTCATCAGCGCCAGGTGACTGATTCTATCATGATGCATTGTTGCACGCAGTCTGTTTTCGATATACTTCATTTTGCTGAATGAGCGTTCTCCAGAGCAGTTAGTTACCATGAGGACCACGTACATCTTTACACACACGCGTACAGACGCCTACACGCACGCAGTTTTAGAGCGTGTTGGTCTTCGCCACTTAGTAACTTACTGGTGGAATGCAGGTAAAGGTTAAACCAGCCTTATCAGTGGACCCACGGCTCATGACTGTGGAGACCGCAGTTTGTAGGGGCCACTAGGCGGGTGCCCACTTTGCTCTCCCATAAATCCAGCCCTCCATCGGTCATCGCGGGTGAGAAAGGACTGCGTTTGGGCTCGTTCGTAAAATGTGCGACTGTCTCTCCCACCAGCTATCCAAAAGTCAAGGCCTCACTTAGTACCGGCTACACATCTTGGGAGACGATTGAGGACAGCGGACAGTCTACTCTGGAAGAATGAAAGCCAAGCGCAAACAGCATTCTTGCCGTTAGCTGGTGACTGGAAATTGGAAAATCACTTTACTCGTTAGAAGGGAAAGTAAACTATTTGTAAAAAGCAAACTGTATTCTCTTGATGTTATTGCCCCGGCTTCACATAAGCGTCGTGGCCATAATACCGTGGAACTGGGTGATGAATGGAAACTCTTCTAATTCAATTTTTTCTCAAGCTTCCAACTACTGAACAAACAACAGTTCGGATTTCGGCAAAATCATAATACGTCCCTCGCTGTCTCCAGTATTTGTAATGCGT